>ERZ791619.967-NODE-967-length-12808-cov-4.02149_pt1 | contig 12808 bp, 9 predicted proteins | sample MGYA00510271_ERZ791619 | MGnify/ENA primary metagenome ERZ791619 (study PRJEB30046, sample SAMN00715209) | human gut metagenome | study: EMG produced TPA metagenomics assembly of the A metagenome-wide association study of gut microbiota in type 2...
CTCATCCTTTGCCATCTCATGGACGGTATCGTGGATGGCATCCAGGTTCAGGGCCTTTGCCTTCTTGGCCAGGTCCATCTTGCCGGAGCAGGCACCGCACTCGGCCTCAGCACGCATCATCAGGTTCTTCTTGGTGCTGTCGGTCACGACCTCGCCCAGCAGCTCGGCAAAACGAGATGCGTGGTCAGCCTCCTCGTAGGCATAGCGCTTGTAAGCCTCAGCGATCTCGGGGTAGCCCTCGCGCTCTGCCACACGGGCCATGGCCAGGTACATGCCGACTTCGCTGCACTCACCCTCAAAGTTTGCGCGCAGACCGTCAACGATCTCCTGAGGCACACCCTCAGCCTTGCCGATGCCGACCACATGCTCAGTCACATAGGTGTTGCCGGTCTTTTCGACAAATGCGGATGCAGGAGCCTTGCAGACAGGGCACTGCTCAGGGATAGAGCCTTCAGCGATATAACCACAGACGGTGCAGACATACTTTTTCATAGGAATATCCTCCATTGTTTTTTATTATGATCTTGGCCTCTCCTCTGGTACAGGGGGCCTTGCTTCTGAGCCTATTATAGCAACGATTCCCAGATTAGTCAAGGCTAATTTTAAGAATTATTCCTATTTATTTTTCAGACCTGCAGGTTGCCGCTGCTCGGAGCATCGGAACCGTTGGCAGCATCAAACTCGTAATCATTGCCGGGGAGGATGGCGTTGAGCAGGATGCCCACGATAGCAGCAATGGCCAGGCCGGACAGGTTGATGGAGACACCGCCCACAGCGAAGGTCAGACCGCCCACAGAGTTGAAGCCCAGTGCGCAGACCAGGATGACAGCGGCAACGATCAGGTTGCGGCTGTTGGTAAAGTCCACACGGTTCTCGACCACATTGCGGACACCGATCGCGGAGATCATTCCGTACAGCACAAAGCTGATGCCGCCAATGATGCCGGTGGGGATGGTGTTGATGACGGCCTCAAACTTGGGGCTAAAGCTCAGGATCACAGCCATCACAGCGGCAATGCGGATGACGAGCGGATCGTAGATGCGGCTCAGGGCCAGAACACCGGTGTTCTCACCGTAGGTAGTATTGGCGGGGCCGCCCAGCAGACCGGCCATGGCAGTGGCAAGGCCGTCGCCCATCAGGGTGCGGTTCAGGCCGGGATCATTGATATAGTTGTGGCCGACCGTAGCGCTGATGGCAGCGATATCGCCCACATGCTCCATCATGGTTGCCAGCGCAATGGGGATGATGGTGAACATTGCGCTGATGAACTCAGGGCTGCCGTCGATGGCGAACAGGCCCATGGCACTCTTGTGCAGGGGGATGCCGAACCAGTCGGCAGCAGCAATGGCCTCAAAGTTGACTGCACCAGTGACCAGAGCCACAGCATAGGAGACCAGCACACCGATCAGGATGGGCAGGATCTTGACCATGCCCTTGCCCCAGATGTTGCAGACAATAACGGTGCCCAGGGCCACAAAAGCCAGCAGCCAGTTGGACTCGCAGTTGGTGATGGCGGAGGGGGCCAGGATCAAACCGATGGAGATGATGATGGGGCCTGTGACCACAGGCGGGAAGAATTTCATAATGCGGCGGATGCCAAAGGTGGAGATGAGCAGGCTGACCAGCAGGTACAGAATGCCGGACAGTGCCACGCCCGCGCAGGCGTAGGGCAGCATTTTGGTATTGGCAACGGTCAGGTTGCCGTCTGCGTCAGCCAGCATGGGGGCTACAATGGAAAACCCACCCAGGTAAGCAAACGAGGAGCCAAGGAAGGCCGGAACCTTGCCCTTGGTGATAAGGTGGAACAGCAGGGTGCCCAGACCGGCACAGAGCAGAGTGGTGGAAACGCTCAGGCCGGTGAGCAGGGGCACCAGCACAGTTGCGCCGAACATGGCAAACATGTGCTGCAAGCCCAGGATCAGCATCCGTCCGGTGCCGAGCTGCCGGGCATCGTAAATGCCCTTGGAGTAATCGATCTTTTCACTCATAGAGAAGTTCTCCTTTCATCGCTGCCCAAAAAAAGAGGCATTGCCGCAGCAACGGCAGTGCCTCAATCCTTCTGGAGCAGATTCAAAAAACGGGACCGGAAGGCAAAACACGCGCTCCGCAAAGTCGAACGAAACATTTTGCTCTCCCCTTCCCTGTCTGACTTTATAAAGTATACCAGAAACCATGCCCAGATGCAATCCGTTTGCCGCAGTTTCCTCAGCTTTTTAGCCGGACATCTTGAAATATGCCCCTGTCCGCACTATAATATAACCTATTGAATTGATTTGTATTTCAAGAGGAATGTTATGATCTATCTGGATTATTCTGCAAACACCCCGGTGGATGCGCGGGTGTTGGAGCAGTTCTGTGCCGTGGAGCGCCGCTGCATCGGCAACGCCAACTCTCACCACCAGGCAGGTTCTGCCGCCAAGGCAGAGATCGATGCCGCCACCATCAGAATCGCCTCTCTGCTGGGCGTTCAGCCAGCAGAGATCATCTATACCTCCGGTGCCAGCGAGGCCAACAACTTCGCTTTAAAGGGGCTGGCCCGTCTCTCCCGCCATGCGGGCAGGCACATCATCTCCACTCCGCTGGAGCATTCTTCGGTCAGCGGCACCCTGACGGCATTACAGGAGCAGGGGTATGAGATCGACCTGCTGGACGTGAAGCAGGACGGTACTGTAGATCTTGAGCACCTGAAGGCTCTGCTTCGCCCGGATACCATCTGCGTTGCCGTAACGCTGGTGGACAGTGAACTGGGCGTGGTGCAGCCTGTACAGGAGATCGCCGCCATCCTGAAAGCATACCCTCACTGTCACCTGCATGTGGATGCGACCCAGGCTGTGGGTAAGATCCCCGTTTCTTTTGAGGGCGTGGACACCATGAGCCTGACGGCCCACAAATTCTACGGACTGAACGGCATCGGCATGCTGATCAAGCGGCGGAATCTGGCGCTGGAGCCTCTCATCCATGGCGGCGAGAGTACCACCATCTACCGCAGCGGCACCCCCACTGTGGCGCTGGCCTCCTCGCTGGCCTGTGCGCTTGATCTCGCCGTCATCGACCTGCCCAACCGCGTTGACCATGTGGCCAAGCTGAATGCAGAGCTCCGCGCCGCCCTCAGCACATACCCGCTGGTGCGCATCAACAGCCCGGAACACGCCATCCCTCATGTGCTGAATCTGAGCGTCCGTAATGTCAAGGGCACCGTGTTCCAGCGGGAGCTGGATGCCAAAGGGGTCTGCGTCTCGGTCAAGTCAGCCTGCTCGTCGGATGGTCTGCCTTCGCGTGCGGTGTTTGCGGTCAGCCGCGACCGCCGCAACGCACTGTCCTCCTGGCGCATCAGCCTGAGCCATCTGACTACCGAGGACGAGATCAAAGCCTTTTTGCAGGCGTTCGATGTCTGCTGCCGTGAGCTGACCGCCGTACATTAAATAAAAAGAGGAACCAACATGAAACGTGAGCTTGAACCTTATCAGATGATCGAACGCAGTATCATCAAGAAATACCGCAAGGAGCTGTGGACCCCCTTTATCGTGGCGGTAAAGCGCTACGAGCTGGTACAGGAGGGCGACAAGATCGCCGTCTGCATCTCGGGCGGCAAAGACTCCATGCTGATGGCAAAGCTGATGCAGGAGCTGCAGAAGCACAGCGATGTTCCCTTTGAACTGGTCTTTCTGGTGATGGACCCCGGCTACAATGAGATCAACCGCCAGAAGATCGAGTCCAATGCCGAGCTGCTGCACATCCCGGTGACCATCTTCGAGAGCAACATCTTTTCCGTTGCCAACAACACCGAAAAGAACCCCTGCTACCTCTGTGCCCGGATGCGGCGCGGTCACCTGTACAGCAAGGCCAAGGAGCTGGGATGCAATAAGATCGCGCTGGGCCACCACTTCAACGATGTCATTGAGACGACCGTGATGAGCATGTTCTACGGCTCCCAGATGCAGGCCATGCCGCCCAAGCTCCACAGCACCAGCTTCCCCGGCATGACCCTGATCCGCCCCATGTACTGCATCCGGGAAGAAGATATCCTGGCCTGGAAGCGCTACAATGATCTGGAATTCATCCAGTGCGCCTGCCGCTTTACTGAGAACTGCACCATGTGCGACAACGGCGGCGGTGGTTCCAAGCGACAGGAGGTCAAGCTCCTGCTCCGCCGCCTGAAGCGCGACAATCCCAATATCGAAAACAGTATCTTCCGCAGCATCCACAACGTTGCCATTGATACCATGCCCGGTTATCGATCTGAGGGTGTGGATCACAGCTTCCTGGAACGATTCCATGCTATGGAAAACCACTGAGCTGCATCCGCATTTCTGCCTGCGCCGAATCACGCTTTGTACGCGATACAACAGTAAAAAATCCCCCTCAGCTTACGCTGAAGGGGATTTTTCATGCCACCGGCGGGGCTTGAACCCGCACTCTGTCTCCAGAAAGGGATTTTAAGTCCCTCGTGTCTGCCAATTTCACCACAGTGGCGCATAGAAACCCGGCTTACAAAGCCCTGCTGCTCTGGACATTCACAGAGAGCCGGGAATAACAGGTGATGAGGTAAACATTTATCACAAGTCCGTCGTTACGGAGTTGCAAACATGTATCAAAACATGTAAGATTCACACAACGGCTATTATAATACAATAGAAACCCTGCTTTGTCAAGTTACACCTTTCCGCCATGCAGTTCAGAATACATCTTGGCGCGGCACTCGGCCACAGCGGGGGTCATATTGACATAGTGCTTATGCGGCATCTCGATGCGCAGCTCGGTCTCCCAAGTCTCTTCGGTCAGCTGCTTTGCGATATAGGCCTTTTTCTCGGCAATCCCGGGCAGTTCGATGGCCAGCTCACCGTTCAGGATATGGGGCACCAGCAGCCGCTTGACCTTGGTGGGGGTGATGGTAATGGTGCGCTCGATGGCATCCGGGTCAAGGTTGACCATCTTTACCGGTTTGCCCGCTTCGATGACCTCGCCATCCATGGCGATCAGATCGCACTGGGCCTGACCATTTTCATCGTAGAGCCGCCAGGGCATTTTCTTGCCCGGGATGATGGCCTTGCTGGCAGAATCCGAGCACTTCATCTTGGGCTGATAGGTGCCATCCGGCAGCTTGACCGCCACCAGTTTATACACGCCGCCGAACACAGGGTCAGAAGCGGAGGTGATGAGATTCTCGCCCACACCGTAGGAATCAAAATGAGCGTGCTCATAGAGCTCCATGTTGGCGATCTTCCGCTCGTCCAGACCATTGGAGGCCACCAACTTGATATATGGCTTGCCTGCGGCATCCAGTGCCTTGCGCAGGCGCTTGGAGCCACGGGCCAGATCGCCGGAATCGATACGGGCACTCTTGACGCGGCGGTTGGGGTCATTGGGGTACTTCTCGATCAGGTAGTCGTCCAGCTTGATGAGGTTGGGCAGGCCGCTCTCCATGATGTTGTAGGTATCCAGCAGCAGGCTGACGGAATCCGGGTAGGTATCCGCAAAGGCCTTGAAGGCATCAAACTCCGTCGGGAAGAACTCGATGAAGCTGTGTGCCACGGTGCCAACCGCCTTGACCTCAGAGCCATACTTCATCTCAGCCAGGCAGTTGGCAGTGCCGATGCAGCCGCCCAGAACAGCGGCATACGCGCCATCATTGCCTGCGCTCTCACCCTGTGCGCGGCGGGTGCCAAACTCCATGACGCTGCGGGGCGTATGGGTGTTCAGGCCGGTCACACGGGTCGCCTTGGTGGTGATCAGACTGTGGAAGTTCATCGTCTGCAGCAGGTAGGTCTCGATCAGGATCGCACCCACCAGGTCGCACTCAATGCGGACCATCTGCACATGGGGGTAGCAAACCGTACCCTCGGGCAGAGCGTACATATCGCCCTTCCACTTATAGGTGCGCAGATACTCGCAGAATTCCTCGCTCATACCCTTGGTGCGCAGCCAGCGGATATCCTGCTCGTTGAAGTGATAATTCAGCAGGAACCGGGTCAGCTTGCGCTGGCCTGCGCTGATGGAGTAACCCATGTTGTCCGGGTTCTTACGGAAGAACATATCGAACACAAGGGTGGTGTTCTTAAAGCCGTGCAGGAACAGGCAGTTTGCCATCGTGAATTCGTAGAAATCCACCACCATGGCAGGGTTATCATAATCTTCGTCCGGAATGTACGGAACAACTTTGATCTCGTCCATGAAAAGTTTCCTCTCCTTGTACTTCGCAGCAGCGAAAAAGCCTTGCCACTGCTGAAAAAACAGCCCCTTCTCCCCCTGCCTTTGTTCCGGCAGTGCGTGGGCCTGCACCCTGTCTTGACAGGACGTTTGTACCATGATAGCATCTTTGCCGCCCGGGTGCAAGGGCTTTTGTAAATTTCCTGCGTGCAGAAAGAAAAATCTTTTTCTGGTACTGCCAAAAGGGCCGCCCCCGAAAGCTCCGGGAGCGGCCCTGCAAGCCTGTTCAGGCTCAGCCGTTTATAATATTGGGGGTTGCATTTTTCAGCACAACGTCATGGCTGCCGCCCTCCACGATGGAGGTGGAGGAAACCACAGTCAGCTTGGCCTTCTGCTGCAGCTCGGGGATGGAGAGTGCGCCGCAGTTGCACATGGTGCTCTTGACCTTATACAGGGTGGTCTGGACACCATCGGCCAGAGGACCGGCGTAAGGAACATAGCTGTCCACGCCTTCCTCAAAGCTCAACTTGGTGGAACCGCCCAGGTCGTAACGCTGCCAGTTGCGGGCACGGTTGGAGCCCTCGCCCCAGTACTCCTTCATATACTGGCCATTGATGCGCACCTTGTTCGTGGGGCTCTCGTCGAAGCGGGCGAAGTAGCGGCCCAGCATGACAAAGTCAGCACCCATGGCCAGAGCCAGAGTGATATGATAATCGTGGACGATGCCGCCATCGGAGCAGATGGGCACATAGATGCCGGTCTCCTTGTAGTACTCGTCACGGGCCTTTGCGACCTCGATGACTGCGGTGGCCTGACCACGGCCGATGCCCTTGGTCTCACGGGTAATGCAGATGGAACCGCCGCCAATGCCGATCTTGACGAAGTCTGCACCGGCCTTTGCCAGGAAACGGAAGCCCTCGGCATCCACAACGTTGCCTGCGCCCACCTTCACGGTGTCGCCGTAGTGCTCACGGATCCAGGCGATGGTACGGCTCTGCCACTCGGAGTAGCCCTCGGAGGAGTCGATGCAGAGCACATCCACGCCAGCCTCGACCAGTGCGGGAACGCGCTGGGCATAATCGCGGGTGTTGATGCCGGCACCGACCACATAGCTCTTGTTGGCATCCAGCAGCTCATTGACATTCTTCTTGTGGGAATCGTAGTCCTTGCGGAACACGAAGTATTTCAGGTTGCCCTCAGCATCCACCAACGGCAGCGTGTTGATCTTGTTGTCCCAGATGATATTGTTGCAGTCGTGCAGGGAGGTATTCTCCGGTGCGGTGACCAGCTTCTCGATGGGAGTCATAAAGGTGGTAACGGAAGCATCATCGGGGGTGTGGTTGACACGGTAATCACGGGAGGCCACAATGCCCATCAGCTTGCCGTGAGGAGTGCCATCGGCAGTGACAGCAATGGTGGAGTGGCCGGTGCGGGCCTTGAGCTCCAGCACATCGTGCAGGGTGGCGGTGGGAGCCAGGTTGGAATCAGAGACCACATAACCGGCCTTATAGCTCTTGACGCGGCGCACCATGGCAGCCTCGTTCTCAATGCTCTGGGAGCCGTAGATGAAGGACACGCCGCCCTCCCGTGCCAGTGCAATGGCCAGCTTATCGCCGGAGACCGACTGCATGATGGCACTGATCATGGGGATGTTCATTTCCAGCGGGCAGGGCTCTTCCCCCTTGCGGTACTTGACCAGCGGGGTCTTCAGGCTGACTGCCGTGGGGACATTCTCTGCAGAGGAATAACCCGGAACCAGCAGGTACTCGCCAAAGGTGCGGGAAGGTTCTTCATAGAAATAAGCCATACTCTAAACTCCTTTTTTTCTTAACGCATCAACAACGGACCAGCATCAAAATAATTCATGTTTGCTGCTTATAAATTGATTGACTATACTTTACCACAAACCCCGTCAGAATACAAACCCCAGCGGCAACAAACTTTAGAACTGTCCTTTGCGGAAAAACAGTAAAATTGACCACCAAAAACGTGCAAGGTCATACTTTTCCGCCTGACAGGCCGGTTTTCTGGCACAAAGTGGAATGCAAAAAAGTCCGTACCGGAAAACCGGACGGACTTTTTTGCACACGAAGCGAGATACCGCCTGTGCGGTACAGAGGCCGACAGCTGTGAAGGAGAACAGCCGGAGGAGGAGAAGGCCCTGCACCCGATATCTCTTATTCAACAAGAAGAAAAAGATTTCAGTCTCAAAAAGCGCTCATCGCTTTCTGTAACCATATTGTAACTCTTTTGTTCCCGTTTTGCAAGACCTTTTTTGCAGATTTTGTAACATTTTTGTAATTTTCCTGGATTTATTTTGTAAATTCCAGGTAGCATTCAAACGCGGCGTGCTCTTCGCGGCGGCCCACCACATACCAGCCATCGGTCGAGGGCGCATAAAACACCTCGACCTGACTGCCCAGCGGGATCTCCCGGTGGTACTTGACGGAGACGAATTTCAACGGCCCGCCCTTGACTACCTCCAGCGGCAGGGCATCACAGGCGATGTCCAGATAGCAGGCGTTATTCACATGGCCGTTCAGGTCGCATAGGGAGTAGCTGGCTGTCCGGCTGCCTGCACAGGTCAGTTCCTTTGCTTTGTGCACCAGCTGGGGCAGCTCCCCATCCAGATCCTCGTTCCAGTAACCGGGCGTATGCCAGGAGGGCTGGCGCAGGATGCACTCGCGATCGGTATCCACCACGATCCACCGGCTGTCGATCAAAGCACACTCCTTCCCTGCTTCGTCCAGAATTCGGGTCAGCCGCTTCATCGAACCTTTCTTGCACGGCTCACAGGCGGTAAGAAAGGTCAGCTTTTCGGCACGCAGGGGCATCCGGGTGATCTGCGCCGCCTGCTTGCCCACCAGAAACGCCGTGTGGTGTGCTTTGAAAAAAGCATCATCCATGCCGTAGGCGCGGGCGTGGTCTGCCGCAGCCTGCTCCACATAGCGGAACAGGGCGCTGGGCTTGATCATCCGGCGAAAATCGCCGTCTGCGTTCAGGACAGTTGTATGATAGGTGTATTGATTCATACGTTTCCTTTCCAAAAGAGGACCCTCTCCGTCATTGCTTCGCATTGCCAGAGGCTTTGACGGAGAGGGCCCTTTCTTCTCAATACTGATTCCGGGTCTTTTTGCGCAGCTTGCGCCAGATATTGAAGCAGGCCAGCGCTACCATGGCAAGCAGCAGCAGCAGGAACACAACGCCGCTGCCGCCCTCATTGTAGCTCTTCATCTCGCTCCACTTTACATCGAGCTCGTTGTTGACCTCATCGCTCAGGGCGGTGAACACCTTTTCCTTGGCTTCCACTTCCTCAGAGGGGTATGCGATCTCGCTGTACTTCAGGTCCTCGTCCAGGATATCCCACACCTTCTGCATGGGGGTAGTGTAGCCGATATACTCCGCATTGGCCTTTCCGATGTCCGGCTCGCACATGAAGTTGATGAACATCTCCGCAGCTTCCTTGTGCTCACTGGTGGCAGGCACCGCCATGCAGTCCACCGACAGCACACTGCCCTCCTCCGGGAACACCCAGGCCAGATCCGGGTTATCATCGATCATGGTAATGGCATCGCCGGAGTAGTACACGCCGATGGCCGCCTCACCGCCGATCATCTTATCAAAGATCTCATCCATAACGTAGGCCTGCACCAGCGGCTTCTGCGCTTTCAGGGTCTCCACCACCTCGTCCACCTCTTCCGGGGTTTCGGGGTTGATACTGGTGTCATTCTTGAACGCCGCAATGGCGTAGGCATCACGGCTGTTGTTGAACATCAGGATATTGCCCGCGTACTGCTCGTCCCACAGGTCAGCCCATTTGGTGGGGGCATTCTCCACCATGGTGGTGTTGTAGATGATACCGGTGGTACAGAGCATATAGGGCACGGTATAGGCGTTGGTGGGGTCATAATCCGGATCACGGTAGACCGCATCGATGTTCTGGGAGTTGGGAATGTTGCTGTAATCTAACGGTGCAAGCATTCCCTCGGCGATCATCTTTGCCACCATGTAATCCGAAGGGATGACCACATCGTAGTTGGCCGCACCGGATTTCAGTTTGGCGTACATGGACTCGTTGGAATCAAAGGTGGTGTAGTTGACCTTGATGCCGGTAAGCTTCTCGAAGGCGGCCACCACATCCACGCTGTCATCGGAGCCGTTGGAGATGTATTCGCCCCAGTTGTAAACGTTCAGGGTGAGATTCTGGCCCTGAAAGCGGGTCCAGTCGTAATCGTCCGAGACCGAAACGTCCTCGGTTACCTCAATGGTTCCGGCGGCAAAGGCGGGCGCAGCACAGCAGAATGCCATGGCCAGCGTCAGCAGCAGAACAGCAAAACGTTTCATTTTACGTCCTCCCCTCTCAGTGCCTTCTGATCCCGGCGGTACTCCCGGCTCTCCATGGCATTGGAGATGAGGATGATGGTCAGGATCACCACAAACATGATGGTGGACAGAGCATAGATCTCCGGGCTGACCTTTTTCCGGGTCATGGAGTAGATGGCAATGGGCAGGGTCTCCACCGTGCCGCAGTTGAAATAGGAGATCATAAAATCATCAATGGAGTAGGTCAGGCAGATGAGGAAGGCAGACAGGATGGCCGGGCTGATCTCGGGCAGGATGACCTTGAAGAACGCCTGCTTAGGGTCACAGCCCAGATCCAGAGCCGCCTCATACAGCTTGATGTCCAGCTGCTTGAGCTTGGGGGTCACGTTGAAGATGACATAGGGCACATTGAAGGCGATGTGCGCGATCAGCAGCGTGGGCATTCCCATGATGGTATCGGGCAGCCAGGAGACTCCCTCGGCAAAGCGCTGGTAAGCCACGAACAGCAGCATCAGGGAAATACCGGTGATGATCTCCGGGTTGACCACCGGGATATAGGTGATGTTGGTGATCACCAGGCGGCTCTTGCGGCTCATGGACGCAATGCCCAGCGAGGCCGCCGTGCCCAGAACCGTTGCAATGACCGCAGAGATGAGGGCCACCTCCAGCGAGACGCGCAAAGCGCTCAGGATGGCAGAGTTATGGAGCAGGCTGGTGTACCACTTGAAGGTAAAGCCTGTGAACAGTGCGTAGCCCTTGCTCTGGTTGAAGCTGAACACGATCATATAGGCAATGGGCAGGTACATGAAGCAGAAGAAGAGGATGACATAGGCCCGCTGCATCAGGCGCAGATGTTTCGTTTTCATCAGGACACGCCCTCCATTTCATCTTCATCAAAGCTGGATGTGAAGCTCATGCAGAGCAGGACGATGATCATCAGCACAAGGCTCATGGCCGAACCGACGTTCAGGTTATAGCTGTTGCCCAGGAACTGCATCTCGATCAGGTCGCCGATCATCAGGTTGGAGCCGCCGCCCAGCATACGGCTGATGACAAAGGTAGACACCGCCGGAACGAACACCATGGTGATGCCGGTGCTGATGCCGGGCACGCTCATGGGGATGAGCACCCGGAAAAGGGTCTGGGTGGTGGAGGCCCCCAGATCCTGTGCCGCTTCCACCAGGCTCTGATCGATCTTGGTCATACTGGTGTAGAGGGGCAGGATCATGTAGGGCACATAGTTATACACCATGCCCAGCACCACCGCGCCGGAGGTGTTCAGCATGGTATAGGGGCCCAGGCCAAAAAAGCCCAGCACCGCGTTCACGGGGCCATTGATGCTCAGCAGGCCCATCCAGGCGTAGGTGCGGAGCAGGAAGTTCATCCACATGGGCAGCATGACCAGCATCAGCATGATATGCTGTTTGTTCACCCGCAGGCGGGACAGGAAATAGCCCACCGGAAATGCAATGACCAGACAGATCACAGTAGCCACAAGGGCCAGCAGCAGGCTGCGGGCAAACACCGAGCCGTAGCCGCTGACGCTGGTCAGGTTGGCAATGGTGAAATTGCCGCTGCCGTCGGTCAGGGCGTAATAGACCACGATGATCAGCGGAACCACTGTGAACAGCACCATCCAGATAAAATAAGGATAGGCCAGCTTCTTATCGTAAATTTTCATCATTTCCCATTCAGCCCTCCGAACGTGCCATGATATGGATCTCGTTGGGGCCGATGCGCATACCAATGGTCTCACCGGGGGTGCAGGCGCGGGTGGAGTGGATCAGCCACTCACGGCCCTCGCACTCAACGTGCATCTCAAAGTGAACGCCCTTGAAGATAACATCGTTGACCACGCCCACCAGCTGACCCTCCACTGGGCTGACCACTTCAATGTCCTCGGGGCGGACCACCACCTGTACGCTCTGTTCCCGGGCAAAGCCGCGGTCCACGCAGGGGAACTGCACACCCGAGAAGGAGACCAGGAAGTCGCGGTGCATCACGCCGTCCACAATGTTGGAATCGCCGATAAAGTCCGCCACAAAGGCATTTTTAGGCTCGTTGTAGATATCCTCGGGGGTACCGATCTGCTGCACCTTGCCGCCGTTCATCACAACGACGGTATCGGACATGGTCAGGGCCTCTTCCTGATCGTGGGTAACATAAATAAAGGTGATGTTCATCTCACGCTGCAGGCGCTTGAGCTCCAGCTGCATCTCCTTGCGGAGCTTAAGGTCCAGTGCACCCAGAGGCTCGTCCAGCAGCAGGATCTCAGGCTCGTTGACCAGACTGCGGGCAATGGCAACACGCTGCTGCTGGCCGCCGGACATCTGGCCGA
>ERZ791619.972-NODE-972-length-12750-cov-5.08728_pt1 | contig 12750 bp, 10 predicted proteins | sample MGYA00510271_ERZ791619 | MGnify/ENA primary metagenome ERZ791619 (study PRJEB30046, sample SAMN00715209) | human gut metagenome | study: EMG produced TPA metagenomics assembly of the A metagenome-wide association study of gut microbiota in type 2...
ATGGCGCAGTGTATAAGAAGAAACCGGAGATTTTAACCGTAAAACTCTCGCCAAATCCTTCAAACTATTATTAAAATTCCGAAGAGCAGACTGATATTCACGGTATGCTCTTTCATCTTTGCGTTTCTTGTTATTACAAAGTATATCAAATAGATAGTCCGGACAATCGGGAATGGGTTCCTGATTACTCCAGAGTTGATTTATCATTCCCCTGGCGGTATCCAATACTTCGACGCTCATGGGAGTTTTCGTCTTGATTCGATTATAGCGCAACACGCTCTGATCTAAAGCTGATTTTTCCAAATGTGCCAAATCAGCAAATGACATTCCACAAAACTGAAACATCAGGGCGGCAATAATTTGTGTACGACGTAAACGTTCCGATTTGGGATCTTCATACAAAAGCTTATGTAATTCACCAGCAGACAAAGCTTTCTTTTGCCGGACATCCACACCTGTATAGACATCATGAAACAATCGAGGAACATAAGGGGCACTCCCCGCTTCCACTCCCCGATTGTAAATACTACGAAGCATACGCATATACGTAGAAATCGTATTGGGCTTCAAACCACACTCATAAAGATACTGACCATAACGTCGTAAACGTTCCTTGGTAACTTGCTTGAACGACACATTCAATGTACCACAATACCTCCCGAAAGAATAAAGGGCGTTCTTATAAACGTGCGCCGTAGAATAACGCCCTTCCTTTCGTAAACGATTGATGTAGTTCTCACCACATCGACTAAATCCATTTTTATTCATCATTTGCATCACTAGTTATTTTATATATATACTATTTGGCAAGCGACAAAAGAACAAATCTTTTTGCAGGTTCAATTTCACTTTCCAGATATTATTTTCGAATTAACATTCATTAATATTGCAAAAATTAACTAATTATGAGAAGCGAAAAATCTAAAAAAGGAAGTAAAAACAACAAAGCAAAAAGAAATGTTCAAACAGTGGGAAAAGCCCCTGGAAGACAGTCAAAGGAAGAAATCATCAGTGAAGAAGAGCTGGAAAACAGAATAGCAATCAGTGGAGATATCCGCCTTTATCTCACCATGCATTTGAGAATCTTTATCGATGGATATTTCCACCATCCTAAGAAAAAAAAGCTGATAAATCTGGCCCAATATATCTATGACCAAAAAGTATTATACATTCACAAGCATGGCGGCTATAAGTTAATGGAACTTAGCAGTATACATGCAGAATTGGCGGCATTGAAAAAGTCTGTCGAAGAAGAATATATGAAAGAGAAAAAGGAAAAAAGAGAACAGGCTGAAAAGCTTAAAAGCAAGTACTAAGAAAAAATAATGGGACAAGTGAAATATAAGACCTACCTTCGCCGCCGTTTTCAACCGGTCGGAAAACAACAAGAATTTCTCTCAAAAAATAGTGACGGTATGCTGTTGTCATAGCGTCACTATAATGAAAGGATAGTAACGCTATGACAACAGCATACCGTCACTATCCGACAGGGGATATTTATGTTTAAATAAAAACTTAATTTTTCAATCAAAAAACAGAAGAAAATGAGACAAAAGATCAAGAAAGGCAAGTTGGAAGCTTGCAAATTAGTATGGAAAAAACGTATTACTGCCGAAAAGGGGATTTCGGATAAATGTGCAGAGAGAATTGTACAGGAGTGCATTAAACTAATAGAACACATGTTGTATGGAAATGCAATGATAGCTTTTCATAAGCAGGATGGTACGTTCTGCCTGGAAAGAGGAACACTGGTAGGATATGAAAAATTCTTTCATAGAGAATTTAATATCACAGCACAACAAGAGTCTATTATCTATTGGAGTGAAGAACAAAAAGGATGGAGAAGATTCATGATCGGAAACCTGATGGAATGGAAAGCTATTGTATAGTTTATAATAAAAAATATTGAATAATGAATATGATTAATAAAGGGATACCTTACTTCCCGACACCGGCAAACTTTTTTGACGAAGAAGTGATGGAGTTATTAGAAGCAAAATTCGGAGTGTTAGCTTCTTACATGGTCATGAGATTGCTTTGCAAAATCTATAAAGAGGGATATTACATCTCTTGGGGGAAAGAACAAAATCTTATTTTCGTCCGCAAAGTAGGTGGCGGGATCAAAGAGGACATGATGGAAAAGATTGTCGACCTGTTATTGGAAAAAGGTTTTTTCCATAAGGAAACATACGAGAAACACGGTATACTCACTTCGGAACAGATTCAAAGAGTGTGGTTCGAAGCTACGACACGAAGAAAAATAGATTTCTCACAACTACCTTATTTATTAGAGACCAAACAGAGAAAAAGGATACACAAGGATGAGTTGAACAAGGAAAATGCTAACATTTTTCCAACTCAAGAGGAGGTGAGTTCAGAAAATGCAGACATTTCTCGACAAACTAAACTAAAGGAAACTAAACTAAATACTGAAGAAGAAGAAATAAGCGATGCTTCGTTTGAAATTCCGGGGTATGCATACAATCAGGCCACACACAACATGAACGGACTGATAGAAAGCCTGGAACGCCACAAAGTGACTAATTTGAAAGAGAGGCAGACGATTCTCCGGTTATCAGACTATGGTAGGAAAGGCACCCAAGTATGGAAACTACTCTCCAATACGGCCTGGAGCAAAATCGGAGCACCGGGGAAATATATCATTGCAGCGTTAGCCAGCGGACGGAAATAAACCGACTGATTAAAAGCTGATAAAAAAGGTACGAAAAATCTGTGCTTTTCACAAATTCTTCGTACCTTTACGCTCCGGTAAAACAAGTTCTATCCACATAAAAGATAACAAAATGGAAAACAGAAGTTTAGTAACCATTGCCGAACATTCTAAAGAAAAAATCCTCTACATGCTCGAAATGGCGAAGCAGTTTGAAATGAACCCCAATCGCCGGTTATTACAAGGAAAGGTAGTAGCAACCCTGTTCTTCGAACCTTCCACCCGTACCCGCTTGAGTTTTGAAACAGCTGCCAACCGTCTCGGTGCACGAGTAATCGGATTCTCTGACCCCAAGGCCACCAGCTCTTCCAAAGGGGAAACACTTAAAGACACGATCATGATGGTGAGTAACTATGCAGATATTATCGTCATGCGACACTATCTCGAAGGAGCTGCACGGTATGCCAGCGAAGTAGCCCCGGTGCCCATTGTCAATGCAGGTGACGGAGCTAACCAGCACCCGTCGCAGACGATGCTCGATCTTTACTCTATCTACAAGACGCAAGGAACGCTGGAAAATCTGAATATTTTCCTAGTGGGTGACTTGAAATACGGCCGCACCGTACATTCTTTGCTGATGGCGATGCGACACTTTAATCCGACTTTCCATTTTATCGCTCCTGAAGAATTGAAAATGCCGGAAGAATACAAACTTTACTGCAAAACGCACCAAATAAAATACGTTGAACATACAGACTTTTCCGAAGAGATTATCGCCGACGCCGATATTCTGTATATGACCCGTGTGCAACGCGAACGTTTCACCGACCTGATGGAATATGAACGGGTGAAGAATGTATATATTCTCCGTAACAAAATGTTGGAAAACACACGTCCGAACCTGCGTATCCTGCACCCGCTTCCCCGTGTCAACGAAATTGCTTACGATGTGGATGACAACCCGAAAGCATATTATTTCCAACAGGCACAAAACGGTCTGTATGCCCGCGAAGCAATCCTTTGCGATGTATTAGGTATCACATTAGAGGACGTTAAAAACGATATTTTATTATGAGCGAAAATAAACAAGCATTGCAAGTAGCTGCCCTGAAAAACGGAACAGTGATTGACCATATCCCATCTGAAAAGCTCTTCACCGTAGTGCAACTGCTCGGTGTGGAACAAATGACAAGCAATATCACGATCGGATTCAACCTCGACAGTAAAAAACTAGGCAAAAAAGGGATCATCAAAATTGCAGATAAATTCTTTTGTGACGAAGAGATCAACCGTATTTCGGTAGTAGCACCGCACGTCAAACTGAACATTATCCGCGATTACGAGGTAGTAGAAAAGAAAGAGGTAAAAATGCCGGATGAGCTTCGTGGCATCGTGAAATGTGCCAATCCGAAATGTATTACCAACAATGAACCGATGAGCACCATCTTTCATGTGATAGATAAGGATAATTGCATCGTGAAATGCCATTATTGCGAAAAAGAACAGAAACGAGAAGAGATAACAATCCTCTAACTTCAGCTCACCACAGATTACACGGATTCACACAGATTTTTATTTTATGGAATAATAATATCTATATCTGTGTTAATCTGTGTAATCTGTGGTGAAAAAAATGACAACTATGAAACAGGACTGGAAACCAGGAACGATGATTTATCCGCTGCCGGCTGTACTAGTCAGTTGCGGAAAAGAGGAAAGCGAATATAATATGTTCACAGTAGCATGGACGGGTACGATTTGCACGAATCCGCCCATGTGTTATATATCCGTACGTCCGGAACGCCATTCATACGATATAATCAAAAAGAACATGGAGTTTGTCATCAACCTGACAACCAAAGACATGGCTTTTGCCACCGACTGGTGCGGAGTTCGTTCGGGACGTGATTATCATAAATTCGAAGAGATGAAACTGACACCCGGACAGTGTACGGTAGTCAGTGCCCCGCTGATTGAAGAATCACCTCTTTGCATTGAATGTCGTGTAAAAGAAATCATCTCTCTTGGTTCACATGATATGTTTATTGCCGACGTGGTAAATGTGCGTGCCGATGAACGGAACCTGAACCCCGAAACCGGAAAGCTGGAACTGGCGGAAGCTAATCCGCTGGTATATGTGCACGGAGGATATTACAATTTGGGAGAGAAAATCGGTAAGTTCGGTTGGAGTGTAGAAAAGAAAAAATCATAAAAGGAACGATACTGTCATGGATATGCTGCGTAAATTCATTTTTTTAGGTTTATTAGTTGCAGCCGGCAGCCCGGTTGTCGGACAGAATTATAACGCAGACAGAGTAGACCGTCCCAACACAAAAAAAATAAATATCGGTATCAAAGCGGGCTTCAACTCTTCCATGTTCATGGTGTCTGAACTGAAAATTAAAGATGTAACTATCGATGAGGTGCAGAATAACTACAAGATAGGTTATTTTGGTGCTCTCTTCATGCGCATCAATATGAAAAAACATTTCATCCAGCCTGAAGTGTCGTATAATGTAAGCAAATGTGAGATTACTTTCGACAAACTCGGTTCCCAGCATCCTGCCATCGAGCCTGATTACGCTTCGGTGCAATCGGTGTTGCACAGTGTCGATTTTCCCGTTCTATATGGCTATAATGTGGTGAAAAAAGGACCTTACGGAATGTCTATCTTCGCAGGTCCCAAGCTTCGCTACCTATGGGGAAAGCACAATGAAATCACTTTTAAGAATTTCGACCAAAAGGGTATTCACGAAAAGTTGTATCCGTTCAATGTCAGCGCAGTGATTGGCGTAGGTGTCAACATCTCACGTATCTTCTTCGATTTCCGCTACGAACAAGGTATAGGAAACATCTCCAAGTCTATCATTTATGACAATATCAACTCCGACGGCAGTACGGGTGTGAGCAACATTATTTTCCGTCGCCGTGACAGCGCGTTAAGTTTTTCATTGGGATTCATTCTTTAAGAATAAAATATCATTAAATCCCGCTTTTTACTAACATTTTTCTTGCTGTTCCTTCATTCTTTATTTATTTTCATTAACTTTGTGCGCTTAAAATAGGTATCTCGAATTAGAAATTTAATCTTACTTATAAAAGAATGAAAAGAGACGACATCATTTTCGACATCATCGAAAAAGAGCATCAACGTCAGTTGAAAGGAATCGAGCTGATTGCATCAGAAAACTTTGTGAGTGACCAGGTAATGCAGGCAATGGGTTCTTGCCTGACTAACAAGTACGCAGAAGGTTATCCCGGCAAACGTTACTACGGAGGTTGCGAAGTAGTAGACCAAAGCGAACAAATCGCTATCGACCGCCTGAAAGAAATTTTCGGCGCTGAATGGGCAAACGTACAGCCACACTCGGGAGCACAAGCTAATGCTGCTGTTTTCCTTGCTGTTCTGAATCCGGGCGACAAATTCATGGGATTAAATCTGGCACACGGCGGACACCTGTCTCACGGTTCATTAGTGAACACTTCCGGTATCATCTATACTCCTTGCGAATATAACCTGAACCAGGAAACAGGACGCGTTGATTACGACCAGATGGAAGAAGTCGCTCTTCGTGAGAAACCAAAAATGATTATCGGTGGTGGTTCTGCATACTCTCGTGAATGGGATTACAAACGTATGCGTGAAATCGCTGACAAAGTAGGCGCTATCCTGATGATCGACATGGCTCATCCTGCTGGTCTGATCGCTGCCGGAGTGCTCGAAAATCCGGTTAAATATGCACATATCGTCACTTCTACTACACATAAAACACTTCGCGGACCTCGTGGTGGTGTCATCATGATGGGTAAAGACTTCCCCAATCCATGGGGTAAGAAAACTCCGAAAGGTGAGATCAAGATGATGTCTCAATTACTGGATTCTGCCGTTTTCCCGGGTATCCAAGGCGGACCGTTGGAACATGTAATTGCTGCTAAAGCAGTTGCTTTCGGTGAAATCCTGCAACCTGAATTTAAGGAATATGCTAAACAAGTACAGAAAAATGCTGCCGTACTTGCACAGGCTTTGATCGACCGTGGCTTTACCATCGTTTCCGGTGGTACAGACAACCACTCTATGTTGGTCGACCTGCGTAGCAAATATCCTGATCTGACAGGTAAAGTGGCAGAAAAAGCATTGGTTTCTGCTGATATTACCGTTAACAAGAACATGGTTCCGTTCGACAGCCGTTCGGCTTTCCAGACTTCCGGTATCCGTTTGGGTACTCCCGCTATCACAACTCGTGGTGAGATCGAAGACTTGATGCTCGAAATTGCAGAAATGATCGAAACTGTATTGTCTAACGTAGAAAATGAGGAAGTTATTGCACAAGTACGTGCACGCGTCAATGAGACAATGAAAAAATATCCTCTTTTCGCTTACTAAAACACAATTTTAAAGCTAGTAATTGTAAACTGTTATTAGCTTAATTCCCATTTAAGGTCTGCTCTTTACGAAAGGAGCAGGCCTTTTTTTATTTATTAACGGTCCCGTTCGAACTATCTTTCCGGAATTTCGTTTTTCTTACTATAAAAGAAATATATGATGTCATATATCACCCACAACAAGTACGAATTCAACCGTCCAGTGTGCATGAAGAGAAAAGAGAAGCACACTGGACTCTATATACAGTCATCCCCGTCTTTCCACATTTTATTTCATAGGGAAAGACGGGGATTTATTTTTATCGGCATAGCGCCAGAACAAGTGTTCTTTAAGTGTATATCAGCTCAATCCTTCTATTTCTCCATCCACAATATCGATATGCAATGCTTGCGGTTCTTTAGGTAATCCCGGCATACGAAGAATTTCTCCGGCAATGGCTACAATCATTTCAGCTCCGTTATTGATTACAATATCTTTAATATGGAACTCGAAGTTGTTCACCGCGCCATAAATCTTAGGATCGGCAGAGAATGAATACTGTGTTTTAGCAATACAAACCGGATAATGAGTGATGCCCATTTTCTCGATCAGTTTGATACGGTTGCGTGCAATACTGCTGTAAGTAATTACACTGGCTCCGTAAATATTAGTAGCCACCTTTTCAATCTTCTGCTGTATATTATCTTCTTCCTTATATGTATAACGCAAAGGTTCGGACGGATTATTTTCGATTGTATCTACCACCAGGCGGGCCATGTCTACTGCCCCCTCTCCTCCTTCACTGAACGCATTGTTGATGGCAAAACCGACTCCCAACTGTTCGCAATGCTCACGCAGCAATTCCATTTCTTCATCGGTATCGGACGCAAACTTATTGAAAGCTACGATAACCGTCTGACCGAATGAACGAAGATTACGGACATGTTTGTCCAGATTACGCAATCCTTCTTTCAGTCCTTCCATATTCGGTTCTTTGATACGGTCGAGACTGACACCTCCGTGCATCTTCAATCCTTGTGCCGTAGCGACAATCACCGTGAGACGCGGTTGGAGTCCACTCTTGCGGCATTTGATATTGTAGAACTTCTCTGCACCAAGATCGGCACCGAATCCGGCTTCTGTAATTACATAATCGCCGAAAGACATTGCCAATTTAGTGGCCAGAATAGAGTTACAACCATGTGCGATATTAGCAAACGGACCGCCGTGTACAAAAGCAGCGGTTCCTTCGGTAGTCTGCACCAGATTAGGATGGATGGCATCTTTCAATAGCACGGTGATGGCTCCTGCCACTCCCAAATCTTTTACGGTAAAAGGCTGGTCGTCATAAGTGAAGCCCAACAGGATGTTTTCGATACGACGACGCAAATCACTCACATCTTTGGAAAGACAAAGAATCGCCATAATTTCCGAAGCAGGAGTAATATCGAAACCAGACTCCTGGGTAATCCCGTTGGATTTAGGTCCAAGACCGACAACGATGCTGCGCAACGAACGGTCATTCACATCAAGCACTCTCCGCCAAAGAATTTCTTTCAATCCGAAACCTTTTGCCTGGTTCTGATAGAGATAATTGTCGAGCAAAGCCGAAATCATGTTATGGGCAGAGGTAATGGCGTGAAAATCCCCTGTGAAATGAAGGTTAATCTTATCCATCGGAAGCACTTGTGCATATCCTCCACCGGCCGCTCCTCCCTTCATTCCGAAACAAGGACCGAGAGACGGTTCGCGAAGAGCAACAATCGCATTCTTTCCAATTTTATTCAGTCCCAAAGCAAGACCGATAGATACGGTAGTTTTGCCAATGCCCGCTTTGGTTGCTGTGATAGCAGTGACCAGGATGAGATTGCTTTTCTTCACTTTCTCTTCATCAATCAGTTGTTCAGGGATCTTTGCGATGTAGCGACCATAATTCTCCACTTCCTCGCGAGGAATTCCGACACCTTCGGCAACTTGCTTAATCTTCTTCAGCTCAATGCTGCGAGCAATTTCTATGTCTGATTTCATACAGAATATGATTAGTTTTATTTTTGAAAGAACAAAAGTATAACAAAAAAGCGAAATAGAGAAATTTAAAGTTCATCGGATATTTATATATCTATTTATCATAAACACTATAAACTCTTTTCACGCAATAACTGTTGTAAATGGCATAACCTAAAACAACAACTTAATTATGGAATGGATTATTAATCAATTAAGGGTACACCCTGAACTTGCTATTTTCCTGACGCTCTTTGCCGGATTCTGGCTGGGCAGACTCAAAATAGGAAAATTTTCATTGGGGACAGTCACCAGTGTTCTGCTGGTCGGAGTATTGGTCGGGCAACTGAATATCACTGTAGATGGTCCGATGAAAGCTGTGTTCTTTCTGCTTTTCCTGTTTGCCGTCGGCTATAAGGTAGGTCCGCAGTTTTTCCGTGGATTAAAAAAGGATGGGCTGCCACAGGTGGGATTCGCTGTACTGATGTGTATTGTCAGCCTGGTGGCACCATGGATACTCGCCAAAATCATGGGATACCATGTAGGGGAAGCTGCCGGACTTTTGGCAGGCTCACAGACCATATCCGCCGTGATCGGCGTGGCAAGCGATACAATCAACCAATTGGGAATCAGCGATGCGCAAAAAGCGACATTCATCAATGCGATTCCGGTAGCTTACGCTGTAACTTATATCTTCGGTACAGCCGGTTCTGCATGGATTCTGGCTTCTCTCGGCCCTAAAATGCTGGGCGGACTGGATAAGGTGAAAGCTGACTGCAAAGAATTGGAGGCTCAAATGGGAACATCGGAAGCTGATGAACCCGGATTTTCCCCGGCTCTTCGTCCGGTGGTATTCCGTGCCTATAAAATCACCAATGAATGGTTCGGCAAAGGAAAGAAAGTCAGTGAACTCGAAACATATTTATGCAAGAATGATAAACGGCTGTTTGTAGAGCGGATTCGTCAAAGAGGAGTGGTGAAAGATGTCAATCCGAACCTGATTCTTCACAAAAACGACGAAGTAGTACTAAGCGGACGCCGTGAGTTTGTAATCGGAGAAGAAGACTGGATCGGTCCGGAAGTGATCGACGCACAATTATTGGATTTTCCGGCGGAAACTCTTCCCGTAATGGTGACTCACCGGACGTTTGCCGGCGAAACGGTAGCCAAAATCCGGGCACAGAAATTTATGCACGGAGTCAGTATCCGCAACATCAAGCGTGCCGGAATCAATGTTCCGGTATTATCCAAAACAGTTGTGGATTCGGGAGATATTCTCGAGCTCACCGGTCTTAAACATGAAGTGGAAGACGCTGCCAAACAAATGGGTTACATTGACCGTCCGACCAATCAGACGGATATGATTTTCGTCGGGCTGGGCATTTTGCTCGGTGGTCTTTTCGGTGCACTGGCTATCCATCTGGGAGGTGTTCCTATCAGTCTTTCTACCAGTGGCGGCGCATTGATTGCCGGACTTCTGTTCGGTTGGTTACGCAGCAAGCATCCTACTTTCGGAGGTATCCCCGAACCCTCTTTATGGGTATTGAATAATGTAGGGCTGAATATGTTTATCGCAGTGGTCGGCATTGCTGCAGGCCCCAGTTTTATAGCCGGATTCAAGGAAGTCGGAGTCAGTCTGTTTATTGTCGGTGCACTGGCAACAGCCATCCCTCTTCTCGCAGGATTGCTGATGGCGAGATACCTGTTCAAATTCCACCCTGCCCTTTCATTGGGATGCACGGCAGGAGCACGTACCACAACAGCGGCACTGGGAGCGATTCAGGATGCAGTGGAAAGTGATACACCTGCATTAGGGTATACAGTGACGTATGCAGTCGGCAATACGCTACTGATTATCTGGGGAGTCGTCATCGTGTTACTTATGTAAAACTATATAAATAAATATCATTATGGAAAAGAAAACAAATAACCCTGCCATTACGAAAAGTTATGCCAAGAAAATGGAAACGATCAGCCCGTTCGAGCTGAAAAACAAACTGATCGATATGGCAGATGAAAGTATCAAGAAAATAGCACATACCATGCTGAATGCGGGAAGAGGTAATCCGAACTGGATTGCTACCGAACCACGCGAAGCATTTTTTCTGTTGGGACAATTCGGACTTTGCGAATGTCGCCATGCGTTTTCACTGGAAGAAGGAATAGCAGGTATTCCGCAAAAGGCTGGAATAGCCGCCCGTTTCGAGGCTTTCCTAAAAGAGAATGAAAAAGCTCCGGGGGCTAATCTGCTGAAAGAGGGCTACAATTATATGTTGATGGAGCATGCTGCCGATCCGGATACGCTGATTCACGAATGGGCGGAATCGGTCATCGGCGACCAGTATCCTGTGCCCGACCGTATTTTACATTTTACAGAGTTAATCGTGCAGGATTACTTGGCACAAGAGATGTGTGACCGCCGTCCACCGAAAGGGACTTTTGACCTTTTCGCCACCGAAGGGGGTACGGCAGCCATGTGTTATCTGTTCGATTCTTTGCAAGAGAATTTCCTGTTGAATCAGGGAGATGCCATTGCTTTGATGATTCCCGTGTTCACTCCTTATATAGAAATCCCGGAATTGCGACGCTATCAGTTTGACGTTACCGAGATTTCCGCCGACCAGATGACTCCTGACGGATTGCACACCTGGCAGTATAAGGATGAAGATATAGACAAGTTGAAAGATCCGCGGATCAAAGCGTTATTTATCACCAATCCGAGTAATCCGCCCAGTTACGCACTTAGCAGGGAGACTACCGAACGTATCATCAACATTGTGAAGAATGACAATCCGAACCTGATGATTATTACGGATGATGTGTATGGAACGTTTATCCCTCATTTCCGTTCATTGATGGCAGAATTGCCACACAATACGCTTTGCGTTTATTCGTTCTCCAAATATTTCGGAGCTACGGGATGGAGAACCGCAGTGATTGCTTTACACGAAGACAACATCTACGACAAAATGATTGCCCGCCTGTCGGAGGAGCAGAAATCAATATTGAACAAACGTTATTCCAGTCTTAGCCTGCAACCGGAAAAGATGAAATTTATCGACCGCATGGTGGCTGACAGCCGGCAGATTGCGCTGAATCATACCGCAGGGCTTTCTCTGCCTCAACAAATGCAAATGAGTTTGTTTGCCATCTTCTCGCTTCTGGATAAAGAAGACAGTTATAAAACCAAGATGCAGGAAATTATTCATCGACGCCTGCATGCGTTGTGGGATAACACGGGGTTCACACTGGTAGAGGATCCGCTGCGTGCCGGATATTATTCGGAGATTGATATGCTGGTATGGGCGAAGAAATTCTACGGAGATGACTTCGTTGCTTATCTGCAAAAGACATACAATCCGCTGGATGTGGTTTTCCGTCTGGCAAACGAAACTTCACTCGTGCTGTTGAATGGCGGTGGCTTTGCCGGACCGAAATGGAGTGTGCGTGTGTCACTGGCTAATTTGAATGAGGCCGATTATGTGAAAATCGGACAAAGTATCAAACGTGTGTTGGAAGAATATGCCCAAACATGGAAAGCATCAAAAGAATGAACTAAGTAGTTCATTTTATAAATGGGAATTTAATTCAGACAGAAGAACATAAGAACAAAAAATAAAATAGCAGTTAAATAAGTAACAGAAATAATTTTCAAAGCGCAGCATTTATGTTCTTTTGTTCTTATGTCTGAAATATTTCTCGCTCTTATGTC
>ERZ791619.974-NODE-974-length-12712-cov-3.10666_pt1 | contig 12712 bp, 10 predicted proteins | sample MGYA00510271_ERZ791619 | MGnify/ENA primary metagenome ERZ791619 (study PRJEB30046, sample SAMN00715209) | human gut metagenome | study: EMG produced TPA metagenomics assembly of the A metagenome-wide association study of gut microbiota in type 2...
TAGCCACTTTTATTTCCTCCTAAAATTTTACAGCTAATCGTATAAATTGAATGTTATCATAATTGACAATAATTTTTTTCTTTATATTTTTTACAAGATATTCAAATTCTAATTCTTGATTATCAACAGATTTTAAATATCCTTCAACTTCATATAATCCGGCTTTAGGATTTTTAAATTTTGCATAAACATATTCACCAACAGATTTTTGAACTTGTTCAAAAGTTTTTAATGGTTTTTCAATTCCAGGTGAAGAGACTTCTAAAATGTATTCATCTTTAATTGGATCAGTTTCGTCAAGTTTATCACTAATTAACTCACTTACCGCAACACATGTATCCATATCTAGATACCCTTCATTTTTTTCGATATAAATACGTAAATACATTTCATTATTATCTTTTACATATTCAATATCATCTAAATAACAATCATTTTGTTCGATCAAAGGTAAGACCATTTCTTTAATACTTTCCAATAACTCCATTTTTTCACCCCATTCAATAATAAAGAGTGGGTTCCCCCACTCGTTTCTCTTTATGAAACTATAAGTAATATAGCACATTTTTCATTTATAATCAAGTCACTAGAAAAGTGATAATTGATTTTCTTCTTGCATACCATCAAAAACACCCATTTTTGTTAGTTGTTTAATATGCGAATTGTTCAATTTAGTCCTTTTAATCACGTCTTCTTTAGATAAGAAAGAACCATGTTTACGTGCCTCAATAACAGTATTAGCTACCGATTCACCTAATGAATCAACTGAACTAAACGGTGGAAGTAAGCCACTTGGATCATCTGGATCTAAAATGAATTTATTGGCATCAGACTTTTCTAAGTTTAAAGGACTAAAATGGAATCCTCGATCAATCATTTCTAACGCAATTTCAAACACATCCCACAATCCTTCATCCTTATTTGAAGATTGTCTGTTTTCTCTTAACATTTCAATTTCTTTTCTTCTTGAAAGAATAGCATCTTTACCAGCAACTAATGTTTCAATATCAAAAAAATCACATCTTGTGGAAAAATATACTGCATAATATTCTCTTGGATAATATAATTTCCACCAAGCTACACGAATAGCTGATAAAACATAGGCTACCGCATGGGCTTTAGGGAACATGTATTTAATTTTCTTACATGAATCAATATACCATTGAGGAACATTGTATTCTTTCATTAATTCTTCGTATTTCTTTTCTGGGAAAACTGCAGGTGATTTTCCTTTACGAACACATTCCATGATGTCAAAAGCATCTTTATTAGGAAGGCCTTTTTCAATCAAATAAACCATAATATCATCACGACATCCAATAACTTCTTTTAAGGTACATGTTCCATTTTTAATCAACGTCTCTGCATTACCTAAATAAACATCTGTTCCATGTGAAAGCCCCGAAATGATTACTAAATCATTAAAAGTTTGTGGTTTTGTCTGATCTAACATACTACGTACAAAGGTTGTACCAAATTCAGGTAATCCTAAAGCACCGCTCTTGCAATTGATATAGGATAAATCAACACCTAAAGCATCACTCGTTGTAAAAAGTGACATAACTTTTGTATCGTTTGTTGGAATTGTTTTAGGATCAACACCTGTTAAATCTTGTAACATACGAATAACGGTTGGATCAACGTGTCCTAAAATATCGAATTTCAAAACGTTATCATGAATAGCATGGAAATCAAAGTGAGTCGTACGCCATTCAGCAGATAAATCATCTGCTGGATATTGGTAAGGCGTGAAATCAAAAACATCATAATCTCTAGGAATAACAATAATTCCCCCTGGATGTTGGCCAGTCGTACGTTTAACGCCACCACACCCTCGAGCAATTCTTTCAAGTTCAGCACTACGTACTTCATTATCAATTCCTAATGTTTCAGCATATCCTTTTGCATAACCATAAGCTGTTTTTTCAGCAACTGTAGAAATTGTTCCCGCTCTAAAGACATGATCTTCTCCAAAAATAGTTTTAGTAAATGCATGAGCATTTGCTTGATACGCTCCCGAGAAATTTAAGTCGATATCGGGTACTTTATCCGCATTGAAACCTAAGAAAGTTTCGAACGGGATATTATGTCCTTCACCTTTCATTGGTTTACCACATACAGGGCAAATCTTATCAGGTAAATCATAACCATCAGCAGCAACACCTTCTTCTAAAAATTCACTATGACTACAATGAAGACATAGATAATGTGGTGGTAACGGATTTACTTCTGTAATTCCTGACATTGTTGCAACGAATGAAGATCCTACCGAACCTCTGGAACCTACTAGATAACCATCATCATTTGATTTTTTTACTAGTAAGTGGGAAATATAATAAATAACCCCAAACCCATGTTTAATGATATTACTTAATTCTTTTTCTAATCTTTTTTCCACAATTTCAGGTAGTTTTTCACCATAAAGTCGATGTGCTGTATCATAACAAATCTTTGTTAAATTTTCATCTGCATTATCAATTGTTGGTGTAAATAATTTATCATGAATTGGTCGAATTTCTTCAACCATATCTGCGATTTTGTTTGTATTTGTTACAACATATTCATATACTTCATCCGCTGGTAGATAATCATAACATTTTAACATTTCATCTGTTGCTCTTAAATATTGAGATGGTGTAAATGCACGTGGATTTTTTCGGTCACATAAAGGATGAGCACGATGTCCAATCCCAATTTTGGGTTGTGATATAAAAACATCTCGATAAATTTTATCCTTTTCATCTAAAAAATGGACATCTCCAGTAGCTACAATAAGTTTATTTAATTTTTTTGCTGCTGTAATAAGACGTTTTATTGAAATAATTAAATTTTCTTCAGATTCAATTTGTCCACGATCAATTAAATGATAGTAATCTTGAAAAGGTTGTATTTCCACATAATCATAAAATTCTAACAATTGTTCCAACTTTTCATCCGAAGAATTCAAAGCTGCTTCAAAAACATCTGAACGATAACAGCTAGTCCCATATAGCAATCCTTTACGATAATATTCCAATCTTTCTTTTGGAATACGAGAACCATCATGGAAATAAGTTGTATTTGCTTCAGAAACAATTTTAAACATATTTTTTAAACCTTCTTTGTTTAAAGCAAGTGCTGTCATATGATATGGGAAAACGATTTTATAAGCATCGTCTTTTTGTAATTTATTTAAATCAAGTAAATTATAATTTCCACTTTGCATAATAGAATGTAACATCGTTGTAAATACAGCACCTAAAACTTCAGCATCATAATCAGCTCTATGTGCTACATCATCGTCATAATTTACACGATAAACACGACATACATTTCCTAAACGATAAGATTTCATTGGTTTCATAATAGCTCTTGCTAATGCCAAAGAATCAATAACCGGATTAGTTATAGGTTTTTGATTTAACCTCTTTAAACTTTCATTTAAAAAACCAATGTCAAATTTAGCATTGTGAGCCACTAAAATAGCATCACCAAAGAATTCTAATATTTGTGGTAAAAACTCTTTAATTGTTGGTGCATCAGCAACCATTTCATTTGTAATATTTGTAAGTTGAGAAACACGTGTTCCAATCTTTTTACCAGGATTTACAAAACTTTGTAAGCGATCAATCACTTCACCATTTTTAATTTTAACTGCACCAAATTCTGTAATCCCATCATGGATAACAGAAAAACCAGTTGTTTCCAAGTCAAATGATACATATGTGGCATCTTCAATAGACATATCTTTTTCATTAAAAACAATATTAAAATAAGGTTCTATCATATTTAATTCAACACCATAGATCATCTTAATGCCCGCTTTTAAACTAGCTGCTTGAGCTTCAGGAAATGATTGAACGTTTCCATGATCAGTAACTGCAATTGCTTTGTGTCCCCATTTGGCCACTTGATTAATATAATCCGAAACATTGCCTATTCCATCCATTGCTGACATCTTAGAATGTGTATGAAGTTCAACTCTTTTAACTTCCACAGTGTCTTGCCTTCTTGCTGGTTCTTTAATAACTTCTATTTGACGAGCCATCATAACTGTTTCTCTCGCATAATTATCTAAACGAATTTCTCCTGTTGCTTTGATCCACACTTTACCTTTATCTAGTACTTTAATATCCTCTAAAGTATTAGTTGTATTGTTTTCAAAGCGTTTTACCATAATTGAATCCGTATAGTCAGTGATCCATAATGTTTGAATATGTTTTCCTGCTCGTGTTTTGATTAATTCAGTTTTAAAGACATACCCTTGAATCGTACAATTATTTTCCATCGTTTGACTGTTAATTTCAGATAACTTTAAAAAAGTTGCATCACCCTTTGGTTTTCGATAATTATTTTTATAATCTACAGTTGGTTTTACTGGTTCCGATTTTTTTATTTCGGACATATCTATTTTCATTGGTTCATAGCTGTCCATTTCTTGTAATAAATGATTTAATTCATCATTATCTTGTTTAACATAAAAACTAAAATCTTTCTCTATTCCAATTTCCACAAAATACTTTTTAATTGTTGATTTTAATTGTTGGAATTGTTCCAATTGTATTTCATTTAACAAACCAATCGATATAGTTTGTTTAATTTCAATATCTTCGATTTTCAACGAAGAAAATAATGGTGAAATTTGTTTTAGTTTTTCAATAATATACCCTAAATAAAGTGAAACATCTTTTGACTCAAAATTAAAATCATCATAACAAATTACAAATTCAGCCAGGTAAGGAAAATCAAGGCCATGATCAAGTAAGAGTTGATACTCTGTAAATGGAATCAAATCCTTACTCAATATATAAAATGTATAATGGTTATCATGATGTACAATAACTTTTTTCAATGAAGCATGTAATAAAACATTAACATCTTCGATTATATTCAATTGTTTTAATAGTATTATTAATTTATTCATATTACACCTCAAAAATCTTACCTATTATAACACAAAAAAAGGCTTACGCCCTTTTTTTAGAAAAATTTTCCAATATCATTTATAGTTACAAAAATCATTAGGCCAAAAACAAGAATTAGTCCTGCCATTTGTAAAGCATATTTCATTTTTGTTGGAATTTCTCGACGAATAATTTTTTCAACTAATGCAAATAATAATTGACTACCATCTAGTCCTGGAATAGGAAGTAAATTAAACATTCCAATATTTGTTGATAGTAAAGCAGTCAATGACAACAATGTACTAATTGAACCAGATTGTGTAACTTGTGCAGTCACTGTATAAATTCCTACTGGACCAGAAAGTTGTGAAACAGTATGTGTTAAATCTGTAATAAGTTTTCCTAATGTTGTAAAAATCAATAATGCATATTCTATAAATTGATTAATTCCTTGTCTTATAGCCTCAATAAAAGTCAATTTTTTAGTAGCCGCTGTTATTCCAATGACATAAGACTTGGATTCACTATTGTACTTTCCTTCAACTGTTTTTTCAATATTTTGATTCCCTCTTTTAAGGGAAATTTGCATTGTAACTGTATCTGTATCTAATTGTAAATTTTCATTAGATAAGACAGATTGAATATCTGAAAATGACGCAATGATATGTTCTTCACCATTAATTGTGATTTTATTAATGGTGTCTCCAGCTTGAACTCCAGCATTATAAGCACCATTGTTTTTAACAACACTTCCAATTTCAGAAGTATTTGTTTGTACTTCAACAAACGAATAAATACCAATTAATAAAACAAGGGCAAGTACAAAATTCATAAAAACACCAGCTAACATAATAATGCATTTTTTCCATGTTTTAATTCCTTTTAGAGTTCTTTCATAAGGAACATCTTTCATTAATTCGCTGTCTTCTTGATCAGCTTCACCTGCCATTGCAACATAACCACCAATAGGAAGTGCACGAATTTGATAATCTGTTTCTCCTTTTTTCTTAGAAAAAAGTTTAGGACCCATTCCAATAGAAAATTCAGCACAATAAACACCAAATAATTTAGCAGTTAGAAAATGTCCTAATTCATGGATTAATACAATAGCTCCTAGTATTACAAAAAAGACAAGAATATTTATAATCGTCTGCATGTTTCATTTATCTCCTTTAAAACAAAATCTCTCGCCCATTGATCAATATCTAATAATTGATCAATAGTTGGATCTTTAACCAACTCATGAGCATTCATAGCTTTTTCAACTAATTCCTCTATTTGTAAAAATTCAATTTTTCCTTCTCTAAACAAAAGATTAGCCATTTCATTTGCACCATTTAAAACACATGGTAAGCTTCCACCTGTTTTTCCAGCGCGATATGCTAAAGAAAGCGCATGAAATCTATTGAAATCTGGCTTTTTAAAAGTAAGCGAACCAAGTTCTGTTAAATCTAACGATTTACCATTAACTAATTTTTTTCTTTGTGGATAAGTTAACGCATACTGAATAGCTAAACGCATATCAGGTGTTCCCATTTGCCCAATGACAGAAGTATCTTCAAACTCTACAGCAGAATGTAAAATACTTTCTGGATGAATCAAGACTTCAATTTGATCATAATCTACATCAAACAACCATTTTGCTTCCATGACCTCTAATCCCTTATTAAATAAAGTAGCACTATCAATCGTAATTTTAGCCCCCATTGACCAGTTAGGATGATTCAACGCTTCTTTAACAGAAACACCTACAAGTTCTTCTCTTGTTTTATCTCTAAAACTTCCGCCACTTGCTGTTAATAAAATACGTTTAATTTTATTCATTTCATTTCCTTGAAGCGATTGGAAAATCGCTGAATGTTCACTATCTACTGGTAATAATTTTACACCATGTTCTTTAACTAATTTTGTAATAATATGTCCTGCAACCACAAGTGTTTCTTTATTAGCTAAAGCAATATCTTTTTTAGATTCAATAGCATGAATTGTTGGTAACAAACCTGCAAACCCTACAATTGCATTTAATACAATATCAACTTGATCAATTGTTGCAATTTCATCTAAACCAGCACTACCAAAAACAAAATGAATATGTGGATATTTTTCTTGAAGATAGTTACAATCCTTTTCATCGATAACACAAACAACTTGTGGATTGATTTTTTGAATTGTTGTTTCAAGTAATACAATATTTTTGCCCGCAGACATTGCAACAACATTAAATTCATCTTGATGATGCAAGCAAACATCAACAGTTTGTTGACCAATAGAACCTGTAACACCTAAAATCGTAATATTTTTCATTATCTATAACCCCACAATCATTAAAAAGAAACTAAAAATCAATACATTAAAAGTTAAACTATCAATACGATCTAAAATTCCGCCATGTCCTGGTAATAATTTTGAATAATCTTTAACTTCAAAATATCTTTTAATGGCACTAAAAATCAAATCTCCTATTTGACTTGTCATTGTCATTACAATAATTGCTGGTACAATAATCCAATGATGTGCCAATATTCCTGCAAAATATGCAAAAACCAATCCTAAAACACTTCCTAGAACAATTCCACCAATTGACCCTTCAATTGTTTTTTTAGGAGATAATCTTGGAATCAACTTATGTTTACCAAAAGCCATACCAGCAAAATAAGCTCCTGTATCACTACCAAAAGTTGCAATTGCTAATAACAATAAATATTCCCAACCATAGTCAACTCTCAAAACTAGTAACGCATGTAATCCAGAACAAACAAGAACACCCATCGTAAAAACATAAGCACTTCTTTCAATATTACATTTATCATCAAAAATCATACATGCTAAAATAACCGCTAAATAAACCAAAATAGAATAGCTAGAAATAAGTAAATGATTTCTGTTTAATAAAAATCCTGTAACAAAAAATAAACCAACAATGATATACATATACATTCCAATACGTGGTCTAGAACAAATATGTAACATTTCATATACACTAAGACCCATTGCAACCCCTATAACAATTTTATAAAAAATACCCCCAAAAATGACTGCTGGAACTACAATTGCAATCAAGCACAGTGCGGTAATAATTCTTTCTTTCACTATTTTAAACCTCCATATCTACGATCCCTATTTTGATAAAGCCAAATTGCTTTATGTAATTCTTTTTCATCAAAATCTGGCCAACAAACAGGAGTAAAAATAAACTCTGCATAAGCAAGTTGCCATAACATAAAATTAGATAATCTTTGTTCTCCACTTGTTCTTACCATTAAATCAACATCAGGTAAATTCGCAGACATTAATGTTGAACCAAAATAATTTTCATCAATATCCTCAATATCAAGTTTCCCATCTTTTACATCTTGTGCTATTTTTTTAGTTGAACAAACGATTTCATCTCTACTACCATAAATAAAAGCAAAGCAAAGTTTTAGTCCAGTATTACCCTTTGTTCTTTCTATAGCAGTATTGATAATATCTCTTGTTGCCTTTGGAGCTTTTTCTAAATGCCCAATCATACAAATTTGAACATTATTTTCAATTAATTCTTTTAAATAAAGTTCAAAAAATTTTTTGGGTAATTTAAATATAAATTGTACTTCTTCTTCAGGACGAGAAAAATTTTCTGTAGAAAAAGCATAAACTGTCATTGCTTTAACACCAAGTCTATTAGCCTCTAAAGCAATCTTACGAATTGTCTTTGTCCCTTCGTTATGGCCATAAGTTCTTGGCATCATTCTCTTTTTAGCCCAGCGTCCATTGCCATCCATAATAAAAGCAATATGTGCTGGTATATTATTCATGTCTAATTCATAGTTTTCAATTTGATCATTCATAGAATAATCCTCCTTAAAGTCATGATTGATTATAACATAAAACCATAAAATAAAAAAGCGCCTAATAAGACGCTTCAATAATTATACAGTCATAATATCTTTTTCTTTTACTTTACCAATTTCATCAACTTCTTTGACAAATTTATCAGTTAATTTTTGAACACGATTTTGACCGTCTTTAATTTCATCTTCACTACCATCGCATTTTTTAATTTCATCATTAGCATCACGACGAATATTTCTTATAGCAACTTTAGCATGTTCAGCAAATTTCCAAACATTTTTTGCATATTCTTTACGTCTTTCTTCTGTTAATGCTGGTACAGTAATACGAATAATTTCTCCATCATTTTGAGGAGTTAAACCTAAATCAGCTTCATAAATTCCATGTTCGATATCTTTTAAAGCAGATTTATCATAAGGTTTAATTACTAATTGTCTACCTTCTACAACAGAAACACCAGCCATTTGATTAATTGGTGTTGGTGATCCGTAATAGTTGACCATTACACGGTCTAACATTGCAGGAGTAGCTCTTCCAGTTCTAACTGTCGCTAAATCTCTTTGGTAAGCTTCGATTGCTTTTTGCATTCTATCACTTGCATCATCTAAAATCATATTTATCATATTATTTTCCTCCAGAGATAGTTGTTCCTATTTTTTGTCCATCACAAGCTTTGGCAATATTACTATCTTCTTGCATATTAAATACACATAAATCAATATCGTTATCTTTACATAATGTAATAGCTGTTTGATCCATTACTTTTAAATCTTTTGCTAAAACATCACTATATGAAATCTCATCAAATTTTACTGCAGATTCATCTAATTTAGGATCAGCAGAATAAACACCATCGACCCCATTTTTAGCCATTAAAATAACATCAGCATTGATTTCAGCAGCTCTTAATGCAGCTGTTGTATCAGTTGTAAAATATGGGCTTCCAGTTCCAGCTCCAAAAATAACGATTCTACCTTTTTCTAAATGTCTAACAGCACGTCTTCTAATGTATGGTTCTGCAATTTGTCTCATTTCAATTGCTGAAAGTAAACGTGTTTGAATTCCTAGTTGCTCTAAAGCATTTTGAACAGCTAAACCATTCATTACTGTTGCTAACATTCCCATATAATCAGCAGAAGAACGTTCCATACCCATTTGTGCACCAGTAACACCACGCCAAATATTACCACCACCACAAACGATGGCAATTTCAACACCCAAATCTTTAGCTTCTTTGATTTGTCTTGCAATATCGGCTACAGTATTAGCGTTTATACCAAAATGATCATCACCGGCTAATGCTTCACCACTTAATTTTAATAAAACTCTTTTATATTTCATAAAATGTTCTCCTTTTTTAAAAAAAGGACACACTTGTAGTGTCCTTAAAAATTATTGTTTCATTTGTGCAGCTACTTCTTCAGCAAAGTTTTCTTCTTTCTTTTCGATACCTTCACCAACTTGGAAACGAGCCATTTCTAACACTTTAGCTTTTCCTAAGTATTTAGCAACTGATTCTTTTGGTGTTTTAATGAATTCTTGATCTAATAAACACCATTCAGAGAATACTTTATTTAATTTTCCACGTTTGATACCTTCTAGTACTTTTTCAGGTTTGTTAGCTAATTTAGGATCATTAGCCATGATTTCAGTTTGAACTGCATCTTCTCTATCTTTTTCAACTTGTGGAATTTCATCTTGTGAGATATATTTTGGATTGATAGCAGCAACATGCATAGCAATGTCTCTTGCTTTTTCTTCATCACCGTCAGCTAATTTAACGATTGATACCATTTTTCCACCCATATGTGAATAAGCACCAAATACTTCATCATCATTTTTAGTGAAAGTTTTAATTCTTCTTAAAGATAATTTTTCACCAATTTTTCCAGATGCTTCTGCAATTGTAGTTTCAATAGTTTTTCCATCAACTTCAATTGCTTTTGCAGCTTCTAAATCAGCAGGGTTATTTGCAGCAACTGCTTCACATACACTATTTACTAATGCAACGAATTCAGCATTTTTTGCTACGAAGTCAGTTTCAGAGTTAACTTCAACCATAGCAGCTACATTTCCGTTAATAGCGAAAGCAGATAACCCTTCAGCAGCGATTCTATCAGCTTTTTTAGCAGATTTTGCGATTCCTTTTTCTCTTAACCAGTCGAATGATGCTTCGATGTCACCATCACATGCTTCTAATGCTTTTTTACAATCCATCATTCCAGCACCAGTTTTTTCACGTAATTCTTTTACTAATTTTGCACTAATTGCCATTTTCTTTTCCTCCATGAATTTTATTTTATTAAAAAGGGAAAGCTTTGCTTTCCCATCACAACATATTTATGATTTCCAGCCTTGAGATTATTCTTGAGTTGGTCTAGATTCTCTTCTTTGAGCTGGTCTACCAGCTTTATTTCTTGGCCCTCTTCTGTTGTTGTTTTCTACAGAAGATACAGCATCATTCATAGTAACTTCTTTTTCATCTTCATCTTTAACATAAGCAACAGTTAATGGTTCACTTTTAGCTTCACAAATTGCATCTGCCATAGCAGCAACAATTAATTTAACAGCTCTAATAGCATCATCATTTGCTGGGATTACATAATCAACTTCATCAGGATCACAGTTAGTATCAACAATACCAAATACAGGGATTCCTAAGATTCTTGCTTCAGCAACAGCGTTGTGTTCAGCTTTAGGATCTACAACGAATAAAGCACTTGGTAATCTTCTCATTTCTTTAATACCACCTAAGTTCTTTTCTAACTTAGCAGCTTCTTTTTTTAGTAAGATAACTTCTTTTTTAGGCAATAAATCGAAAGTACCATCTTTTTCCATTTTTTCTAATTCAACTAATCTTCTAATTCTTTTTTGGATTGTTTTGAAGTTAGTTAAAGTTCCACCTAACCAACGTGAGTTAACATAGAAACTTCCAGAACGGATTGCTTCTTCTTTAACAGCTTCTTGAGCTTGTTTTTTAGTTCCTACAAATAAAACTTTTCCACCTTTTTCGGCAATTTCATTCATTGCTTTATAAGCTTCATCGATTTTTTTAGATGATTTTTGTAAATCAATAATGTAAATTCCGTTTCTTGATGTAAAAATGTATGGAGCCATTTTAGGATTCCATCTTTTTGTTTGATGTCCGAAATGAACACCTACTTCTAATAATTTTTTCATTGAAATTACTGACATGTGTAATTTCCTCCTTTTCGTTTTTTTCCTCCATTATTTCAAACATTTACCACCATTAGGCACTAGATAAATGAATTCATAATGTGTGTATTTTTTAATACCTGAAACATAATAGCATAAGATTTAAAACAAAACAACCCTTTTTTATGCTTTATTTCGAGGATGTGCCTTTAAATAAACATTTTTCAAATGTTCTTTTGTAACATGAGTATAAATTTGTGTTGTCGAAAGGTTTTCATGGCCCAATAATTCCTGTACAGTTCTTATATCTGCTCCCGCATTCAATAAATGCGTGGCAAAGGAGTGTCTGAAAGTATGTGGATGTATTTTCTTGGTTGCATCATATTCTCTACCAATACGCTTTACAATATCCTGTATTCCTCTATTGGTCAGTTGTTCTCCTCTTTTATTAACAAAAACATATGGATGATCTTCTGAATTTACAAGTTTTCCCCTTACTTCTTCTATATATTTTAATAACCATTCACTAGCAAATTCATGGAAAGGAACATTACGGTCTTTGTTCCCTTTACCATGAATCAATAAAACTCGATTGTGAAAATCTATACAATCCAAGGTTAAATTTACTACTTCAGAACACCTTAACCCAGAAGCATACATGATTTCTAGCATCGCTTTATTACGAATCCCTAAATCATCTTGTGTATCAATACCATCCAATAAATCTACCATTTCTTCAGGAAACAAAAAATCAGGATTACGCTTTGTGGTTTTAATATTTTCAACAAGAATCATTGGATTATTTTCAGCCAATTCTTCTTTTACTAGATATTTATAAAATG
>ERZ791619.977-NODE-977-length-12652-cov-5.30317_pt1 | contig 12652 bp, 10 predicted proteins | sample MGYA00510271_ERZ791619 | MGnify/ENA primary metagenome ERZ791619 (study PRJEB30046, sample SAMN00715209) | human gut metagenome | study: EMG produced TPA metagenomics assembly of the A metagenome-wide association study of gut microbiota in type 2...
ATTCTACACACTGTCTTTTGAACTTATAGCTGTATTTCATTAAAATACCCCCAATACTGGGTGTCCAGTATTGGGGGTACATATCACATGCGGCTTTGGGGCTGTACGGTTTTTTTATATGTGTACGGTAGTGAAATGACTTAGCTATAACTGTACTACTGAATTCTGTGCATTTGCTGCACACTTTTTAGGAGTAGGGAAATCTATCAGCTGCTGCTACAATCGTTATTATAGGTGAATATGAAAACAAGCAGCATTTTTATTTACGCAGCTTGCGCCTGCGGCGGCAGATAGCGCAGGTCAATATCTCGGCGGTGACGGTTGGATACGATATTATAGGAATCTAAAAGCTGTTGCTTTTTGGCGTTAATTCTGCGGCCAAGGCTATTGTTGGAAATTTTATTGTAATGCATAGCGTCCAGCAGTCCCTGCGCTGTGCCATGCCAATGGCCGTTGCATTGCTGCACAAAGGCGCTGATTGCTTCCAAAACCTCATCCGGTGGCTGCAGAAAGCGGCTTGCAGCAGCCCGTTCCAGCATCCAGCGGCAGTGTGTTTGCGAAAAGCTCAGCGAAAGCAGCTGGTCTACAAGGTCGCGGCCGACAATCTCCAGGGAAGCCTTATTGTCACCGCGCTGACTTTTGCGCAGCACCATAGCACCGTCCGCCGCACCCAAAAGACCGTTGGAGCCGGAAATCATCTCAAAGGAGTCTTCAGACTGCTGCTTGCGCGTATGATGCACCAGCAGAAGGCAAATATTATGCTTATCAGCAAATTCCTTCAGCTTAGCTGCACTGCTGTAATCGCGGGCGTAATTACATTTTTCGTCCTGAGCGCTGCGTATTTTCTGCAAGGTGTCTATGATTATCAGGCGCACATCCGGATACTTTTGCATAAAGGAGCTCAGCTGCTCCTCCAGGCCGTTATCAACGTCCTGCGCACTGACTGCCATATGCAGGTTATCTGCGACCTCCATATCAAACATGCGCACAAGGCGCTGCTGCAGGCGGTAAAACTTATCCTCCAGTGCCAGGTAAAGCACACCGCTTTGCTGTACGGGGTAGTTCCACAGCTGCTCACCGCGGGCAACGTGGTAGGCAAGCTGCGCCATCAGAAACGATTTACCTATTTTCGGTGCACCTGCCAGAATATACAGCCCCGGATAGAGCAAATCCTGGATAATTGGCTGAGGCACGGGAAACTCCGTGTCATAAAGCTCCGGCATGGAAAGCGTCTGCAGCTCCGGTGCAGCAAGAGAAGGTTGCTTAGGTTGAAATACGTGGTTAATTGTCGTCATAGAAGGACTCCTTTCGAAATATTCTGTTTACTAAAGCAAAAAACGTTTAGTAGATACTCCTATTATAATAAACTAATTTAGTTAAGTCAAGAAAAGTAGCAGAAATGTTCTGAAAATAATACGCGAGCTTGCCAACAGATTTATCTGCTACTATACTAAAGATAACAGAATTTGTTTTAGTTGGAGGTGTTTGCTATGGCAGTAAGCAGACGCATAAGCTATTTTCGTCAAAAGCATAATTTGACGCAGAAGCAGCTGGGACTGCTGCTGGGATTTTCGGAATCCACAGCGGAGGTGCGCGTCAACCAGTATGAGCACGGCAACAGGAAGCCGAAGGAGGCAACGCTGGAAAAGCTGGGCGAGATTTTTGGCGTGGATCCTGCAGTGTTCAGGATTCCTGATATTCATAACCGTGCCGGCCTGATGCAGACCTTTTTTGCCCTGGAGGATTATGCAGGCTGGAAGCTTACTAAAGTGGATGGTCGTTTTGCAGTGGTGATTGGCACAGCAACAGCAGGACCGCAGAAGACATTTGATGATTATGTGCTGCAGGAATGGCTGGATATGCAGACGGCGCTGGAGCGGGGTGAAATAACCCGCAAGGAATATGACGAATGGCGTTATCATTATAATGATGCCAGCTTAGAAAAACATTTAATGGCTACGTATAAGCAGCTGGAGGAATTGCAGGAGGAGGAATAAAACCGTACACCGGCAGAAAACCGTACAGGCGCAAAGCCTTGCAGCATGTGGCTTTGTACGGTTTGTACAGTTTTGTACGGTTTTGGAGGAGTGCAGGCACTGTACGCTTTTTGTTTTGTTGCCTAAGACACATTTTCTTGAATTACAGTGCTGATTGCGTTACAATAAAAGTAAAGGGAGGCGGTAAAGATGGCTAAATTTTGTACTAATTGCGGGAGTGAGTTGAATCCTGGTGTTAAATTCTGCGAAAACTGCGGCCAGAAGGTGGAGCAGGAGCAAAATCAGCAGGCGGGAGCTGGAGCTGGAGCTGTTGCCGGTGTTGCAGCCGGTGCTGCCAGCAATGCTGATATAAGCTATAAAAAGAGTATTAATGACAGTCCTGAGCAAGAAGGTTTTGGCGCTGCCAATGCTCAAGCAAACGTAAATACTGACGCTAATGCTGATGGCAATCCTAAGGTTAATCCTGATTCTGATGAATTTAAGCATACCAATGCTGGCGGTGAAGCTGACACCGATGCGTATAGCGCTCAGGCAGCACCCAAAGCAGGCAAGAAGTTTTTGAACCTCGGCGAGGGTCTGAACCTGCTGTTTAAGGACAGCAGTGCGGACAAGGAAGCAGTTTTCAAGGAGCTGTTCTTTACGTCTAAAGGACGCTTGAACCGTAAGTCTTATATCTACAGAAGCATTTTCCTGTCATTAGTGCTAGGTATTATCCAGCTTATTCTGGAGCTTGCGACTGCAGCCATTGAGGCTCTGGAGCTTTTGTTTGCAGTTATGATTTTAGTATTATGTATATTTGGTTTTGTAGCTAGTATTATGATGCTGGCACGTCGTCTGCATGACTTGGATAAAAGCGGCTGGTGGATGCTGCTTTTGTGCGTACCGCTGATTAACCTTTTCTTTGCGATTTATATTTACTTCTTCAAAGGAACCGAAGGACCGAACCAATATGGCGAGGATCCCTTGCAGCAGTAGGCCTGTATTGGCAGTTGAAAGCTATTATATATAATATGTAAGTATTTCGCTTAACAAAATAGTCGCTCGTTCTTATGACGCAGCGGCTATTTTTGCGCTTTTCGCAAGACGCGGCGTGCGAAACTATGTTATAATAAACTGTCAGTTAATTATTGATGGAGGCGTAAGCACAATGAATTATACAGAAAGCCTGGCATATTTGGACAGCCTGGGCAAATTTGGCATTAAGCTCGGTATGGAGCGTATTGAAGGACTTTTGCGTGAGCTGGGAAACCCGGAGCAGAAGATTAAAACAGTGCATGTAACCGGCACTAACGGCAAGGGCTCTGTTACCAGCATGATTACGAATATTCTGCTGGCAGCAAACCTGAAGGTGGGCAAGTTTACTTCCCCGCATCTGGTGAAGTACAACGAACGTATTAACCTTAACGGCAAGGATATCAGCGACGAGGATTTTGCCACGGCGATTACTGCGGTAAAGGCTGCTGCCGACAGCGTTGTCAAAAAGGGTGTGTGCGAGCAGCCGACGCAGTTTGAGATTCTGACGGCTACTGCATTTTTATATTTTTATCTGCAGAAGGTGGATTATGCTGTTATTGAGGTAGGCATGGGCGGCCTGTGGGATTCCACCAACGTGATTACGCCTGTAGTCAGCGTTATTACCAACGTTGCATTGGACCATACCGACCGCTGCGGCAAAACCTTGGAGCGCATTGCTATGCAGAAGGCAGGCATTATCAAGGAGAAGGTGCCTCTGGTTACCGCTGCCGAGGGCAATGAAGCTCTTGGTCCTATTGTAAGCCTGGCTATGTTTAAGGAAGCACCTGTTTATCTTTACGGCAAGGCTTTTCATGGCACGGAGGTAACAAGCTCGATGGAGGGGCAGACCTTTACGCTGCATGCAGGTGATTTCTATCATTCTGATTATGAAATCAAGCTGCCGGGCGAGCATCAGATTAAGAATACCAGCGTAGCGATTGTTGCTGCCAAACTGGTGAGCAAGCAGGATGACCGCATTAACGAGCTGGCGCTGCATGTGGGCGTGGCTAACACCGTTTGGCCGGGACGCTTGGAGCGCATCCATAAGAATCCGGATATTATTCTGGACGGTGCGCATAATCCTGACGGCGCCAAGGCTCTGCGTAATGCTTTGGATAAGTACTATCCTGGCAAGCAGGTGCAGTTTGTCTTTGGCATGATGGGTGACAAGGATATGAGTGGTGTTATCAAAACACTGATTAAGCAGGATGATGTTGTTTATACCGTGCGTGCCGATGAGGGTGCGCGTGCAGCAGAGGCTGCCGACCTGGCAAAACTGGTTGGCAGCAATGCTGTGGCGGAGGCAGATTTGGCAACTGCGTATGATGCTGCTATCCGCAATGCAGGCGCTGACGGTGTTGTGTGCGTTTGCGGCAGCCTGTATCTGGTGGGCGAGTTTAAGAAGATGCTGCTGGCGGATAAGCGTGGGATGAACTGAAGACGATATTGAGGTTTATTGACTTCGGTAACGAGTATCTGCGCCGCAATTAAATATCGTTTCAGTCAGAAGCAATTTTCCCGTGCCTTAGGGCACAACGCAAATTTCGTGTGGAACCAGGACGAAGCTTCGGTAAAATTTGTCAGACGGTAAGAGAAATTTACGTACCCTTGCTTCTATGGTTCCGGACACTCATTTACTAAAATTGCTATTCCTTACACGATATATTAATTGCTCGTTTAGGCTGTTTGCTAACCTTCTTGCCTGCCACTCGGGGAAGGTGCCGAGCGTAGCGAGGCGGAAGGGGGCGTATCTGCGTCGCAATTAAATGTTGCGCTGCGATATATTAATTGCTCATTTAGAAAATAGAATTTTTTGTTAGGGTGTATCATGACAAAACTGGCAAATTATCTCGAAAATAAAATATGGTATATGCTGCTGTTTACTGTGGCAGTTATTCCGCTGGAGCAGGAGTTCACCTCCTTCTGCGTGGCGATGACCTTTATCGGCGCAGTGCTTGTGGCGCATGTTAAGGGACGTCCGCAGCAGGAGAATGTGCTGAAGCCGTGGCAGCAGGGAGCGTTTTATCTTCTTTTGCTGATTGCGGTTGTTTCGGTATATTTTTCCCTGGACAGATTTTTGTCCTTTTGGAATCTGGTATATGTTGTAGGCCAGTATGCGGCGCTGTTTTTTGTGCTGCTGCGCTACGGTCGCAGCAGTGAGCAGGACAGGGCAACTTTGACTGCCTGCGAGGCTGAGCAGCTGACGCAAAGCGAGGCCTGGAAAAATGCTGACGCTAAGCAAAAATTTGCGCTTGTGTGGCAGCGCTTCGGCATGCTGCCGCGTCCGCTGCAGCTCATGGGCGCCTTTTTAATCGTATCGCTGCTGGTGAGTGCCATCGGTATCGCGCAGAAGATTTTCGGCGTTACGGCTGAAGGTATCTGGGTGGACCCGGCTCAGTTCCCGGATTTGAAGGTGCGCGTTTTCTCTACGCTGGTCAATCCAAATATCCTGGCAGGCTATCTGGTGCTGGTGGTGGCTTACAGCACAGCCTTTTTCAACCAGACGAAGGCGTATAAAAAATGGCGTCTGGCCTTTCTGGCAACGGGACTTTTGGCAGCAGTCTGCCTGCTTTATACATATTCACGCGGTAACTGGGTGGCCTGCGCTGTGATGCTGCTGGCCTTCTGCGTACTCTTCTGCCGCAAGGCTTTTATTCCTGTACTGGGCGGCGGCGCTGCTGCGCTGGCACTTGGCGGGCAGGCGGTGCTGCAGCGTCTGGAATCTATTCGCGGCGGCTATGGTGGTGACACCTCTATTGCTTTGCGTATGGCATATTTAAAGAGCACCAAGTGGATTATCGAGGAATTTCCTCTTGGTGTAGGCTGGTACGGTTATCGCTTTGTATATCCTACATATAATTTTTATCTGGCGGATAAGAACGTTATCATGTACCACTGCCACAATATTTTCCTGAATATCTGGGCAGAGCTGGGAGCACATGGCCTATTGGTGTTTCTTGTTATCTGGTTCGGCATTTTTCTGCCTGCAGGCTGGAGATTGGCCTATCATGGACGTAGCCTGTGGCTGAAGGCCATGGGACGCGGTTATGTGCTGGCAACAGTGGGTATTATCATTGGCGGTTTAACAGACCACGTTTACTTTAATACCCAAATGGGATTACTGTTTTGGACCTTGGGTGGCTTGACACTGCTTTGCGCACGCCTGAATGAGCAGTATGATTGAGCTAAATATATAACTACAAGGAATACTTAATATTCTCAATAGAAATAAAGAAAAAATAGAATGCATATTAATGATAAGTATGAAAATATTAAAAATTCTTTTAGAAAGCGCTGGACAAATGCATTGCTTAGTAGTATAATTACGTATGTGAAACAGTTACTGGAAAATTCTTACTTGCAGATGATAAAAGGTATCGGTACTCCCTGTGATTGCTTACAAAATCGCAGGGAGTTATATTTTTCAGCAATTTTTTCAGAAAATAAGAAAGAGTCAAACGAATTTAAGGCGGTGTAACTTATACTAAACCATGTATAAGAAAAAGCTTGCTTAGGGTATTGGAAAGGAGGAAGATTAAGTCCTTGTTTATTGATGAATTTGGTAAAGAATAATAAATACGGAAGGCGTGATGTAATGCATAAGTGTAATCCTCCGAGTATCCAAAAAACTATGGCTTTTTATAGAGATAATTGTGAAAGCTGGGCCCATGCTTTGGCATTAAATACTAAGTATCATGTTAGTGTAGAAGCATATGAGGAGCTGCCACCCTGGAGCCTTGTTCATAACGCTAATGGCAGTGACCATTTCCTGAAAGATAACATTATCATGCTCAAGGTCTGTGATTTGGAAAAAAGGCTTGTCTATTATCCTGTCTTTCCTGAAAAAATGGGACTCAGGCTGCTGGAAGCATGGGAGATGCCGGTGCCGCCGAAGCTGACAGCCTTTGAGCAGGATAATGAAGCGGACGAAAATGTTCATCCTGCCAATAGAAGCTTGCGTAATCTTATAGCCTTTGCCCGCTTGTTTATGCTGACGCAGAGCCGTTGGCACAAGCCGATGGCCTATAGCTTCAACAATATTATTTCGCAATTATATCTTGTACCGGATACCGGTGTTTCACCGGAGACTATTCAGCTTATTAATAACGTCATTGGTGAATATATTAATGATGATTCGCAGGAGCATTATATCAAATGTGCTAATCTGCAGGATTTTCTTGCCTATCTGAAAAACAAGTATATGCTGGTGCCCTTCAAATCTGATGATTTCAGATGTTTGCGGCAATTGCTGCATAGCACTTATCCTAAGGAAAAGTTGTATTTTTAATATAGATTCTCAAGCGCAGAACCAAAACATCAGGTGGTTCTGCGCTTTTTTTGCCATAATGGTAACAAGAAAGCAGAATAATACTGCTATATTGTGAAAGAGGGGACGGTTACTAAAATTCTAACTCGACAAGAATTAATTAAACGAATTAAAAGTAATTCTAACTCGATAAAACGAGTTAAAACGAGTTAAAATGAGTTAAAATGAGTTAGAAACGAGTTAAAACTGAATTAGATTTAGCAGTACTAAGATTTCACCAGGCACACCAGCGCCGCAATACGGTATTACCTGTTCCTCTTTGCCTTTCGTGGTTTTCACGATAACTCAACAGAACCCGATGGTATCGCCAAGTGATACTGTCGGGCTTTTTTATAATGCAGCGGCAGATGCTGAAGGGCGGTATAAACTTTGGGCTTTCTTACATATTAGTTACATATTTTCTTGCCTTGCTATGATATAATAATTATATTAATGTTTATTCTATGTGAGCAGCATAGAGGAGGAGCAATTATGGCAGATAAATTTTTAGTTATAGATGGCAGCAGCCTGATACATAGAGCGTTTTTTGCGCTGCCGCCGCTGACTACGCGTCAGGGCATCCATACGGGAGCAGTTTACGGCCTGTGCAATATGCTGCTGAAGCTTTTGGATGAGGTGAAGCCGCGTTATATGGCGGTTGCCTTTGATAAATCGCGCAAAACCTTCCGCAGCAAGCTGTATGCGGAGTACAAGGCGCAGCGTAAGCCTACTCCGAGCGAGCTGAGCGAGCAGTTTCCTTTGGCAATGAAGGTTTTGGAATGCATGGGAATCAAAACGCTGGAGCTGGACGATTATGAGGCCGATGATATTATCGGCACCTTTGCTGTGCAGGCACCGCCGGAGGTTGAGGTTATTATTGTTACCGGTGACCGCGACGAGCTGCAGCTGATTGATAAGCGTACCAAGGTTTTTTATACGAAGCGCGGCATCAGCGATATTCAAGTTTTTGATGAAGCGGAATTTGCTGCCAACTACGAAGGACTGCAGCCGAAGCAGCTTATCGAGCTTAAGGGTCTGATGGGCGATACCTCTGATAATATTCCCGGTGTTCCGGGCGTAGGTCCTAAAACAGCGATGAAGCTGATTAAGGAATACGGCAATGTGGAAACGGTGCTGGAGAATATCGACAAGGTTTCCGGCAAGTCGCTGAAAACGAAGCTGACAGACAACAAGGAATCTGCCCTGCTGTCCAAGCAACTGGCAACAATCTGCACGGAGGCGCCGGTTGATACTGCTGTACAGACCTATGAGCTGCAGCCGCTGAGGGAGGAGGCGCGCACACTGCTGCAGGATCTGGAGTTCCGCAATATGTATGAGCGCTTTGCCGCGGTACTCGGCGGTGCGCGGGACAGCTTTGACCTTTTCGGTGAAGCTGTTGAGCAGGAAGGCTTGCCGCAGGTGGCAGTAAATACACCGCAGCTGGCAGAGGAGCTGTTTGCAGCTTTGGCTAAAGCAAAGCTGCCTGTTGCCGTGCATGCTCAGGTAGCAGGACAGCTGCCGGAGCTGTATTTCAGCAGTGCCGAAATTTTGGTGGACGATAAAATTTATGTGCTGGACGCGCAAAGCGGCTGCTGGGATAAATTCGACAGCTGGCTGGCAGACGCAGACAGCAAAAAGATAACGATTGACAGCAAGGAGCTTTATAAATGCTGCCTGTGCCGCAAGGTGAAGGTGCAGGGAATAGTTGATGATGTAGCCCTGGCAGGCTATGTTGCCGACCCCGGACACAGCTCCTACAGCCTGGAGGATTTGAGCCGCCGCAATCTGCCGGGAGTACTGGCAACGCCTTGCGAAAATCTGCTGCAGCTCGCATCTAAGCTGCGCGGACTGTTGGCTGAGCAGCAGCAGCTCAAGCTGTATGAGGAATTTGAGCTGCCGTTGGCACCGGTGCTGGCGCAGATGGAGTTTGCCGGTATTACGCCAGACAAGGAGCTTTTGCTGCAGCTGAACGAAGATATGGGGCACCGTATTGCAAAGCTGGAGTCTTTGGCACAGGAGCAGGCGGGCGAAGAGTTTAACCTGAAATCTCCCAAGCAGCTGGGCGTGATTTTATTTGAACGACTGCAGCTGCCGGTAATCAAAAAGACGAAAACAGGCTATTCTACCGATGCCAAGGTATTGGAAGCACTGGAGGGCAAGCATCCGCTGATTGCTACCATTCTGGAGCATCGCAAGCTGGCGAAGCTGCAATCCACATATCTGGAAGGACTGCAGCCGTTGATTAATCCCAAAACGGGACGCATTCATACGCACTTCCAGCAGACGGTGACGGTAACAGGACGCTTATCCAGCACTGATCCTAACCTGCAGAACATTCCTGCACGCACGGAGGAGGGCAGACAGATTCGCCGTATTTTTGTTCCGGGAGCAGGATATGACCTTTTGATGAGCTGCGATTATTCGCAGGTTGAGCTACGTATTCTGGCCTGCATTGCGCAGGATGAGCTGCTGCTGGAGGCCTTCCGTCATGGTCAGGATATCCATGCCCGTACAGCTGCCGAGGTTTTCGGTGTGCCGCTTGAGGAGGTAACGCCCGAAATGCGCAGCCGTGCGAAGGCCGTTAACTTCGGTATTGTTTACGGTATCAGCGATTTTGGCCTGGCCAAGCAGCTGGATGTCGGCCGCAAGGAGGCAGCAGGCTATATCGACAGCTACTTTGAGCGCTATACCGGTGTAAAAAAATATATGGAAGATATTGTAGCCAAGGCACGTGAGCAAGGCTATGTCAGCACGCTGATGGGACGCAGACGCTATCTGCCGGAAATCCGCAGCAGTAATTTCAATCTGCGCAGCTTTGCGGAGCGCACTGCTATCAACACCCCGATTCAGGGAACTGCTGCAGATATTATGAAGAAGGCAATGATTGCTGTGCAGCGCGAGCTGGATAAGGCGCAGTGCAAGAGCAGAATCCTGCTGCAGGTACACGATGAGCTGGTGCTGGAAGTTACTGAGGATGAGAAGGAGCAGGTAGCGCAGTTGGTGCGCACAGCCATGGAAGGTGCTGCGGCACTGGATATTCCGCTGCTGGCCGACGTTAATTGCGGTCGTGACTGGGCGGAAACAAAATAACGGATACTTTACGGAAAGAGGGGAAGACCTGTGCCGGAAATGCCTGAGGTGGAGCAGGTGCGCAAAACACTTGCGCCTCATATAGAAGGAAAAAAGATTTTAGCAGTAGAAATATATTTGGAGCGATTGATAAAATATCCTCAGCCGGAGGATTTTATTAAAGGACTGGTGGGCAAAACTATCATAAGCGTAGGCCGACGCGGTAAATACCTGGTGCTGCAGACTGCACCGAAGCAGCAGCTGATAGTGCATCTGCGCATGACAGGCGCGCTGTTGGCGCAGCCGTCAGCTGCACCTGCACCGGCGTATGCCAAAATCAAATTTACGCTTTCCGATGACGTGACGATGTGGTTTACGGATATCCGTACCTTTGGTACGCTGTATCTGGTAACCGATAACGATACATATATTGAAGGCTTTGAAACGCTGGGACCGGAGCCGCTGAGCGAGGGCTTTACTGTCGCATATCTGTTGCCGTTGGCGCAAAAAAGCAAGAAGGCTATCAAGAGCTTTATTTTGGACCAGCAGATTATCGCCGGTCTTGGCAATATCTATGCCGATGAATGCTTGGCTCTGTCCGGTATTCTTCCTATGCGTAAAGCCTGCAGCCTGAGCGCTGCTGAGATAGTGCGCTTGTGTGAGGCAGTCAATGCAGTAATCGCGCAGGGCATCAAAAATCGTGGTACAACCTTCCGCGATTATAAGGATGGCGAAGGAAATAAGGGCGATAACCAGAATCATTTGCTGGTATACGGCCGAGGCGGCAAGCCCTGTAAAAAATGCGGTGCGCTGCTGCAGACAACCAAGGTAGGCGGCAGAGGCACAGTTTATTGTGAGCATTGCCAAAGGTAGGAGTAGAGAATAATGATAACAATTGGTTTGACAGGAGGCATTGCTTCCGGTAAAAGTACAGTTTCGGCAGAGCTGCGTAGCCTGGGACTGCCTGTTTTTGATGCGGATGCCGAAGCACGCCTGGCGGTAGCTGCAGGCAGTGAAGGACTGGCACAGGTGATTGCCGTACTGGGCAAGGAATATCTGAGCGAGGAAGGAACGCTTGACAGAGCCAAGGTTGCCGAGCGCATTTTCCACGATAAGGAAGCGCTGAAGGCAGTGGAGTCGATTATCCATAAAATAGTCTGGCAGGCGGCAGAAGACTTTCTGGCAGCCAGCAGCAAGCAGGGACACAAGGTAGCAGTGCTGGATGTGCCGCTTTTAATTGAATGTGGCTGGCATAAGAATGTGGACAGCGTGTGGCTGGTATCCGTCAGCCGTCAGCAGCAGGTGGAAAGAGCAATGCTGCGCAGCGGCATGACTGCAGACGAGGTGAATGCGCGTATTGAAGCGCAGATGTCGCTGGCGGAAAAGAAAAAGTATGCCGATGTAGTTCTTGATAACAGCGGCAGCCAGGAGGCAACCATGCAGGCTGTGCGCGTGCAGCTGGAGCTGCTTTTAGGCAATGAGCGTGAAGGTTAACCGCAAGGCCCGCAGCAGACGGCGCAAAAAATCTGGTCGACTGCATAGCTGGCTGCTAATGTTTGGTGTGCTGCTTGTCATAGGCTTCGGCGGCTGGAAAATCTGGAGCAGCGATACTGTACAGATGCGCTTCGTTTATATGTGGGATTATCAGCAGGATATTGTGACCTACAGTAAGAAAAATAATGTAGATCCTTTTCTGGTTGCTGCCATTATCAAAAATGAAAGCAACTTCAAGCATGATGCTGTTTCCAAAGTCGGAGCAGTAGGCCTGATGCAGATTATGCCGGAAACAGGACGTTGGATTGCCGAGCAGATGGGCCTGGAGAATTATCAGGACAGTGATTTGTACCAGACGAGAAAAAATATCCGCATGGGCTGCTGGTACGTAGGCGAGCTGGAGCACGAATTTCAGCATAACCTGGTACTGCTGATGGTGGCCTACAATGCGGGGCGCGGACAGACGCATGAATGGATGCAGGAAAATGGCTGGGACTATAATTTCAATGATATAAAATCTATTCCTTACCCTGATACCCGTGAATATGTAGCTAAGGTTATGCAGGATAGGGATAAATATTATCTGCTTTATAATGATAAGATAAAATAATAGCAAAAGAAGATTTTATAAATTTTTTTTGCAAGGTTACTTGACGAACGCGTCAGAGTATGCTATTATATCTATGTTGCTTATGACAGTAACGAAGTGAATAAAGCATGCGGTAGTGGCGGAACGGCAGACGCGCTAGCCTCAGGAGCTAGTGGGGGAGAC
>ERZ791619.980-NODE-980-length-12614-cov-2.1692_pt1 | contig 12614 bp, 4 predicted proteins | sample MGYA00510271_ERZ791619 | MGnify/ENA primary metagenome ERZ791619 (study PRJEB30046, sample SAMN00715209) | human gut metagenome | study: EMG produced TPA metagenomics assembly of the A metagenome-wide association study of gut microbiota in type 2...
CATTCATTATTTTGGAACGAATGTCTTCAGCATTGCCAGTAGTTTCGTACTTTTCCGAAATATACTTCGCCATGAAACTATTATCATTATAACGTTTTGCCATACGAATCATAGCCGGATAAACTTTTCCTTCGCATGCCATTTCCAGCATCATTTCTTTCAATATTTCTTCGTCATTGTTTTGTACATTAGATGTGAAAGTACGTGCTCCTAAGTTACTATAGCTTACTTCTACTCCACGAATCCCTCTGTCACCATATTTACGACTACCAATACCAGTTGTCCCGTTTGAATAATAATATACAGTACTATTATTCGTCCAATGAGGAGTAATACCATACCAATTGCCGGAATAAGTACCTTCCTCATCAATATCAAACTCACTAGAGTAGGCATTGACTCCTACATTAATTAGTGCGTCAACTACAGATCTTCTACCTAATTGATTGAATGCTTCTGCCAACATAAAATAAAGGTCTGCACCGCGGTAGGTATATACGAATACATCATCGCGATAAGCGGTACGTACAGGTTTAGAAGTTGGACGGAATTTGCTGATAACCCATTTACCATTGTATTCAGATACTGTGTAACCCATTCTGAAATCTTTATCTTTACTACCCAGCGGACCGAAGTCATTATCTCTGAAACGTTCTACAGCGACCTCTGCCGGTGCCAGCCAATATTTATTCGGATAATCAGAGTCGAAATGCTTCAGCAGACTGTTTGTCTGCCTGTTTTGATAGTCATACATAATTGCTGACGCCGATTCATAATCATACGGAGTCTCGTTATTAAAGAAATTGGTATAATGACTGAACAACATATCATTACGTAAGAAAGCGATAGATTGATTGGTAGTACTTTGGTAGATACTGTTCATCTTATTAAGTATCAAGTTGACACATTGTTGGTATCTACCTAACCACAAACAAATCTCTGCATATAGAGCATAGTAAGGAGGAGTCATCATATCCCAGCGGCGATATTCACTATTTGCCAGCTCCGTATCCGGGTCTACCCAGTCTTTCCATGCTGTTTCGTAAGTTCCGTCAATATTGTCATAACCAATATCTAGCAGATTCTTGCAAGCTACCATCGTTTCGTCAAGATTCAATATGTCAAACTGTGACAAATCTCTCAACGAAGTCATTGGTTTATCCACCCATGCTACTTCTCCGTAGATTTTAGCGATCGTCATAAACATCCATGCCTTGACACGCAGCGTGCTGCTGACCAATGCTTTATAGTGGCTTTCATTAATAGAGTTCTTTTCTTCGTATGTTTTCAATTTCCGAAGATAATCGTTACAGGCATTTATTACTTCGTAGAATCCAGAAGGATCTGCATATGAATTACCACTTAAATCATCATCGTAATTGTACAAGTTGTAGAGTTCAGTGGGTGCCGTTGCAGTCGGCACCACCATTTCTCCCCGAAGTTCATTCAGATAAATCACTTTGTCTCCAATGGCTTGCATTTTAGTCATGATACCAATGTAACCGGAGTACATCTCACTTTCTTCTGATATATAATCCTCATTATCCAGGGTAACATCTGTATCAGGATTGAAGAAGTCATCGCATCCTCCCAATAAAGTAACCGCCAGTATGAAAGCGGCATTTAATAATATCTTTTTCATCTTCATCATTAGAATTTCAAGTTAATACCCAGTTTGACAGATTTCGGTTGCATCACTTTCGCATAATCAAATCCTTGTGTAGCATTGCTGCCAGATGAATAAGCGAATTCCGGATCCATACCCAAATATTTGGTAGCGGTCAACAGGTTTTCTCCTGTCACATAAATTGTTCCTGAACGGAAAAAATTCCAAACTGGTTTGTCGAAATTATAGCTTAACGTAATACTCTTCATGCGTAGGAAAGAAGCATCTTCAATCCAACGGGAAGAGAAGTTGTTATTGCCGATAGCATCTCCATAGCTAGCGCGTGGAATATTGGTAACCTGTCCTTCTACATTCCAACGGTTGGTCACTGCTACACTTTGGTTAGAGAAAGAAGAAACTGATTCCAGTGTCCTTCTTACCGCATTGTATGCCTCATTCCCTTTTGAATAAGAAAATTCGCCCGCCAGTGCGAAATGCTTATAACGGATATTGGTATAGAATCCTCCAAAGTAATCAGGAGTGGCACTACCCAATGATACATAATCTTTAGAATCGATGCGTCCGTCATTATTCTGGTCTACATAACGTACATCACCAGCACTATATGCTTGATTACTGCTGTTGGTCAATGCGGCTTCACTCGCTTCCGCTTGGGTAGAGTAGACGCCATTTGCTTGCAATCCGTAAAATTCGTATGGATTTCCACCTACTATCATCGAACCATCACTATATTGAACTGTTTCCTGATCGTTTCCGCCCAATGATTTAATCTTACTTTCCGTGAAAGAAATATTACCTCCTACAATCCACTCAAAGTTACGCATACGGATGAGAGAAGCCTGCAATGAAAGTTCTACTCCGTTGTTATCGATTTTTCCGACGTTTGCATAGTAGGCAGATGTTCCGTAGATAGCAGATTTTCCAATGTTCATGATTACATCTTTGCTTCTGCCACGATAATAATCTACTCCCAAACTGATACGGTTTCTCAAGAAAGAGGCATCTAAACTTAAATTCATCTGCGAGGTTATCTCCGGTTTCAAATGTGTGTTCGGTATTTGGGTACGAATAATACCCGATACAGCCATATACGGTAAACTACTATAATAAGATTTTCCATAATTGGAAGAGAAGCGACTGTTTCCTGTCAGGCTGTATTCTGCACGCAAATCCAGACGGGTGATCCAATCCTTGTCTATAAGGAAAGACATATTCTTCGCCATCCATGTGATTCCGCCTGATGGATAAACCCGAAAATGGTTGGTGTATCTTCCGTTTGCGGAAGAACCGTCGATAGACATATTCAATGCAGCATTCAATACATGATTATAAGTATAGTCAACGTGACCATAAATATTAGCCCAGTTCCATTTATTCTGATAACCGGCGAAATAACGGCCTATAGCATCAGCCGAACCCAGTACTTGATAGAAGTCATTGGTTGTGTTGCGCGCATAGGCCCCATCGTATTCCTGCAAAGTAGTCAAAATTTGCACTCCTGCCATAGCATTCAAAGCATGGCGGCTACTGAATTGTTTATTGTAGCGCGCATTTAGGTTATAAAAATAATTAGTCGTTTCGTTTACGCCTTCCCGGATTGTATTTTCTTCAGTACCGAATGCGTCTGTAGTAGGAACGATAGTAAAATCGGTTCTGCCTGGAACAAAAATATGCTCCTTATTATAGTTGTAGTAAAGACCGAAGGCACCACTGAGAGAAAAACCTGGAAATATTTTATAATTGAAACCAGCTTTAACATTTACGTCATATTGGCGACTGTTCGCATCCAGATTATTGACAATAGCTAATGGGTTACTTACAGCAAAGTCCATATTTTTGCTGATTCCATAATAGTATTCAGAGTAAATCGGAGTAAATTCTCCGTTATCTACTTTCTGGTAGGGAGCAAGCAGTGGAGATTGTGCATAAGCAGCAAGCAAAGGGTTGGTACGAACATTCATCCCTTGTTCTTGATAATTACCGTTGATATATGCCAATCCGACGGTAGCATAGACTTCAAAATTCTTGCTGACCAAGAAGTTTCCGTTCAACTGTGTATGATAGCGGTTCTGTTGAGTACTTTTCAATATTCCATCCTCTTTAGAGTAGCCCAGAGACAAGTCGTATTTGGCGATAGCATCACCACCTTCTACTCGAAACAGATTTTCTGTCACAAATCCGCTCCGGTAGATTTTATCTTGCCAGTTCGTATTGTTATTGTAGTAGTTGGCATATCTGCTGTTGGTAGGGTCACTCATGAAAGGGAATTCGGTAAAGAACTCATCCATGTTCCCGAAATAACTCATTCCCATGTCTGATAGGAAAGAGCGGTAATCTATACCATTCAGCAAGGGCATACGTTTGTTGTTCCAGTTAATACCAAACTGACCGTAATAACTGATTTCAGTGTTCATGTTCTCCGATGTGGCACCATCCGTTTCAATCAGAATGACACCATTAGCACCCATAGAGCCATATAAAGCCGCTTCCGCACCTTTCAATACGGTGATATTTTGAATATCATTGAGGTTGTAAGCCTGAAAGATGTTACGGCTCAATCCATTAATCAATGGTGAATCATTTACGTCCGGTATATAAGGAACACCATTGATAACTACCAACGGTGCATTGTTACCCACGAAAGAACGTGTTCCACGAAGATTAATGAAACTTCCCTCTCCTGGCATACCGCTGCCGCGAGTCACTTGCAAACCTGCAATCTGTCCAGCCAACGCACGGTCTATCTTCATACCCGCAGGTACGAAATCCTTTTTAGTGATATTCTCCGCAGATGTAGTCACTTCGTTCGTTTCAATACGGAAAGGCAATACTGTTGTTTCATTATATTTGTATTCCGATTCAGGAATCATAATGATCGTCATCTCCTTACGATTATCCACTGCTTGAAGCACTGTATAATATCCGGCAGCCCAAACTGAAATATTGGCTTTCCGCAAACTCTTGCATTCTATTTGAAATACTCCGTTCTTGTCCGTAGTGACATCTTCGCTTCCGGTGACAGACACCACCGCACCCTCAACCGGAATATTAAGGGTGGATAATACTTTTCCGCTTATTTTACCTTGTTCCTGCGCATACAGATCGACAGCAAATAGGCAAACTAACAGGGTGAAAAACAAAATTTGTATCTTTTTCATGTTGTCTTTATTTCATAAGATTAATAACAATCCTTGTTTGGTCGCAGACACCAATGATATAATGCTGCTTCAGATAAATTGGAACCTGATCCACTAAGACGTATTATAATTTCACTGGCTTCGTCGCCCGGAATAGTAACTGTACCTACAGCACCTCCATCACGATCATATTTTGATTTATTTTTAAATCCCTGCGCAACAGCTTCATCTATTCCTTCCGGATATCCACCTCCTGCACGATCATAGTGGTAAGCAGATGCATTATTAAGCACCGATTGTGAAAGAGTGGTTACAGGAATTTCTTCTCCATTCTTGATAATTGAAACGGCAATCGCTCCTAAAGTTTTCTTTTGTCTGAACCCCATGGTGAGTGTATATGTTCCAGGAGGAATCTTATAAGGAGTAGCTACGTAACGGGTTCCCACTGTTTCACCTCTAAACGGAGTATAATCAAGTGTATATGTTTGATTATCAGCATCTGTCAAGTTAAAATAGAGAACTCTGTAATATATAGTGGGGAATCCTAATGCTGCCCATCCTGCGCAGTTCGCTTCATCCGTCTCACTAATCTTGTTAAATGAAAGATTGGTAGTCTTGAAATACGTATCTTTATCATCGGCACTCAGATATTCGTAATTTCTGAAAAGTTCTTTAAGGCGATAAATCAATACGTTAGTAGGTATCTTCATTTCAGTGACATGGTAGGCTATTCCGTTACTCATAGATATCGGGTTGTCAAGATCTACTTTCTGTACAGTCGTGCGCCATTGTTTACTGAATACAGAAGTCAAATCCTCATTGCTTTCAAAATCGGCTTTGTCATAGATCTTATTAAAGAAAGCCGATTGAAATATCCAGTTTTCCAGAATACTATCTGCACGTGTCATATTCCAGCTTTCCAGATTCTTCCGTGCTACGCTTAATGCGTTATTGACTACGTCATTGGACGGTATTAACATGGTAGCACTGAGATTTTCGGACATGATGTCAAACTTTACCTTTTCAAAATAAGGAGCTCTTACGGTAAATACCGAGTCATATACGGTATTGCCAGTATTGTCTACTCCTACCACTTTACTTGCGTCTCTGTCAAATGTCAAAACATTACGTGACAAGATCATCTCACGGAAAATAGAATAATCTTCACCTAGATTTTCAATGATCTCATACATGCTTCTCGGAGCATTGATAGCCTGATCTAACAAATACAGATACCCATTAGTCAACTTAATTACCCGGGTTACAGTTGCATTGTTGAAACGAATACCGGTAGCCGCTCTTGTTTCGGGAGAAGCAACAGAAATATTCAGATACTTACCGCTCCACATCAAAAGACGTTGTCCGTCTTCCAGGTTGGAAGGTGAGATAGAGGCATCAGAGATATAGGTCTGGGCAGTGTATATAGGATCATCCCCTACTGCAATGCTTGACTCCACTGCTAGAATGGTGTACATCTGTTCTTTCGCCAATAATTGGTCCACCATGCCCGTTTCGTTAAACAGCTGGTACATATTGCTTAAAGAGGATTCTTGAGCCAAATAATCTGTAAGGGATTCATTGACTATGGAAATCTCCGTATTATTAACCGTGCTGGCGTTTTGGGCATAATGCTCATCCCATGTGTTAGTACAACCGCTCCCTATCAATCCGATAAGGGCAACGCCGAGTATATATTTTCTTGCTTTCATGGTTTATTCGTCAAATATGGGTTCAAATTCTAAATAATCTAAGTATATACGATAGTCGGATTTATCACTAGCTGCAGGATCAGTCAATATCAGTCTGAATGTGTGAGTAGAGTTTTCTGTAAATTCTATCTCATCATAAATCACATCTTCATAACATCCCAACTTATTGCTTTTAAGAGTAGTGGTTGAACTGGTATACGGTGCACGTGTAACTGAATGTTCTCCGTCAAAGCTAAAAATCATTTGTCCTCCGTTACTTCCGCTGCTTTTTGTTCTAATAAAATCCATAGATGTAGCATAACCAAAGTGTAATGTTACTTTGTATTTTCCCTTGATAATAGACGGCGTTTCCATTGAGATCCAACCTGTATTACCAATGTTCAACATCAGAAAGTCATAATTGCGGGCAGTTTTCCAGTCATTATTCGTCCGAGTAGTAAAATAGGTAATATTATAATATTTATCAAAAGCTCCTGATGGATTCTTTAGTTCATATTCATAACAATTGAGTTCTGAGATGTCACATTTCTTCTCTGCCGTTCCAAATGATTCCTGAAATTTAATCCCCTCCTCTCCATGACCGTCTGCAATCCAGTCTTTGATAGCAGAGAAATTACATACATCAAACAATACTGTTTCCGGTTTTACATCCGCAATCGGCAGGTAAGTGGAAACCTGATGAATATAGCCGTTCTTAGCTTGCAAATTACAAGCGTCTTCCACAAAGACAGCTTTATTTGCTTCGTCCTGATAGTTCAAATAGAATTTTCGATCTTCCTCTTGACTTATTCTTACCACATTTCCTTTGCACGATGTATTCCATATCTTAGAAGTCGCATTTTCACTGTCGAAACTCTGCAAGTTGTTCAAGTCATAACTTCCGGTCAGAATATGATAGGCTACATATTTATACAATGCATTCTCCGGATTAGTATAGTCGCTACTTGCTCCCAACAGTTGTGTTAAATCAGCCAGATTATTGACACCTGCATCATGGAAGACATCGTCCGTTACAGCCAACAGTGTATAATTACGTTTCTGCTTGATAGTTTGTCCCTGATCATTTTTCAGTTCATCATAGATAATGTTCAACTCGGTTCCCCACCCCGTCGCATCTAAAGCGGACTTTAAGAGGGTATAAGGACGTCCGCTTTCGGATATCCGGGCATATACGCTTTCAGTAAGCGGAGTTAGCGTATTTCCCAATACATATACGTAACCGTTGGATACCGGATTTGCAAATTCAAGCACATGAGCTTCACTGTTCAGATAAACAGACCGCATACCACCACCGCCATTTTCCGCACTTCCGAATGATACCATCAAAACATCGTCAGAAACGGTTCTTTTAGCTAATGCACCTTCCTTCTCAATAAAAGTTGCTTGATTGATGGTATCTTGTATAATATGATAAGATACCAAATTACGCGCATATTCTGTTCCCAACTCTTCAATGGAAGAAACCCCTCTTCGGGTGTAAAACTCCTGTACGGCCGTATTGTTGGGGACGAAAAGAGTGAAGCGTTGGGTAGCCTGATTCACCGCATTGTATAAGTCCGCATATTTCATGATGTGAATCCATTCGGAAAAGTCTTCCGATCTGCTGGATAAATAAGTTGCGGCAGGCTGTGTGTCGAAGACCACGAAAGTGTCTCCATCATACGGATCATTACAAGCTGCACATAAAACGATGAGCAGCATCCAGTATATTTTTTTTAATTTTTTCATCGTATATCGTTATTTAATTATTCATAATAAGGATTTTGTGTCAATAACGAGTTGTTGAATATATCTTCAGCAGGAATTGGCAAATACCAAGCATTATCATTATCCAGAACAGAACTCAGCCATTTATTTTCCGCTGTAAGGTTGTTCTCCATAATGATTGCTTTAAAGCGAGCTTTATACTTGAAGTTTTGTTGCTTGCCGTAGCGCAATAGGTCATACCAACGTTTGCCTTCTGCAGCAAACTCCATGTCGCGTTCATCCAATAGCATCTCCAATAACATTTCTTCAGTAGCTTCGTTGATATTGTCCGCACTGACTTCACTTCGTGGGTTTAGCTCTGAACGTTCGCGTATTTGATTAATGATAGACAATGCCTCTGTCCAGTTGGCGGAACCGCCGATACGAATCAGTGCCTCCGCTTTCATCAACATTACGTCTGCCATACGATAGATAATATAATTGGCATCCTGAATGGTACGTACGGCTTCCCGGTCAGCAACTCCCATTCCTGAATATTTCCAGATAATGCCGTTGTCCGGATAGCTAGCATAAGCAGTACCGGCAAATGAACCATAATAAGTGCGGCTTATTTCATCTCCTCTATGTTGTGTGTATTCTTCTATTAAGCGAAGAGTCATCGGCTCAGAATACATATATGAGTCTATTGTAACATCAGTGCCATAAGGGAAAACCTTGGATGGGCTTCCGCTTCCTTGTGCATAATTGGTTTCGTCATATTGTATTTCAAAGATAGATTCGTTACTGTTACCGGGATAGAACATATTGAACCATTGTCCGGGTGTCGACATAAATACTGGTCGCATAGCGGCTGTAGCATTGATTAGGTAATCAGCATACGTGACACATTCTTCGTATTCTTCTGCCCAAAGGCAAGTTTCCGCCATCAGTGCGTACAATGCCCATTTAGTGGCACGCCCTTTGGTAGCCCATGTTCCATCAAATGTTTCTTTGGCAGCATTAGTTGCTAACGCTGCACGTACGTCGCTTTTTATCAATTCCAAAATCTCCGTTTCGGATGACTTGGCTACGTCATTAGGCATGGCATCGTCTACGTAGGGTTCGGTAATCAAGGGCACCTCCCGGAAGTTACGTACCAGATACAGGTATGACAGTCCGCGTAGGAAATAAGCTTCCGTCAGATGTGAGTTCATTCTCGATTCATAATAACTTGCATCTTTGTCCATCACGGTCGGTGCATATTTTAACACAGCATTCGCCATACCGATCACTTGGTAGAAGGTACCCCACTGAACAGTTGATGTACTGGGCAACACCTGAAAGTTCTGAATCAGACCGGTTTTTGTTCCTCTACCGGGAACAATGACGGAACTCCCTCTCAATTCTCCCCAGTTGATGATATAGGGGACACAAGTACGCAAACGACTGTATCCCTGTGCGAGAATGGCTTCCACATCTTCAGAAGACTCCCAGTACATATCGGTAGATTATCAAGCCAATCGCTGCATCCGCTCATCAACAAACTTCCGGATAGTAACAATATAGTAAATATCTTTTTCATGTTCGTAGATCTTTTAAAAACTTAAATTAAAGCCGGCAACAAGCTGAATAGAAGCCGGTGTAGTAGCACTATCTCTGGCATATGTGTTTTCGGTCTTCACTTCCGGATCCTGACCGGTGTATTTAGTCCAAGTAAAGAGGTTGTATCCGGTGACATATACATATTACTAAATCCCCAACGCTGAATTATTTTCTTCGGCAAACGATAATTGAACGACAAAGATTTCAAACGCAGGTAAGAAGCATCTTCCACAAAGCGGTCAGAGCCCAGTGTGTTGTATCCTTCTCCATAGAGTGCACGCGGAATATCTGTCTGATCACCTTCGTTGCGCCAACGTCTAAGGACAGCCGTACTTTGATTGTCAATTCCGCGCATGGACTCATTGTTTAAACGGGTAGAGTTGACTACATCCTGTCCATAACGTCCGTAAAAAATAGCAGACAGCTTAAATTGCTTATAGCTGACATTAACACCAGCACCTCCGGTGAATCTCGGATTAGAGTTACCTAAATAGACAATATCATATTGGTTGATGACACCATCATGATTTATATCCTCGTAGAGAGCATCTCCGGGAGCTATGGTAGCTGTTCCATTCCGCATAACAATCGCATTGCCGGAAATATCTTTCATCACGTTGCCATCGGCATCACGTGCATACGTGGCATCTTTATTTTGACAAACGCCTTTGTAACGATAACCATAGAAAGAACCCATCGGACGTCCTTCTTCTCTACGGTATGCATATTCACCATTGTTGAAGGTATAGTTTTCTTCGGTATAGTTATCCGGCATTTCCGTAATCTTGTTCTCGTTGTGGGCGATGTTGAAGTAGAATCCAACACGCCAGTCTCTGTTTTCAAAAGGGACTGCATCAACACGGAATTCCCACCCTTTATTCGTCATCTTTCCAGAATTCATGTAGCTGACTTCATAACCATTTCCATAACCGATACTAGTTGGCATTTTAACTTTCTTTTGCAACAGATCTTTGATATATTTCTGATAGACATCGACCGTAAAGCGGAGTTTCCCTTTTAAGAAAGAAGCGTCCAGACCTGTATTATATTCAGTGGTTGTTTCCCATTTCAAGCGATTGAGCTGCATGGTGCTCGGGGTAATGGCACTCATATCCATGTAATTGTCACCGGAGGCGTATGAACCCAGATAGAGCGAAGCACCGGAGGCAGCATTTCCCGTCTGTCCCAAACTGAAGCGAAGTTTAAACTCATCCATCCAGTCGTTCGAGAAGTCCATGAATTTCTCATCTGCCAGATGCCAAGCGACACCGACAGTAGGGAACAGACCTAAACGTTCCGATTTACCCATAGTTGAGTTGCTCTCCAAGCCCAAAGAAGCATTGACGATATAGCGGTTCAGCAAAGTATAGTTCATTAAAGCTACCCCATTGATGCTACGTGTCTTAGAATCTCCGGAACTAATTTTACGTACGGCACTTCCGATAGTAGGGTCGGCAAGACCGGAAGAAGCATTACCGGAAGTTTCACTTCCATAGCTGGATTTTGTCGTTTCCACAGTACGGAACACGCCGGTTGCAATGATGCTATGCTTATCATTCCAATTTTTGCGGTAGATCAACTTGTTCTCCGTATTGATGGTCAATTGATCAGAAGAAGTATCCGTACTGCGGTTTGCATTGCTATCAGTCCAAGCAAGTCCGGTAGCTACTTGCGGCAAGAACATACGTCCTTTCGTATTACGGATATTCATGTTGACATTACCCCAGTAAGTTAGTCCATTCAATATGTTATATTCAATGTTGAAGTTCATCTTACTTTCCCGCTGGATGGTTTTGTTGACACTCTCATTCGCCATAGCGATAGGATTGTAGTATCGACTTTTCTTGCTGTCAAAAGCCGGGTCTAATGTGGAATTTTCGTTATGATTGAAATACTGTGAAGTATAATTTCCAGTTTCATCGTCAATATAATAAGGAGATTTGTTCGGTGCTTTGCGGAAAGCCTCTGTACGTACATTGTAATAGTTATTGTTTCTCGTAGATTGAACAAAAGAAAATTGCGTTGTGAAAATTAGCTTGTCAGAAAACTTGTAACGCACGTTCAACGAGGAGTTCAAACGGCTGAAGTCAGTTCCAACAGTCGTGCCGCCTTCGTCCAGATAGCCTAAAGAGAAACGATAAGTCGCTCTTTCACCTCCACCACTCATAGAAAAAGTATTTTCCCATGATTGCGTATTTCGACGTACTTCAGACAGCCAATCTGTGTTCTGGTTGTATTCATCAAAATAAGTCCAGTCCGGCTGATAACCGATCTCCGGAGAATTGTAAAGCATCTGCAGATAACTGGTAGAATTGGCAAGACCAATGTAATTGGCACTATTCCACAGAGCATCGGAAATTAAGGCTGAATATTGATTACCATCCAGCATCGGAATACTTTCCGGTTCAAACTTAGCGGAGAACTTGGAAGAGAAGCTGAAACGCGTTTTTCCCTGCACTCCCTGTTTTGTTTTGATGACCAACACACCATTAGCACCTTTGGTACCCCAAACAGCGGTAGCCGCCGCATCTTTTAAAACCTCAATAGATTCAATATCTTGCGGTGAAATATTCAGCAAGGCGCCCAAATCATCATTATTGATGGTCGAGAAATCTGTATTATCATCAATTTCAGCCGGATAAGGAACACCATCGACCACGATCAACGGCTCGGAATTGGCGTTCAGTGTACTTCCACCACGAATCTGGATAGAAGCACGTGCACCGGGGTCACCACCGCCTAATACAATGTCGACACCACCCAACTGTCCCTGCAGGGCATCTTCGATAGAAGTGACCGGAGCAATTGCTACCAAATCTTCCATGTTAACTTTCTGCGTGGCAGAAGATTGCT
>ERZ791619.985-NODE-985-length-12547-cov-3.40674_pt1 | contig 12547 bp, 10 predicted proteins | sample MGYA00510271_ERZ791619 | MGnify/ENA primary metagenome ERZ791619 (study PRJEB30046, sample SAMN00715209) | human gut metagenome | study: EMG produced TPA metagenomics assembly of the A metagenome-wide association study of gut microbiota in type 2...
GTAGCGGGACCCGGGATTGAACCGGGGACCTCATGATTATGAATCATGCGCTCTAACCAGCTGAGCTATCCCGCCATTGTTTCTCGATTGCGGGTGCAAAGATAGAGCCTTTTTTTAAATCTCCAAAACATTTTCTATCTTTTTTGTGTTTAACTTAAAAAAAAGATCTTTGAAAGTACGATGGACAGGCTGTTCCTGACCCGGAAAGAAGAGATGTAATGAAGAAAGTGAATTAATTATGCCTTGTAATTAGAAAAAAGTATTTATCTTGGCACACACAATCAATAATGAATGAAGCTATGAAAAAAGAGAAAATACATTTGGAATACCTTCTGAATGCGACCTCTAAAAATATTCTTTGGTCAGCAATTAGCACACCTACCGGTTTGGAGGACTGGTTCGCAGACAAAGTAGTATCAGATGATAAAACGGTGACCTTTTGTTGGGGCAAAACCGAACAGCGTCAGGCTGGTATTGTTGCGATTCGGGCATATTCGTTCATTCGTTTCCACTGGCTTGATGACGAAAATGAAAGGGACTATTTTGAAATTAAGATGAGTTATAATGAATTGACGGGTGACTATGTGCTCGAAATTACTGACTTTTCTGAAGCGGATGAAGCGGATGATTTGAAGGAATTGTGGGATTCTCAGGTGAGTAAGTTACGGAGAACATGTGGTTTTTAGTTAACTTTCGACCAAAAATTTTTCGCACTCCTTTTTTTGTGCTAATTTTGTATCTTAATTGCATGAAACTATTAAGATGCTACGCATAAAAAGATTAGATATTTTTATAATAAAGAGTTTTTTATTACTCTTTGTCGGTACATTTTTCATCTGCCTCTTCATCTTCATGATGCAGTTTTTGTGGAAGTATGTAGACGAATTGGTGGGAAAAGGGTTGGAGATGAGTGTACTGGCTCAATTCTTCTTTTATTCTGCGTTGAGTCTGGTACCGATGTCACTACCCTTGGCAGTGTTGTTGGCTTCTTTGATAACATTTGGTAATTTTGGTGAACGTTTTGAGTTGCTTGCCATGAAAGCGGCGGGGATTTCATTACTTAAAATCATGCGCCCGCTTATTGTTCTCGTCTTTGCCATTTGTTGTGTATCCTTTTATTTCCAGAACGTCATCGGTCCGCAGGCGCAAGCCAAGTTGGGAACCCTGCTTATTTCGATGAAGCAGAAATCTCCTGAAGTTGATATTCCCGAAGGAGTTTTCTATGATGAAATAGATGGTTATAACCTGAAAGTACAAAGGAAAGACCGTAAAACGGGTATGCTTTATGATGTGATCATTTATGATTTCTCCAACAACTTTGATAATGCTCGCATTATAGTTGCTGATTCGGGACGTTTGGAAATGACCGCTGATAAACAGCATCTCTACTTGCATCTGTACAGCGGCGAGATGTTTGAGAATCTGAAAGCACAGAGCATGAGTTCGAAGAATGTTCCTTACCGTCGTGAGTCTTTCCGGGAAAAGCATTCGATTATTCAGTTCGACTCAGATTTTAATATGGCTGATGCCAGCATCATGAGCAATCAGTCCACTACCAAAGATATGATAAAAATACAGGCATCTATCGATTCTATGACCGTATTGGCCGATAGTATCGGAAGACAGTATTTTGTTGAAGCAAGCAAGGGACCCTATCGTACAGCAGTCGGACTGACGAAAGAAGATACCTTGAAAATGCAGGAAGCGCAGATCCGTGACTATAATGTAGATAGTCTGTTTGAGGCTGCTACGTTGATGAATAAGCAGAAGATTATAGCATCAGCTGTTGGGCGTACAGAGAATCTGTCGAGTGACTGGGGATTTAAGAGCTTTACGATGACCCAGAATGACTTCAGTATAAGGAAACATAAAATAGAATGGCACCGGAAGATCACGATTTCTCTATCCTGTCTTTTATTCTTTTTCATTGGTGCGCCTTTGGGAGGGATTATTCGTAAAGGTGGATTGGGAATGCCTGTTATTGTTTCCGTACTTACCTTTATTATTTACTATATAATAGACAACACGGGTTACAAAATGGCCCGTGATGGAAAGTGGATTGTGTGGATGGGGATGTGGATGAGTTCTGCCATTCTGGCTCCGCTTGGATATTTCCTGACTTATAAATCGAATAAAGACTCCGTTGTATTGAATACGGATGTATATATCTCTTGGTTCAAAAGAGTGTTTGGGGTGCGTAGTGTCCGACATCTGTCCAAGAAGGAAGTTATTATTCATGATCCGGATTATCAACGTCTTCCGTTCGATTTGAATGGCCTTTCAGAGGAGTGTAGGGCTTATATGCAAAAGAACCGATTGGCCAAGGCACCCAATTATTTTAGCCTGTGGATGTCCGGCGGGCAAGATCAGGAAATTATCGCTATAAACAACCGTATGGAAGCATTGGTTGATGAGATGTCTAATACCCGTTCACTGATACTACTTCAGAAGTTGGAAAAATATCCGATTATCCCTGTAAATGCGCATGTGCGCCCATTCCATAATTATTGGCTTAATATGGCAATAGGAATTGTGATTCCTATCGGTCTGTTCTTTTATTTCCGGATCTGGGCTTTTCGTATACGTCTGAATAAAGACATGGAGCGGATTATCGCATTGAACCGGGATGTGGAATTGACAATAAAAGATATTAATAACGAAAACAAGATATAAAAGTATGGAACCAATCAGACTGAATACCATTGAAGAGGCGATAGCTGACTTCAAAGAAGGTAATTTTGTAATTGTGGTAGATGATGAAGATCGTGAAAATGAAGGTGATTTCATTATTGCTGCCGAGAAGATTACTCCGGAAAAAGTAAATTTCATGCTGACTCACGGTCGTGGAGTACTTTGTGCTCCAATCACAGAAGAACGCTGCGCTGAGTTGGAACTGGATATGCAGGTGTCGTCCAACACTTCAATTTACGAAACTCCGTTTACTGTTACTGTCGACTTGCTTGAGGGGTGTACAACCGGAGTTTCCATGCATGACCGTGCAATGACTATTCGCGCTTTGGCTGATCCGAAGACAAAACCTGCCGACCTGGGACGTCCGGGACATATCAATCCTTTGCGTGCCCGCTCTCGCGGGGTACTTCGTCGTGCAGGTCATACCGAGGCAAGTGTCGATCTGGCTAAGCTTGCCGGATTATATCCTGCCGCTGCATTGATCGAAATTATTAATGAAGACGGCACCATGGCCCGTCTGCCTCAGTTGGTAGAAGTAGCCCGTCGCTTCGGATTGAAAATAATTTCCATTAAAGATCTGATTGCTTATCGTCTCCAGATGGAGTCTATTGTCGATAGAGGTGTTGAAGTGGATATGCCTACACAGTTCGGGCATTTCCGTCTGATACCTTTCCGCCAGAAATCAAATGGAATGGAACACATTGCATTGATAAAGGGAACCTGGGATACAGACGAACCGATTCTGGTGCGTGTGCACTCTTCTTGTATGACGGGTGATATCTTTGGTTCATGTCGTTGTGAGTGTGGTGAACAGCTTCACAAAGCTATGGAAATGATTGAGGCTGCCGGTAAAGGGGTGATCGTTTACATGAATCAAGAAGGTCGTGGCATCGGCCTGATGAATAAGATTGCTGCTTATAAACTTCAGGAAGAAGGTTATGACACGGTAGATGCCAATCTCCATTTGGGTTTTGATGCCGACGAACGTGATTATGGAGTCGGTGCACAGATTTTGCGTGAGATCGGAGTGAAGAAGATGAAACTGATGACTAACAATCCGGTGAAACGTATCGGTCTGGAAGCCTATGGGTTAGAGATTACCGAGAATGTGGGAATTGAGATTAAGCCGAATCCTTATAATGAACGCTACCTGAAGACTAAGAAAGATAGAATGGGTCATACGCTTCATTTTAATAAGTAAACTGTCTATTTGCTTTCATATATCAAATATTATAGTTTATTTTGCAATCAAATTCACTCAACAACAATAAAATAGATACGAAATGAACCAACTATCAGACCGTTTGAACAGCTTGTCGCCCTCGGCGACTCTTGCTATGTCGCAAAAAAGTGCTGAGCTGAAAGCTCAGGGTGTTGATGTAATTAACCTCAGTGTGGGAGAACCTGACTTCAATACTCCCGACCACATCAAAGAAGCTGCCAAGAAAGCGGTAGATGACAACTTCTCTCGCTACTCTCCGGTTCCGGGTTATCCGGCTTTGCGTAATGCTATCGTAGAGAAACTGAAGAAAGAAAACGGTCTGGAATATACAGCCGCTCAGATTTCTTGTGCAAATGGGGCAAAACAATCTGTATGTAACACTATTATGGTGTTGGTGAATCCGGGTGACGAGGTCATTGTACCTGCTCCTTATTGGGTAAGCTATCCTGAAATGGTGAAACTGGCAGAAGGTACGCCGGTGATTGTGACTGCCGGTATCGAACAGGATTTCAAAATTACTCCTGCGCAACTGGAAGCTGCCATTACTCCCAAAACCAAAGCATTGATACTTTGCTCACCGTCTAACCCGACCGGTTCGGTTTACAGCAAAGAAGAATTGGCCGGTTTGGCTGCTGTGTTGGCAAAGTATCCACAAATCATAGTCGTTGCCGATGAGATCTATGAACACATCAATTATATCGGAAAACATCAGAGCATTGCTCAGTTCCCCGAAATGAAAGACCGTACCGTGATTGTTAACGGTGTGTCAAAGGCGTATGCGATGACCGGATGGAGAATTGGGTTCATAGCCGGTCCGGAATGGATTGTGAAGGCTTGCAATAAACTTCAGGGACAATATACTTCAGGCCCTTGTTCGGTATCTCAGAAGGCTGCCGAGGCTGCTTATACAGGTTCTCAAGCTCCGGTTGAGGAGATGCGTCAAGCCTTCGAACGTCGTCGTGACCTGATTGTAAAATTGGCAAAGGAAGTTCCCGGATTTGAGGTAAATGTACCGGAAGGTGCTTTCTACCTGTTCCCTAAATGCAGTTCTTTCTTTGGTAAATCAGCGGGTGACCGTAAGATTGAGAATTCGGATGATCTGGCGATGTATCTGCTTGAAGATGCTCACGTAGCATGTGTAGGCGGTACTTCTTTCGGAGCTCCTGAATGCATTCGCATGAGTTATGCTACCAGCGATGAAAATATCGTTGAAGCAATTCGCCGTATTAAAGAAGCATTGGCGAAGTTGAAATAAGATTCAGCCAATCAGATAAAAAAGGAGGGTGTTATCTGTGAAAAGGTGCATCCTTCTTTATTTTTAGAGTATTTGGTTTCGATACTCTGTTCTCTAAAGAGACATTACAACACAAAATATACACAACACATGAAGAACATTTTTTTTATCTGCTTATTCTTAAGCATGAGCCTCGCCGTATCCGGTAAGAAGGCTCAAGTGAGTATCTCCTGTCTGAAAACCGAGATGCTTGTAAATCCCCAAAACATTGATTGTCCCTCTCCCCGTTTGAGTTGGGAGATTTTATCTGATGTGAAAGATGTAAGACAAGTCTCCTACCATATCCTCGTATCCACTTCGTTGGAGAAATTAAACCGGGAAGAAGGTGATTTGTGGGATACGGGTGATGTGGCGTCCGATCAGTCCGCATATATTTCGTATGGCGGCGATATGCTCGATAGCCGTACCCAATGTTATTGGAAAGTGAGGGTAAAAACCAATAAAGGTATTTCCGCTTGGAGTGAACCTGCCAGTTGGGAGATGGGACTGTTGCATCCGTCGGACTGGCAGGCTGTGTGGATAGGGAGAGCTTTTCCACAAGATAAACTGGAGGGGAATACGCGAGTCCCTGCCCGTTATCTGCGCAAACCTTTCAATTTGAACTCGAAGAAAGTGAGAAAGGCTACCCTGTACATTTGCGGATTAGGATTTTATGAGGCCTATATAAACGGAAAGAAGATTGGAGATCAGGTATTGGCTCCTACGCCTACGGATTATTCCAAATCGGTGAAGTATAATCGGTTTGATGTGACCGGACAATTATTAAAGGGAGCTAATGCCATCGGTGTCATCTTGGGCAACGGACGGTATACTTCGATGCGTATGCCGGGAGTGCGGCATTTTGATGTACCTAAAATGATTGCCCAACTTGAGGTATACTATGAAGATGGAGAGAAACGGGTGATTGCGAGCGATGCTTCCTGGAAAATAACGGCCGAAGGTCCCATCGGGACAAATAATGAGTTTGACGGTGAAGAGTATGATGCAAGAAAAGAGATGCCGGGATGGAATACATATCCGTTTGATGATACGAAATGGCTTCAGGCAGAAGTTGTAAGCCTGCCGGGAGGAAAGTTGGAGGCCCAACTCAATCGTAATATGAAAGTGATGGATACCGTGAAACCTATCGGTATTACCGAATCGGCTCCCCGATATGGGACAAAATATGGTCGGTTGGCTTCGCATGAAAGTAAAGGGGCAATCCGGCGATACGTTAAAACTGCGTTTTGCCGAGTTGTTGCAGAAAGACGGTTCTATTTATACGGCAAATCTGCGAACGGCACATTCGGCAGATACCTATATCTTAAAGGGAAATTCTATGGAAGAGTGGCAACCGACTTTTACTTATCATGGATTTCGTTTTGTTGAATTGACGGGTTTCAGGGAAAAACCTTCTCTATCCGACTTCGAGGGACAAGTGATTTATGATGAAATGGAGGCTACGGGTAATCTGGAAACCTCCGACCCGATGATCAACAGGATTTACAAGAACGCTTATTGGGGTATACGTGGTAATTATCGCGGCATGCCTACCGACTGTCCGCAACGTGACGAACGTATGGGGTGGCTGGGTGACCGTGCGGTTGGTTCGCAAGGAGAAAGTTATATTTTTAATAATCATCTTCTTTACGCCAAATGGCTCGATGATATTGAACAGGCGCAGAAAGAAAATGGAGCTGTACCCGATGTGGCTCCTAACTACTGGGACGTTTGCACTGACAATATGACCTGGCCCGGTGCCTATTTAATCATAGCAAATATGCTTTATGATCAGTTTGGCGATAAACAACCCATCATCAAACATTATCCTTCGATGAAGAAGTGGATGCGTTATATGAAAGATAAGTATATGGTAGATCATATTATGACGAAAGATAATTTTGGAGACTGGTGTATGCCTCCCGAATCTCCCGAACTGATCCACTCTAAAGATCCTTCACGTATCACGGAAGCTGCGGTGCTGGGAACAACCTTTTATTATTATTTGTCCAATTTGATGGTACGGTTTGCAGCGTTGGCCGGTTATCCGCAGGATGCTGAAGATTTTCGGAAAGAGAGTGAACTGGTTAAAGAAGCTTTTAATTCAAAATACCTTCATACGGAATTGGGGTATTATAGCAACAATACAGTTACTGCAAATATCCTTTCCCTGCGGTTCGGCATGGTTCCTGAGGCTTATAAGAAAGTCGTGTTCCGGAATATAGTTGAGAAAACAATGAAAGATTTCAATGGGCATGTCAGTACCGGCCTGGTCGGTATCCAGCAGTTGATGCGCGGACTATCGGATTATGGAAGAACTGACCTCGCCTATCGGATAGCGACTAACCGGACTTATCCGAGTTGGGGATATATGGTAGATAATGGGGCAACCACAATCTGGGAGCTGTGGAATGGTAATACAGCCGACCCGGCTATGAATTCTGCCAACCATGTGATGCTGTTGGGCGATCTGATTGTATGGGCATATGGCTATCTGGGAGGTATCAGCAATGCTCCCGGGAATGTCGGTTTTAAACAGATACAGCTAAAGCCTTACCCGGTAGATGGCCTCGATTTTGTGAATACTTCGTTTCACTCTATCTACGGTGAGGTGAGAAGTCATTGGAAAAAAGAGGACGGTTCGTTCTGTTGGGATATCTCGGTGCCGTGCAATACTTCTGCTTTGGTTTATGTGCCGGTAGCAGATAAAAGTATCGATCCGAAAGAAAAGAAGCGGATCGTCGGAGAGGGGGGGACTTTTCTCCGGATGGAAGGTAGTTATGCTGTCTTTAGTTTTCCTTCGGGAAGTTATCGATTGAAGACGCGGTTATAATTTGCCAAACGTCTGAAAAGAAATAAATAAAGGCTGCTTTCCATTAGGAAGGCAGCCTTTATCTTTTTTGTTGGGGATTGTATTATTCAGCTGGGTGAATTGCTTCAGAAGGACATACATCTGCGCAAGTACCACAATCTGTACACTGCTCAGGATCAATTGAGTAAATATCACCTTCAGAGATAGCGCCAACCGGACACTCGTCAATACAAGTTCCGCAAGCAATACAATCGTCACTAATTACGTAAGCCATTTTGTTTGATATTTTAATTATTAGTACTAATTTGTAGGTACAAAAATAGAGTTTTTAATCATTAGTTGGTATCGTTTTTGATTAAAATGTTTTAATTTGTATATCTTCTAAATAAGGAAAACACTATTTTTGCATTGATTATTAAATACGTATGCAATTATGCCTTTAAATTTACCCGATAAGCTTCCTGCGATAGAACTATTAAAAGAGGAGAATATCTTTGTGATAGATAACTCCCGCGCAACACAACAAGATATCCGTCCGCTACGAATTGTTATCCTCAACCTGATGCCGTTGAAGATTACGACAGAAACAGACTTGGTGCGTTTACTCTCAAACACTCCGCTTCAGGTGGAAATTTCTTTTATGAAGATTAAAAGCCACACCTCGAAGAATACACCGATAGAGCACATGAAAACATTTTATACCGACTTCGACAAGATGAGAGAAGACAGGTATGACGGTATGATTATCACCGGTGCACCGGTAGAGCAAATGGAGTTTGAGGAAGTGAACTATTGGGATGAAATAACGGAGATATTCGACTGGGCACGTACCCATGTCACCTCCACACTCTATATTTGTTGGGCAGCACAGGCGGGACTGTATCATCATTACGGTATCCCCAAGTATGCTTTAGATAAGAAAATGTTCGGCATTTTCAAGCATCGCACGCTGCTTCCGCTGCATCCCATCTTCCGTGGCTTCGATGATGAATTCTATGTGCCCCATAGCCGGCATACGGAAGTGCGAAAGGAAGATATACTGAAAGTACCGGAATTGACATTACTTTCCGAGTCGGATGATTCGGGGGTATATATGGTGGTAGCCCGTGGCGGGCGTGAGTTTTTTGTTACCGGGCACTCCGAGTACTCTCCACTGACACTGGATACGGAATATCGCCGGGATGTTTCGAAAGGGCTTCCCATCGAGATTCCCCGTAACTATTACGTGAATGATGATCCGGACAAAGGACCGCTGGTGCGTTGGCGCGGACATGCCAACCTGTTGTTCTCCAATTGGCTGAACTATTTCGTCTATCAGGAGACTCCTTATAATATTGAAGATATCCGATGATAAAACAACGTAAAATAGAATTGCTGGCTCCGGCCAAAAATCTGGAATGTGGCATAGCTGCTATTGATCATGGAGCGGATGCTGTGTATATCGGTGCGCCGAAGTTTGGTGCCCGCGCGGCGGCAGTCAATTCATTGGAGGACATAGCTGCTTTGGTAGAGTATGCCCATCTGTACAATGCCCGGATTTATGTGACAGTCAATACTATCTTGAAAGATGAAGAACTGCAAGAGACGGAGAAGATGATTTGGGCTTTGTTCCGTGCCGGTGTAGATGCACTGATTGTGCAGGATATGGGAATCACCGGCCTGAATCTGCCGCCTATTCCGCTGCACGCCAGTACCCAGATGGATAACCGTACGGTGGAGAAGGTGCGATTTCTGGCTGATGCCGGTTTCCGGCAAGTGGTGTTGGCGCGCGAACTTTCGCTGCGTGAGATCAGCAAGATACACGAAGCTTGTCCGGATGTACCTTTGGAAATATTCGTGCATGGAGCTCTCTGCGTCAGCTATAGCGGGCAGTGTTATGTCAGTCAGGCTTGTTTCGGGCGTAGCGCCAACCGGGGCGAATGTGCCCAGTTTTGCCGTTTGCCGTTCAGTCTGGTCGATGCTGAGGGACGGGTGATCGTGAAGGACAAGCACCTCCTTTCACTCAAAGACCTCAATCAGAGTGACGAATTGGAAGCACTGCTCGATGCCGGTGCCTCTTCTTTCAAGATAGAGGGACGACTGAAGGATGTCTCTTATGTAAAGAATGTGACGGCTGCCTATCGCCGGAAGCTGGATGCCATCTTTGCCCGCCGCAAAGAGTACGCGCGTGCCTCGTCCGGGAGTTGCCGTTATGCCTTTAACCCTCAGCTCGACAAGAGTTTCAGCCGAGGCTTTACCCATTATTACCTGCATGGACGTACCAAGGACGTTTTTTCGTTCGACACCCCTAAGTCGTTGGGCGAGGAGATGGGTACGATGAAAGAGGCAAGAGGAAACTATCTGACCGTAGCGGGATTGAAATCTTTTAATAACGGTGACGGGGTGTGCTACATCGATGAGCAAGGCAGGCTGCAAGGCTTCCGCATCAACCGGGTGGAGGGCAATAAGCTTTATCCGCAGGAGATGCCCCGTATCAAACCCCGTACGGTGTTATATCGAAATTTCGATCAGGAGTTCGAAAAGATTCTGGTTCGTAAGTCGTCCGAGCGCAGGATAGCTGTGTCTGTCCGATTGACGGATACTCCTTTCGGATTCGCTCTGACACTGACAGATGAAGATGATAACAGTGTAACCCTGTCTCTGGCGCGTGAGAAAGAGCCGGCACGTACACCACAGGAAGAGAATCTGAAAACACAGTTGGCTAAGTTTGGCAACACCCCTTTCGAAGCGGTACGCATCGATATCGACTTTGCCGGGAACTGGTTTCTACCTGCTTCGGTACTCGCCGATTTTCGCCGGCAGGCCGTTGAGAAACTGATTTCCGCCCGCCGTATCAATTATCGGAGGGAATTATTTGTACTGAAACCTACCGCTCATGCCTTTCCACAAAGCACGCTTACCTATCTGGGAAATGTGATGAATGCACAAGCCGTTTCTTTCTATGCCGGGCACGGCGTGGCAAGCATCGCTCCTGCTTTTGAGCGGGCACCGGCAGAAAAGGCGGTATTGATGTTTTGCAAACATTGCCTGCGCTACAGCATGGGATGGTGTCCTGTCCATCAACGGGAACGCTCTCCGTACCGTGAGCCTTATTATCTGGTGTCGACAGATGGTAAACGCTTCCGCCTCGAGTTTGACTGTAAGAACTGCCAAATGAAAGTGAATGCCGTATGAGAGAGAAGGTCCGGTTCTGCGTAGCCTTGTGTTGTTCGGTGGTCATGGTTCTGTTGGCCTCTTGCCGTTATTCCCTGCCCGATCTTCCGGCGGAGGGAATGAGCCGGAAGACCAAAGACTCTCTGACTTACCTTTCCAAGTATCATTATACGTGGAATACGAACCTGGAGGTGTTGGACGATTCGGTTCGTCTGGAATATCTTCCGTTGAAGGATGCCTATGTCAATCTGTATAAAGGTGACCGTGTGGTTGTGGCAGAGTTTTCTGTCCATCCGCAGGACAGTGTAGACAGTATCTGGGTAAAAGTAGCCCATTCTCAGGAAGTGCAGGGGTGGGTACGCAATAAAGAGTTGGTGCGTTCGTTCGTACCGACTGATAGTATTTCGCAGTTCATCCATCTGTTCAGCGATACCCACGCTTCATATTTCGTTTTCATATTCGCCTTGTTTGTCGGGGTCTATCTGCTCCGTGCTTTTATGAAGAAGCGGTTACAGATGGTTTACTTTAATGATATCGACAGCGTCTATCCGTTGTTTCTTTGCCTGTTGATGGCATTCAGCGCTACAGTCTACGAGACGATGCAGGTGTTTGTACCCGACACCTGGGAGCATTTTTACTTCAATCCCACCTTGTCTCCGTTCAAGGTGCCTTTCATTCTTTCGGTATTCCTGACCGGCATTTGGCTGTTTATCATCGTCACTTTGGCCGTACTTGATGATCTGTTCCGTCAGCTTACTCCTGCCGCTGCTGTTTTCTACTTGCTGGGACTGATGTCGTGCTGCATTTTTTGTTACTTTTTCTTTATTCTCACCACTCACATCTATATCGGCTATTTCTTTCTGGCCTGTTTCATCTGGCTTTTTGTAAAGAAAGTACGTAGGGGTTCCGGCTATAAATACCGTTGTGGGAACTGTGGACAAAAGCTTCGGGAGAAAGGGCAATGTCCTCACTGTGGGGCTGTTAACGAATAAATCGGGAATGTGGTATGAATGTTGGGGAGGTACTCTCCGTTGGTTTAAAACCAAGAGGAGTTTACCCAGAGAGGTAAGGGGCATTGGTTTTAAACCAACACCCCTTACCTTTTAAATTAAAAATTAGTCGATCTTATGTCTGGTTTTATTATATTAGAATCGGCATCTTATGTCTACCCCGAAGTGTACCGGACGTCCTTTCTGCATAAATCCGTTGCCCATCGATTCGAAGTAGAAAGTAGCATACTTCTTATCCAGCGCATTGCGAACCCAGAAGTCGATTTGTCCGTTCCCCTTCGCCAGGCTGACACGGCTATTCAGCGTTCCGTAGAATGACTGGCTTACATCGTTTTGCTCTGTCCAGTAGATGCGTCCGGCACCATTATAATTCACGTTCACCTGTA
>ERZ791619.986-NODE-986-length-12513-cov-8.51284_pt1 | contig 12513 bp, 10 predicted proteins | sample MGYA00510271_ERZ791619 | MGnify/ENA primary metagenome ERZ791619 (study PRJEB30046, sample SAMN00715209) | human gut metagenome | study: EMG produced TPA metagenomics assembly of the A metagenome-wide association study of gut microbiota in type 2...
ACAAATAATACTTTTCGTCAATACTTTTTTTAAATTTTTTAAAATAATTTATTTTAATATATATTTAAAATTAAAAATTATAAAAATTTAAAAGGATTAACTTCTATGAAATCTAAAAATTAATCCTTCTAACTAATAATTTATATGAAACTTAAAATAAAGATATTATAAACTTTATTAAATTTTTTTATATTTTTCTTATAAATAAGATTTTAAAATTTCAATTTTTCCTTTTAAAACTGTCTTTAATCCAGCTGGAATGAAATATGTATCTCCCTTTTTTATAGAGTAAGAATTACTATCACAAATAATCTCTCCTTCTCCATCTAATATTGAAAGAATTTTAAAGTTTTTATTTGTTTCATCCTCAAATTCTCCCTCTATTAAGTATTTATCTACATTAAAATATTGCCCTCTTACTAGCTCTTCTTTCATTGCGCCTAACAATGAAATTTTTTGTCTGCTTTCAGAAGTTGTAACTTGGATATCTCCTTTAAAATCTATTACATCTAAAGCTTTATCTATATGTAATTCTCTCAATTTTCCATCGACTAATCTATCAAAATCATAAATTCTATAAGTTGTATCTGAATTTTGTTGAACTTCACAAATTAAAATAGAACCTTCTAAAGTTGCATGAACTACTCCAGGTAATAGATTTATAAAATCTCCCTTTTTTACTTTTATAGTATTAAATAAATCTGTAAAATCTTTTTTTTCAACTTTTTCTTTAAAAATTTCTTTTGTTATTCCTTCTTTTATTCCTAAAATAAGTGTAGCATCTTCGCTAGCTTCCATTACATACCAACATTCACTTTTTCCAAATTCTCCCTCTACTCTAAGAGCATACTCATCACTAGGATGAACTTGAACTGATAATCTATCATTTATATCTAAATATTTTATAAGTAATGGAAACTCTCCTTTAAATCTTTCAACTATCTCTTTTCCTAGTATCTCTTCTTTATTTTGTTCTATGACTTCAACTAAAGTTTTTCCTGCATACTCTCCATTTTCTATATATGACAATCCTCCTTTATGAGAACTTACCTCCCAAGACTCACCATATAAATTATCATCTGGAAGTTCCATATTTAAAACTGTATTAAATTTTCTTCCACCCCATACTTTTTTTACTAATGTTTTCTTAAATTTTAATGGATACATTTTTACCCTCCTTAATATTTCATTTTTACTAATATATTTTACAATTTATTCCAACTTTTTGCTAGTAAGTTTTTTATTTAATAATTACATTTTTATACTTTCTATGTTAAAATATAAACTGAGGTGAGATTATGGAAATAACTGTTAAAAATTGGGGAGTTACAAAAAAAAATGAAAAAGTTTTAATGTATACTCTTAAGAATGAATTTATGGAAGTTGAAATCATAAATTATGGAGGAGTTCTTAGGAGAATATCTACTCCTAATAAGGAAGGAGTTTTAGAAAATGTAGTACTAAATCTACCTTCTATAAAAGATTATGAGGAAAGGTCTCCTTACTTTGGTTCTCTTATAGGTAGAAATGCTGGAAGAATTAGTAATGGAACTTTTTTATTAAATGGAGAAACTTATACATTAGCTAAAAATAATGGAAATAATAATCTTCATGGTGGAATAGATAATTTTGGACATAAAGTATGGAGTGTCGAAGAAATTAAAGGTAAGGATTTTATTGGAGTTAAACTTTCTTTAGAAAGTCCACATATGGAAGAAGGATTTCCTGGAAATGTCAAAATTGTAGTTAAATATATTTTAAAAGGAAATGAGTTATCTCTAGAATATTATGGAACTAGTGATAGACCAACATATCTTAACTTAACTAACCACACATATTTTAATCTTAGTGGAGATTTTAAAAGAGATATTACTGATGAATACCTTCAATTAGATTGTGATGAATTTATAGCTGTTGATGAGGCTACTCTTCCTGTTGAGATAAAATCAGTTGGAAATACAGCCTTTGATTTTAGAAATTCAACTCTTTTAAAAGATTCTTTATATTCTAATGATGAGCAAATTAAAATTGTAAATCAAGGTCTTGACCATCCTTTCATCTTAAAACATAGTAGAGAAAAGGTTATTTCTCTTGAAGATAAAGTTTCTGGTAGAACTTTAGAAGTAGTCACAAATCAACCAGCTGTAGTCATCTATACAGGAAATTATTTATATGAAATTGGAAAATTAAATGAAAAAATAGAGTGTAAGAAACATATGGGAATCTGTTTTGAAACTCAAAACTATGCTGATGCTTTAAGATTTTTACCTGATAAAGCATTTATTACCACTCCTGATTCTCCTTACATTCAGAAAACAAAATTTATTTTTAATGTAAAATAATATATATTCTTGGAGGGAAGATGCAAACAATTATTTTATATATTATCATTATTTTATTAGGTTTCTTTATTACTAAAAAACAACTTATTCCAAATAAGTTAAAAACTAAGATAGGTCATTTACAAAATTTTGCTCTATATTTTTTACTTTGTTTTATGGGATACAAAATTGGTGCAGATGATAAAATTATAAATAATATTTCACAACTAGGAATACAAGCTATTATCATCACTTTATTTATCACTTTTTTTAGTGTTCTTGTAGTTTTTTTAGTATATAAAGGAGATAGAAAATAATGTTAGGTATTATTATTTCAGTAATCATAGGAATACTTGGTGGTTTATTTTTTAAAAATGGTTTTATTTTAGAGAATGTTGATTCTTTTATAAGTTTAGGACTTTTTTTACTATTATTCTTTGTTGGAATGGATATTGGAAATAATAATGAAGTTTTCAACCAATTAAAAAATATGAGTAAAAAAATACTTTTATTACCTATTATTACAATTTTAGGTTCTTTAATTGGTGGGGCTATAGCTTCTTACTTTATTTCATTATCTTTAGGGGAAAGTATAGCTATCTCTTCTGGTATGGGTTGGTATTCTTTTTCTGCAATTGAGCTTTCTAAAATCAATGCACATTTAGGAGGAGTTGCCTTTTTATCCAATGTTTTAAGAGAGTTTTCTGCTATATTATTTATTCCTTTTATTGCAAAAAAAATAGGTTCTTATGAATCTGTTGCAACTGCTGGTGCTACTGCTATGGATTCTGTATTGCCAGTTATCAATAAAAGTAATCCTCCAGATGTAGCTATTATCGCTTTTTATTCTGGACTTGTTATTACTGTTATTGTTCCGATACTTGTACCAAGTGTTGTTTCTCTTTTCAAATTAATATAAGTTGAGTAATCTATTTTTTAGAAAGTTGACAAATTTACTAAGAAATGGTAAGATAAGTATGTTAAAAATTAAAATAATTATGAGGTGAATAAATATGTCAGTTTTTGAAACTTGGGAGGAAAATCTATACGACTCTACATTTAACACGGTGTATGATGCCCTTGTTGATGAGTATAAAAAAGGTCTTATTACTGTTGAAGAATTAAAAACAAATATTGAAGAGCAACAACAAATTCTTCTAAACGCTTTCTTTGAAGGAGAAACTAAATCAGCTTATTGCAATGCTGTTGTAGATGCTCATCAATTTGTACTTGCTATGATTAAGCAAGGTAAATTAACTGTTGAAAATAACTAGGAGGTTATTATGTCTAAAAAAGTTTATGTGCTCTTAGCAGAAGGATTTGAATTAATTGAAGCTATGATTCCTGTAGATGTTCTTAGAAGAGGTGGAGTTGAAGTTGTTACTGTTTCTATTACTGATAATAGAGAGGTTACTTCAGCACAAAAAGTACCTGTTATTAGTGATACTACTCTTAAAGAAAAAGATATTACAGATGGAGATATGATTATTCTTCCTGGAGGATATCCTGGATATGTTAACCTTGGAGAATCTCAAGAAGTTGGAAAAGTATTAAAATATTATGTTGAAAATAATAAATTTGTTGGAGCTATTTGCGGTGCTCCTACCGTTTTAGCTAAAAATGAGGTTTTCTTAGGTAAGGAATTAACTTGTCATTCTTCTGTTGTAGAAGAAATGAAAGGATATAATTACAATGGAAGTAAAGCTTTTACTGATGGAAATCTTATTACTGGAATGGGAGCTGGACTAGCTTTAAATTTTGCTTTTGCACTGGCTGAAAAATTATTAGACAATGAAACTATCCTTAAAGTAAAAAAAGGAATGGAACTTATTTAAAATTAAAAGGAAGAGTTGAGCTTTTAGCTATTCTCTTCCTTTTTTATATTCCAAAGCTAATTTTAATAATTGTTCTTGAGTATTATATTCTGGATATTCTAGTACTTGATTTAATAAATATTTTAATACTTCCCCTATATTTTTCCCTTGTTTAAAACCATTTTCTAATAACTCTTTTCCACTTATATTTAAATCTTTTATTGAAATAGGTAAATTTTTTTCTACAATATCTTGATAAAGCTTTTCTAATCTCTCTATCTGTTCGAAGTTATAGGGAGGTCTATGAGTTTTTCTATCCGCTCTTAATACCTGAAAATATCTTAACATATCCTCTTTTTCTAATGTATTCATCATCTTTTTTATAAATTTTTCTTCATTGTCTATCCTGTAAACTAGATGATATTGTATAATCCTATAAACCTTCTCTATACTATTTTTATCATACCTTAGTCTTCCCATTATTTCCTTAGCCATTTCAGCTGAAATTAATTCATGATTATAAAAATGTCCTTTCCCATCTTCTCCTAATGAAAAACATTTAGGTTTTCCTATATCATGAAAAAAAATTGCTAGTCTTGTAATTAAGTTCATGTCAGTTTCTTTTAAAGCTTGTAGAATATGCTCATCTACAGTATAGATATGATGAATGTTCCTTTGATTAAATCCTCTACACTCTTTCCATTCAGGAATAATTATCTCCAATATTTTTTTATCAGATAATAGTTTTAAAATATTATAGGTATTTTTTCCAGTTATTATTTTATCAAATTCTTCTCTTATCCTTTCAACTGAAAGATTTTGTAATAATTCTCTATACTTTGAAATTTTTTCAACATCTTCATCTAAATGTTTTAAATCTTTAGTTGCTAAAAATCTAAAGTATCTCAATATTCTAAGTGGGTCTTCCTCTATTCTTTTTTTACATTCTCCTACAAATCTCAAAGTTTTACTCTCTATGTCCTTTTGTGAATCACTATCTCCATAATAAAATTTCTCTCCATCAAAAGCTATTGCATTGATAGTAAAATCACGTCTTTTTAAATCTTCATAAATATTTTTTGTAAACTCTATCTCCTGTTCCTTTCTATCTTTTGGAATTCCTTTATCCTGTCTCATCTTAGCTATCTCATAGTGTACTCCATCAATTTTTATCTGAATAATCCCAAAATTTTTTCCTATCTCTTTAGGAGAATATTCACTAAAAATATTTAATAACTTCTCATACTCTATATCTGTAACAAAGTCACAATCCTTTGGTTCAAGGCCTAAAAGAACATCTCTCACATACCCTCCAACAATATATCCTTGTCCATTTTCTTGTAAAATATCTAAGATAAGTTTTATATTTCTATCTAAATACATTTTCACCTCCTATTTTTATATAAATTTAGAAAAGAAGGTGTTGTAACCATAAAATTACAACACCTACTATATTTCTAATTAAATTTTAAAAATTATTTATCAAATTTTACTTGAGCTTCGTCAACAATCATATCTAAAAACTCATCAAGTTTCATAGAAGTTTGCTCTTGAGAACCTCTTCTTCTAATATTAACTTCTCTATTTTCAACTTCATTTTTACCAATGATTAATTGAACAGGAACCTTATATTTTCCATTAGCTTCTCTTATCTTGTATCCAATAGATTCTGCTCTATCATCTAGCTCTGCTCTTATTCCTCTCTCTAGTAAAGTTCTACAAATTTCCTCAGCATAAGGTTTTGTTTCATCATTGATAGTTAAAACTTTTACTTGAGTAGGTGCTAACCATAATGGGAAAGCTCCAGCATAGTGCTCTATTAAGATTCCTATAAATCTTTCGATAGAACCATAAACAACTCTATGAATCATAACTGGTCTATGTTTCTCTCCATCTTCACCTATGTAGCTTATATCAAATCTTTCTGGTAAGTTGAAGTCTAGTTGGATAGTTCCACATTGCCAAGTTCTTCCAATAGCATCTTTAATTTTGAAGTCTAATTTTGGTCCATAGAAAGCTCCATCTCCAGGATTTAATTTATATGATTTTCCTATTTTCTCTAGTGCTCCTGCAAGTGCTGATTCAGCTTTTTCCCAAATCTCATCAGAACCAATAGCTTTCTCTGGTTTTGTAGATAATTCTATGTGATATTCAAATCCAAATAATTTACTGTAGAATTTATCTATTAAGTTTACTACTCCTATAATTTCCTCTTCTATTTGCTCTGGTGTCATAAATATATGAGCATCGTCTTGAGTGAAACATCTAACTCTCATAAGTCCATGTAATGCTCCAGAGAACTCATGTCTATGTACAGTTCCTAATTCTCCACATCTTATTGGTAAATCTTTATATGAGTGTAATTGATATTTATAAGCAATAATTCCTCCTGGGCAGTTCATTGGTTTTATTGCAAATTCTGTTTCATCTATTGTAGATGTGTACATATTTTCTCTATAGTTATACCAGTGTCCAGAAGTTTCCCATAATTCTTTATTTAACATAATTGGAGTCATTATCTCTGTATATCCAGCAAGAGTATGCTCTCTTTTCCATAAGTTGATAAGAGTATTTCTTATTGCCATTCCTTTTGGTAAGAATATTGGGAATCCAGGTCCATATTCACTTACGAAGAATAAATCTAACTCTTTTCCTAGTTTTCTATGGTCTCTTTTTTCTGCTTCTTCTAATAAAGTTAAATAATCTTTTAATTTTTTCTCATCTGCAAAAGCAAATCCATATATTCTTTGTAACATTTTATTGTCAGAGTTTCCTCTCCAATAAGCTCCTGCTACTGATTTTAGTTTGAAAGCTTTTAAGTAAGAAGTAGATGGTACATGAGGTCCTCTACATAAGTCCATAAACTCTCCTTGTTTATAGAAAGATAACATCTCACCTTGAGCTATCTCTTTTATAATCTCTACTTTATACTCTTCTCCTAACTCTTCAAAGTGCTTTATAGCATCTTCTCTAGTCATCATTACTCTTTCAATTTTTTCATTTTCTTTTACAATTTTTTTCATTTCAGCTTCTATTTTAGCTAAATCTTCCTCTGTAAATTGCTCTTTTGGATCAAAGTCATAATAGAATCCATTTTCAATAGCTGGTCCTATTGCTACTTTTGTTCCTGGGAATAATCTAACTACTGCTTGTGCCATAAGGTGTGCAGTAGAGTGTCTTATTATCTCTTCTCCCTCTTCTGTTTCTGGAGTTATAAATTCTATTCTAAACTCCTCTCCATTTAATACAGTTGACATATCCACTAATTCATCATTTACTTTAGCAGCAACTGATTTTTTAGCAAGTGAGTTACTTATACTTTTAGCTACTGTAAATAGGTTTACTTCTCCTTCAAACTCTTTTACGTCTCCGCTTGGTAATATTACTTTCATATTTTTCCTCCTATATCATCAATTTTGCAATTTTTTCTAATCTATTACATCTTTTACTTTTAATCCATCAAACATATATGTTTGTGGCTCAGTATGTTTTTTAGCATCAGTATCAGCACCAATACCAAATATTGGATTGCTTGGGAATGTAAGTAGTGTAAATTGAAGAGCTGCTCTCCACTCGTAATCTCTAGCACTTAAAACATATTGTTTTTCAAAAGCTAAAGACCATTGATAGTAACCCATCTCTTTTCCTATCTCTATACCTAAGCCATCAAGTGATGTTTTTCTTTTTCTCTCATCATCTTTTACTTTATCAGTTAAATCTTCATAAAATTTAGCATAAGTTTTTAGCGTCCAACCTTCACTTGGTTTTCCTATTTTAGTAACAAAGCTAAGTTTGTGCTCTCTATCAATTTTTGTCCATTTTTTTGTTCCTGTATTTTTATTATCTCTCCAGTCAGCACTTTCATCTACTTGATATCCTATACCAAATCTATTTTGAGAATAGAAAACTCCCGCTTGTATCTCTTTAAGTGAATTCCAATAATCTCCTGTTCTCTCATATCTAGCATCATTTCTTTGTAACATTAAATTTACTCTAAAGTTACGTTTATATTCAGCCATATCTGTAAAATCATCATAGATACTTCTATTTAATTTGAAGTCCACATGATTTCTCTCTCTATTTCTTAGAATATCTCTTACTCTATATATCTCTTGTGGAGTAAGTGAAGTAGAGTCTTTATCATACTCTATCTCAGCATATCTTCTAAGCTCTTCATCTGTAAATCTCTTATCTCTATACTCATATCTAAATGATACTACATCAGAGTTTTGACTATTATAATCTTTTCCATCTAAAGATAAATTTCTAGCATTTGGTTCATTGTGATTATAAGTTTCATAAGTAGCTCTATAATAGTTTTCTATCTCATCTCCACCATCTAAGAAAGAGATTCCATAGATTTGATTTTTAACATCTAACTCTTTTTCAAGAGTAGTATAATTCTTTCTATCATCTCTACCTTCACTAAAATCTAAACCTAATTTATTATCTCCAAATGTATATTCATAAGAATAAGTATTTAATCTAATTTTTTCTTTGGCATTATCAATATTCATTCCATTATTATATTTAGAATCTATATTCCAAATTTTAGAATCTATACTGTTATTTTGATAAGATAATTTATGCCCTCCAAGATAGTAAGTAACACCATAATCTCTAAAAGTATAATAATTATAGTTTTCTCTTTTCCCATTTACATCTGGTTTTGTTTCATCAGTATATTTTCTATCTTGTCCATAGTTAAGTACTAAAGATTTATCTCCATCTATTTTAAATTCTAAGTTATTTTTAATAACTTCATTATTTAATTCATCAGTAGCTGGATTTCCTGCTCTTTTGTAATCTATTGTATAGATAGTTTCTGTATTTCCTACTGTTGTACTCACTGTATCAACTACTTGATAGATATTATCTTTATTTTTTAATCTTATATACTCAGCACTTCTTCCATCTGTTTCACTACCAAAGTTTATACTTCCAGAGTCATAATCATATCTTTGATAGAATAGAGTTAAATCATTAGCCATAGATAAATCTATATTTCTATTGATTTTATTCTCATTATTAAATAGAGTCATAGTATGGTTTAATTTTAATTGAGTCCTTAAAGTAGAATCCTCTCCACTTGCATAATTTCCTTTTCCGCTATTACTATATGGATTGTATCCCTTACTATACTCATCATATCTTACTCCTCCAAATAGAGCAAGCTCCCCAAAACCATCTAAATCTATCTCATTTCTTTCAGCAGTTACTTCATAGAAATCTGACTCATTTATATATTTTCTATAGCCATCAGCTGTATATATTCCTGTTCTATCCCAGAACTCCTCTTTAGTCTGTCCACCAGCAAATGAAAATTTTGTAGTTTCATCAAATATATCTACATATCCTCTTTGTTGTTCAAAGTCGCTATAAATAATATCTTCAAATCTATTATATTGTTTACTTCTATAATTACCTTTTATTAATTGGTCTTCCATTGGAACAGAAGTCAAATCTTTTCCACTATTGATAGCAGTTCTTTCTGCTTGTGTCATTCTTAATGGATCATTTCCTAAATCTAACTCTCTAATCTCAGAATAGTAATCATATCCAGCTTTTATCTTATAATCTCCATAGAAATCATATTCACCAAAAGATACTCTCAAATCTTTTGTATCAAATCTATTATACTCTTTTACTGTACTTGGAGAGTAATCAGCTTTAAAGTTTGTTCCATACATACTTTGATATTTCAATAGATTACTAAGTTTTGGGTCTCTTTCCCAAAGTCCTAATTTTCTAAATCTATCTCCATTTTTCTCGTCATAAGTAAATCCAATTTTAGTATCTTTATCTAAAAACTCAAATCCAAAATCTTCAGCCTTTGACTGAGTATCATTAAAAGTAGAACCTGGATCCATATCATATAGATAGTTATAGTATCCGCTTATTTTATAATCAGCATTATCCTTTGTTAGCTCTACTTGACTGAATAAATCATTATCTATACTACTTCCATAAGAGATATCATCAATATCATCATATACCATAAGAGCATATGTTTTTTTATCATCAGTAAGTTTTAATCTACTTTTTAAGGTAATATCCTTATTTTCTCCTAGATTTTTCAAATCAGCATCCATACTAAAAAAACTCATTGTATTTGTTAAATCTGGACGCATTCCTTCTGCTTCAGTATCTCCAAACTTATTTCCATGGTTTGTATAATCAATTACTATATCATCTAATCTAGGAATCATATTATAAGTAGCATTGATAGTATTAAAATATAATTTTCCCTTTTCTCCATTATATTCATGAGTATAATTTATTCTGTATCTTTTTTCTCTCTCTTCATGTGATAATAATTCTCCATCAGTAGCCTTGCTCTTATCTATACTATCCTCTTTTGAATATACTAACCAATCATCAATATCTAGTTTCATAGTACCAAATTTTTCAGTTTTATACCAGTTTTCCCATCTTCCCACTAAGAAGCCCATTTTATCTGCAAATTTTGGAGCAAATCCACCTACATATTTATCTCCACTATCTCCATAAAGAAATCCCCATGTAGTATTCCATCCATAGTAATCATCATCTCCCCACTCTGGAAATAATGGAACCATAGATCCCTGTCTTATATTTGCTCTAAACCATGGAAATCTAAAAGGAAGTTTACTCTCATCTCCAATATAAAAATCACTATTTTTTAAAGTAATCTGCTTTTCTGGTTCTATTACCATATTTTCAGTTAAAAAGTGATACCCCGCATCATTGGGATTTCTCGTTTTATTTATATTATAATCAGTTGTTAACCAACCGTCATTAATATATATTTTATTATCTTTATACTCTACCTTATCTCCACCGAAATATATTCTATCATTTGGTTTTTCAGCACCAGTTATTTTTCCTACTTCTAAATATCCAAAGTTATTGTAGAAAGTTCCTTCACTTCCGTCTAGTGCTACCTCTCCACCTTTTAGTGACTGTAAACTAATATCTCCTTGTTCATTTGAAAATAAAGTTTGTAACTCACCATTTACATAAACTCTATTTTTATCTATATCTCTTTTTAAATCATAGGCTTTTAATTCTAAATCTCCCTGCTTAAGATTTAATCCATTATTAGATTTCATTGTATTATTTATTAAATCTATTTCAACTTCATCCGTGCCAGCTAAGATAGAACCTTCTCTCTCTTTTTTCAGTTCTATTCCAGAGTTGGAAATGTCCGTTATCACTGGTAGGTTATCCAAACCTAATATAGTTAACGAAACAACTATAAATGCTATTGCTAATCTTATCCTATCTCTCATAGTTGTAATCCTCTCTTAAAACTAAATATTATTAGGTAATTATACCATATTTATACAATAATTTACATAGATTTTTCATTTTTTCTACAAAAATAAAAACTGACTAAATAGTAAAACTACCTAGTCAGCCTTCATTATCTTATTTCATATAATTTTTCTTTGAGCTCCTCTTTTGATTTTAATCCATTTATTTGGCAAATCTTATTCCCATCATCCATAAACATTGTAACAGGAACACTTGTTATTCCAAATTCAACAGCTAAGTTAGGACTATCATCTACATTTACTTTAAATATTTTTATACACTCCTCTTTAGCTATCATCTCTAAAATTGGACTCATTATCTTACAAGGTCCACACCAATCTGCAATAAAGTTTAAAATTACAAGCCCTTTTTCTTTCTTTAGCTGCTCTACAAAAGTTGTATCATCTAAATTTATAAAAGTATTCAATTCTTCCTCCTAATTTCTGAAAATTCTTAATTTTAGTAGTTAGAAATTGCTCTCCTATAATTTTACACTAAAATTGGAAAAAATCAAGTACTAATTATATAATTTAGTTATAATCTGATTTTTTCTAATCTCCTCTCTTACTCCTTTTATCACAGCTACTGACTTAGAAATATCTCCTACTAAAATTACTCCTTTTAAAATATCATTTTGGAAGAAGAATTTTTTATAGATATCTCTTGTTGCATTATAATCTTCTACTATCTCTCTACAATCAGCTTCACATTTTATCTCTCCAATAGAAAGAAGTTGAGTATTCATTCCTTCGAAGCTAAGTGGTTGTACTTGTTCAGCATATATTTTTTCCTCTCCACAAATATTAGCACCTACCACTTTTCCTTGCTCCATAGCTACTTGCCAAAGTCCTATTATTTTCCCATTAAATTCAGCTACATCTCCACAAGCATATACATCTTTTAGTGATGTTTCCATTCTTTCATTTACTACTATACCTCTTTCTACTTTTATTCCAGAAGATACAGCAAACTCTAGATTAGGACGTATACCAGCACTTACTATTACAAGTTCTGCTGCTAGCTCCTGTCCATCTTTTAAAAGAACTTTTTCTACTTTCCCATTTCCTGCAAATCCTTTTATC
>ERZ791619.1013-NODE-1013-length-12217-cov-3.04021_pt1 | contig 12217 bp, 7 predicted proteins | sample MGYA00510271_ERZ791619 | MGnify/ENA primary metagenome ERZ791619 (study PRJEB30046, sample SAMN00715209) | human gut metagenome | study: EMG produced TPA metagenomics assembly of the A metagenome-wide association study of gut microbiota in type 2...
TGATGGACCGCGGGTACTTCTCCTTGGACAACTTCGCAAAGTTTGTCGACCACGACAGCAGGGTTATCGTCGCTGCGACAATGGATGTGAAATGGATTCGGGAGGCGATTGAAAAGGCAATCACTTCGCTGTGGGAGGCCGGCTCGCACATCCGCGGCGACGTCTTCGGCGTGACGGTCCCCGTCCACCCCAAGTTTGAAGATGGTGTCGAGCGTGAGCTTTGGGTTCACGTCTTCCGATCGGACTCCAAATCCTCCACGGAAACCCAGGCGTTCTTTGCAGATCTGGAGGACTTTGAAAGCCAATGGAAAAATTGGGATGACGACGCTCACCGGAGCATGTCCGTTGCTCAACAGTCGGAAGTTGACCTACTACCGTACCCCAACCGGTTTGCCAGGCAAGAGCACGCTGGAACGTAATAACGAAAAAATCAATGAGGCCATTCGCTACTTCGGATTTTTCTGTGACGTCTCAACCATGCCTGCCAAGGCTGCGGAAGTCTACGACAATTATTGTGCAAGAGACTTGATTGAGAAGGCCTTTCGGAGCGGGAAGAGCGATGTCGAGATGAATGTGGCTCGAGCTCACAGTGACGTGACTCTGGAAGGACGATTCCTGATTTCGTTTGTTACATTGACGATTCTTACGGATTTTCATCGTCGAATGAAGCAAAAGACCACGCGCATCGTCAAGGGAAAGGCGATCGTGGATCGTCCTATCGGAGACGAGATGACTCTCAAGGAGATCCGCAACTACCTGAGCTCGATCCGATTGATCAATGACGGTCGCGGCAACCGCATCTGGCAGGAAGTCACCGTTCGTCAACACAATATCGCCCGACGTCTCGGTTTTCCCGACCTGTATCGTGAGTTGCCGGACTGGGGCCCAAGATGATCTATTCCTACCTGCTCAGGTTCTCTATACGGATATTCCTATCCTAATTTAGGTGACTAAAACGAAAGATCATAGACAATATAAACGCAGTGCCAAGTTCACCAATCCTCGAGACAGGTCAGAAGACCATGTCGACGGTTGATGCTGTGTTGATTGATTTAGGTCTTCCAACCAGATAGTGTTGTTCCCGTCAGCGGGACGCTTATTCCCGTCAGTCATTTACAGAACAGCCGCAAGACCTTTTCGGCCTTGCGGCTGTTTCGACAGGGCAGAAATAGTTAGTGGAACATCCACCGCACACCGGCGTTAAAGTTCCAGGTGTTGTCGAGGTCGTTGCCGAAGACGTATTCCACATCGACGAAGAAGTAGGTCGTGTCGGTGATCGGCGACTGAACCCCGAAGCCGACGTCAAACCAATCTCCCTTGTTGTCGATCGAAGCGTCCGCGGCCACGTCACCCGTGGTGACGTCGGTCACTTTGATCCCCTGATGGCCGTGCCATTCCTTCAGCCAGTCGGCCTTCGCGTAGAAGATTCCGCTCTGTTTTTCGCCGAAGCTGCGCCCGACCCGAAACCCGAGGCGAGTGATCGTGGAATTGATCTTTTCCTGATCGACGCGCGTTCCCTGATTCGTGCTGTAGGAGGCTTCCGTAACCATCACGTGCTGGATCTGCGCCTGCGGTTCCAGGAACCAAAGCGAGTTTTCCTTGGTGAGCTTGCGTCCGAATTCGAACGAAGCTCCGAGCACGTGGTTGTCGTAGTCTCCGTCAACGTACACGCCCGAATCGGACGTAACGCGGAAGGAGTTCGAGAGAACGCCCCACTTGCCGACAAGATCGTAGTACCAACCGTCGTTGCCGAGCCACGTCATGTAGGCCGTGACGCCGAAGCGGTCGGTCGCGCCCGTCCCCTCGACGTTCCGATAGGTCGTGTTGCCGTCCATGTAGTCGAGCGCGGCGCCGAAGAGGCGCTTGCCGTCGTCTTCCTTCTTGGTGTGGTCGTACCCGAACTGGTAGGCGTAGTGGCGCGAGCGGAAGTCCCCCACTCCGGCGTCCGTACCGATACGGTCGTTGCGGACGCGCACCCAGAAGCCGTCCGTACCGCCGTCGGCATGACGGGCGTCGCCGAGGCGTTTGTTGAGCCGGTCGATTTCCACGGCGTTCCAGTAGGCCGCACGTGCCGTGGCGATCACCGCCTGACCGCCCTGAGAAGTTTCGTCCTGTGTTTTATCGCGTACCAAGTACCAGTTTTGAGCTTCTTCGGCGTCGTAATTTTGATCAACCCAATCGTTCCCCGGTTTGTCTGCCGACAAAGCGTTGCCAACACCGTTGTAGGTTTCATCCTCGGGATCACCGGAATCGGATTTCCTGTCTACGCTTTCAATGCGGAATCCGAGATCATAGAAACCCGTATCGCGCATCATTGTCGTTGAAGCGCCGGCATCTCCGTGACCAAAGGAAAGATCACTGACCGACATGTTCGTCGTGGCAAACCGGATGCGGTCCTGATCCGCCATTTCACCGGCACCTTCAAAGCTGTTGATCAGAATCTTCTGATGTTTCCCGGATTCCTCCACATTCTGGATGTAGAGCATGTCGCTGACGGAGTGATCAGCATCGTTGAGATTCAATGTGAACGTGTGTTCTCCGGCAATCGTCTGGACGTGCAGGGCATGTGATTCCGGCTTTCCTTCCGCGTCGTTCACGAGGTCGATCGTACCGCCGTTCCCTTCCAGTCTCGTTACCCAGCTCTGTCCCGTGACTTTCCAAAGAGCCGCCCCTTCCAACTTGATGTTGACTTGTCCGCTTTCCTTGATTTCCTTGCTGAATTCGGGAGCAAAATAGGTTTGGTTGTGTTCGGCACTGGCGTCTTGGTAATCATCCGCTCGCCCATACCAAACAACGTCGTTGCCCAGGCTCAGGTTGAGAACGCCCCCGTTTGCCGCCAGGGCGTTGCCGTGAATGTCTTCGGATTTGTTGGGAAATACCGCCCCCTGCTTCAACTCGAAGTCCAGTTGTCCGTTCACTCCGGCGACAAGATCACCGTAAATATGGGTGCCTGCCTTCAGCCCCGTCGCATTGACCCGGCCGAGCCCGTTCGAATCATCCGAATAAGACGCACCCGCCACGATCGCGGCCCCGATGTTGTTGACGTCGTATACCTTCCCGTTTACGGTATCGATCTGCAGTTCCGAGCCGGAGAGATCAATTTCGCCGCATTCCGCCCAAACAGCCCGCTCCTTGTACGAAACGCCGTCGGTTTGAACTTCAGGAAGATTGGTCGCAACAGCGATCAGATCGGAGGCATTCAAGTCGATTTTCCCGCCGGAAGTGGCGTAGAGTGCACTGACATGGTGTACCGACGGTTCAGGATCAAAAGCCAACTCGGACGAAGCCGACACGAGAATATTCGAAGAATTGACCGTGATGGTCGCGGTATTTTCGCCTCCCGTCTGCCCCTCGGAATACAAAAATCCCTTGAAATCGCTCGTCGTTTTCTCTCCCTCTCGGGTCAAATCAATGTTGACGCTGGACACACCGCCGGCATATACGGAAGAACCGTCGTCGCGACGGCTGTTTTGCCCGGCAGATATTTGAAGCAAACGGGAATTTTCAATCGTTACATCGGCCGAGCCAGACAAGCTGATCCCGTATTGGCTTGCTTGGATGTTCGTTTGATTGTTGGACAAATTTACCCAGCCGTCATCAGACCCCAGGATTCCGCATTCCACATTAAGAATGGTTAGGCTGTCGGAGCTGACTTTGCTGCCAGCATTATTCATTGACCGAATGCCCATTTTGGCATTATCTATTTTTAACGAATCCAGCTCTAAGTCGATGAGACCGTCGTTCTGAGAATAGAGACCCGTAGTTTTACTGTTTCGCATTTCAACGAACCCGCCGGACCTGAGAGTTATGGACCCGCCGTCAGCACGAAATCCGTAATAGTAATTCTCCAAATCAACGTTTATGTTTTCCAAATATATATCGGGTTCGCCCTTTTTCAGATCCTTCGCATAGGTCCAAATACCGGCATTCGCATATCTATCATTCGGATCGGTAATCCCTACGAGAGTTCCCTTTTCGCCGACAGCAACAACCCGAACAGGCGCCGCTTCATTTTGCTGAGTGGATTGATTGTAATCGGCACCAAAAATCAGGCTTCCATAACCTGCAATGGTGAATTCGTGTTCTTCGACAAAATCAAAAGTGACGGTCGCACCATTTTGGATGGTCAGCGAGTCGCCGGCCATAATCGTTCGACCGCCGCCGCCCATGATCGTATGAAAAACCTCCGACCACATGCTGTCGTGATCGGCCACGTAATGGTGTCCTCCGATTTCTGCGGAGGCTGGAGAAGAGAGAGAAATAAGAACCGCAACACAAACTGCGGCGGAAATCGGCTTGAGACGCCAGGTTGGAGAATCGGATCGAGAGTCGGAATAAGTAGAAACACTATTCTTTACAATGCCTGCGAGGGGGGGTAAAGATAATCATGGTAAACACCTATTTTTACTAGGCTTTATATACGGTCGTCGAGAAAATACGCGCCGCCTTCTTCGGCACACATTGGATGGATGTGCGTGCGAAGAAACGGACATCTTGGCTCGAACGACCGTGGTCGCTCTTCGGGCTTTCAAACGGGTTCCCTATGTAGCTGACGGTCCTTAAGGAATGCTCTGAAGACGAGAGGATGTCAGCCGACATATTTTATTCTATTCCACCTGTAGGCAAGAGAGTGTCATAAATTTTGTGTCTTGAGGGATAATAGTCGCCCACGCCGGGCCATTACCAACAAGACACCATGCAAACCAAGTCCCAACGTAACCGTCGTACTCAAACCAACCGCACCTCCGAACAGGACGCCCTTGCGAAGGCCGTCGAGGAGCTTGTGCGTGAGGGCGTCTATACCGGAGAGACGGGCTTCCGTGGCTTAATCCACGACGTCACCAAGAGCTTTCTGCAGGCGGCCCTTCAGGGCGAGCTTACGGCCCATCTGAACGACGAGAGGGAGGCCGCCGTCGCCGATGCTGAAGCGGAGCCGGCCGCCGGCATGCGAGCCAACAAGCGCGTGAAGACCGACATCGGCGAAGTCGAGATCGACGTGCCGCGCGACCACAACGGCACCTTCGAGCCCATCCTGGTCCCCAAGCATGCGCGCACGTTCGGAGGGCTCGACAGCCAGCTCATCGCGATGTACGCCCGTGGCATGTCCACGCGTGACATCTCGGCGTTTGTCAAGCAGCAGTATGGAATCAATGCAAGTCCCGAGTATATCAGCACGGTTACCGACAGCGTCTTGGCAGACATCGAGAGTTGGCAGTCGCGCCCGCTCGACGAGGTGTACCCGGTGGTCTTCTTCGATGCCCTGCGCGTCAACATCCGCGACGGTGTGACCGTCAAGAAGATGGCCGTGCACATCGCGATCGGCATCAACGCCCGCGGCATGCGCGACGTGCTGGGCATGTGGATTGCCGAGAACGAAGGCGCCTCCTTCTGGGCATCCGTCTTCTCGTCTCTAAAATCCCGTGGCGTGCAGGATATCTTGATCGCCGTCACGGACGGCCTGACGGGCATGACAAAGGCGATCGAGACGGTCTTCCCGCAGACGGAGCACCAGACGTGCATCGTGCACTTGATCCGAGCGTCCACCGCCTTCATCTCGCACAAGGACCGCAAGGCCGTGTGCGCCCTGCTCAAGCCGATCTACGGGGCCACGGACGCCGTGGAGGCCGAGCATGCGCTCGAAGCGTTGGAACAGTCCGAGCTGGGCCGACGCTATCCTGCAGTGGCGCAGGCATGGCGGCGCGCCTGGGAGCAGGTGATCCCGTTCTTCAACTTTCCGCCCGAGGTGCGTCGGTTGATCTACACGACCAACTCCATTGAGGGGCTGAATCGGGCGATCCGCAAGGTGATCAAGACGCGCACGCTCTTCCCGAACGAGAAAGCTGCGAAGAAGTTGATTTTCCTTGCTATTCAAGGCTTTACGGAAAAGTGGAAGCGCCCCGCCCAGCGCTGGGCGGCTGCGATGCCGTTCTTCGCGCTCCGATACGGCGACCGCTTTACGGGCGCTGTCCTGTAACGTCCGTAAAGCTCTGGCGCAGACGCGTCGGGCACGACGCTCGGTACGACGCTGCGGGCACCCGTCGAGGTTAAGCCGCAGGGGCGTGCCCGCGCGTGCCGTCCGTCCGGGGGCTCTGCCCCCAACCCGAAACTCATATCCGATTTCAGACTTGGAAACGGACGTGAGTTTCTCGGCATAGAGGCTATTTGAGAGTTTGCTGACTGCCGGAAATCACTAAAGAAAAAGGGCCACGCAACCGAAGCTACGTAGCCCAACCAGGTCTCATAAAATTTCCATTTTTTTGCGCTAACAGAAAGGAGACCTGGGCGTGCATCTTACAGCAAATATTTCAATCCCGCAGAAGAATTTCATTGCCATCGACTTGCATAGCGACAACGCAGTCATCTGCGTGCGTCGAAATGCACTCAACAAAGCCGGTGAGCTTGTCGGAAAAAATATCTGGTGCGGTCGGATCTGCATCCGTAACGGACTCGACAATTTCATCAAAGCGCTTTTGCCGTACTGTCAGGATTTCGATCACGTTGCCGTGGTTGAATCCACTTACAACTGGTATTGCCTGGCAGATGTCTTTGAAGAGCGCGGTTGGCTGCTTCGCATTGCAGATCCAAGCACCGTCAGTCAAGCCAACCTCAAGTCCTCCGATGACCGTACCGACGCTCAGTATCTTGCCGAGCGACTGCGAGTCGGTTCTCTTAAGCACTACTTGCCGCTGAGTTACTCAAATCGAGCGCTTCGGGATCTGTGTCGGTATCGTATGGCGATGGTTCAGGACTGCGCAAGCTTGAAAATCAAGCTCATCAACCTGTATCGCAACCAACTGAGCAAAAATTTGTGCGTGGCCGATCTTCTTGAGCGCTGCCGCCCACACATGCAGCCAAACTATCGTTTCAACCCCGATATTCTCGAAGAATTCAAGGATCCGAATATCCGACTGCGTGTGGCTTTTGAAATCTCTCGCATTGCCATGCTCGAGGAAATGATCGAAGAGTGCAATGCCGAAATTCAGCAGCAATGCAAAGATCAGGAGCTCGTCAAACTCTGCAAAACCATTCCCGGCTGCGGCCCTGTTCTCTCTGCGGTTATTTGCACGGAAATTGGCACCATGCAGCGTTTTAAGTCTGCAGGCGACTTTGTGTCCTACTGTCGATTGTGTTCAACGAGCAAACTGAGCAACGGCAAAAGCAAGGGCCTGGGCAATGCCAAAAACGGCAACGCCTACTTGAGTTGGGCTTTTACCGAAGTCGCTCAATATGCCTCCAGAAACCCTGTGATTCGGGAGATTTTGCAACGTCTGCTGCGCAAATACGGCGGTCTGAGAGTCAAGGCCATTCGAACCTTGGCCGCAAAAATAGCTCGAGTGACTTTCTATGTGCTCAAAAACAAACAGCCATTCAACGCAGCCAAATGCTTCGGCATAGAGCTGACAAAAAGCATCAAGAAGAAATCGGCACACAAGCCGTTGAGGGAGGATGCAGCTGTGGTGTTGCCGACTGTGGCAGGCCAAGCTTAGGAATCCGCCATGTCTTGTGCATGCTTATATACCGAATTGTCGAATCATCCAAGCCTGAGCTGGGGGGGGGATGTTCCGCCATAGAGAACGCGCAGCCCGAATAGGATGGTGGTTTGACAACCTTTTTATCGCTCGCCGCTGGGCAGTCCGGGAAAGAATGCTTCTTTCCCGGCTGCGCCGCGATTGTAGCGATACTCGTAGCGCGTCAAGTCAATGCAGCAATGAACGGGGGTCCCTTGCGCCGTTGCACGGCGCCCCATTAAATGCTGCATTGACTTGACCCGGCAAATGCCGTAACCCGCTTTAACACTGGATTTCGACCGATCGCTGAGCCTCTTGATGGGTGAGCTCTCAGACTGAGTCGCCTCGGTTTGGGATGATCTTGCGTTTCCTGTACGAATACATAGGACGGCAGATCGGAGCAGACTGGAGTTTCTGGCCGCCTGTCAATGGCGGTGGGCTGCCCTGATGGACACGCCTTTGAGCGTGAAAGGGCCGCTAGATCCTGATGTGTGCCTGTGACGATTCCGTGTCACGAACAGAGAAATTCCGCCGATCGATTGATAGGTTAAAAGCTCGGCGCGCTTAGCGGTTGCCAGCCCAGAAATTTTTGTGCTCAAAATGACGTTTTCGTAGGCGTCAGACTTGGCTTCGTTTTGCGCTTACCACTTGACAATCAAATCGGAATGTGCCCCCCCCCACTACTGCGCTGTATAACCCACGTAACTGGCTCGTGTAAGGGTACAAATTACCTACTTCTTCAAGTAAGTAGCTATAGAGTGCTTTCACAGCATTCGTGGACCACAACCGTGTGGATCATTTAAGCAAACTGGTAAATGAGCTGCTCTGGATTCGGAGTCCTTTTCCAACACGGGAATTTGGTTTCGTTGGCGCCTACGTATTTGGCTTATCGGGTAATCGCTTTGATTCGCTCGTCAAGACGCTACCGATACCGTCCATGGCTCATGGCGATCGAAGTTCTCCGTTGCTGGTTGACCAACCATGTAGGAGCCGCCAATGAAATCTCTGCTATGCATCGGAATGCCGCACGCTTTTCTTGTGACGTATTCAATGACCAGATCAGTAGAGGCCAGACAGACGGCCGTATTTGTATCTGGCACCTTCATAGATACAGGTTGATCTGTCTACACGGAGCCGAAATGCGAGCAGAAGTCCTCCGTGCAAAATCCCGAGGAGTCTTTGCGCAAACTGTTGGCATAGTTACGTTGCGTACTGACTCGAAAGCCATTGTATGACAGACACCTTCATCATTGGGCTGAGGCCAAATGACACCGTGACCTGTCGGATTTGCAGGGGATAGAAAGTTTCCTAACGTGGAAAAGAAATACCGACGCCAACCTCGCGAATGGGGCACCGAGTTTGTCAAGGCAGGGGTGCCGGAAGACTTTGCCGATCGTCTAGTGCGGCATCTAAAAAAAGGAAAAACCAACTTTCCTTGCGGCCGAGCTTGTAATGCCTTGATGATGCTCTTCAAGCTTTACCCGGTCTAAGCACTTGCCTCGAGTACGGCAACGTCACCTATCAAGAAACGCGCAAAAGATGTGAGAGATCGTTTGGGCCAAAGAAAACAACCGGGAGCCCAACATCGGAAACGATCAAAGGGTCTCGGACGACTATTTGTCTCCGACTCACGCCAACATCCGAAACAACTACCGATGAGGGGTGAACGATGAGTTAGTCGGTAATGGACCTCTTAAAGATGTTTGCCTTGCGCTGTGCGCCGGCGGCATCCTGATGAAGGCGCTGGAACTTGTCAAGTTTCCGAATTATCAAAGCTTAGATCCGGTGGAGTTCTTATACGAATGTCTCACGAATGAAGCAGCTCGAAGGCAAACGAGAAAGGTCGCAACACGGATCAAAAAATCAGCATGCTTCTACCCGGACGCGCGTATTGAGAATACTTTGTACGCGCCTGACCGCAATCTGAACCGCGGATTGATTGAACGACTGGCCAGTTGCGATTGGATTCGCAATGGCGAGCACGGCGTCATCACAGGCGCCACCGGCAGCGGCAAGACGAGGTTGGCCAGCGCGTTGATGAATGTCGCAATCCGAGCAGGCTTTAGAGCAAAGTATTACCGCGTCAACGATCTCTTGCTCGAATACGCCGAAAGCGCTTTCAATACTACGTTGCGAACGAGTAAGAAGAAACAACTAAACAGGTATCACCTGCTGATGACTGATGAATTCGGCCTAGGCGGCTTAACGGCGAACCAACGTGCTAACCTGTTGGTAATCATAAACGAGAAAACGCGCGAAGTAGGCAAAAGCGTAATCGTTACAAGCGTGTTTCCAGTGGATGTCTGGGCGAGCTGTATCGGGGACGTGTCGTTTAGCGATTCCATTCTGGACAGGCGCATTCATCGAGCTTGGCGCCCGAATTTGGAGGGCCCGTCTATGCGAAGCCGAACAGAGTGCGGAGCACTGGAAGATCCCTATGGGAAGAACCTGAAGCCTTAAGGAGGAAGGCTTTTAGGCAGGCATCTCTCGAATCTTGAGTTTTATCGGCTGTGCCTCGGGGCGCGCTCCGCTTTCGCTCCGCGCGGCCGAATGGCTATGACAGCCTGCGAGCACTCGCTCTGATTCCGAGGGATGCCCCAGCCTGCGCTCCGACCTGCCTACAGCCGATCGTATACGACATGAGCGGCAGGTCGAACACCAGCAGGGTTAGGGAGGTAGAAACCTCAAAAGCAATAATGCTCTCGGAACACCCACGCTTGCCCAATCATCGGCATCGAAATCACTGTCCGAATGTTCAAGGGTGGCCACATGCGTGAGAGTCTTCGTGCGAATGATTGGTAATTTTCACAAGTTTTCGTCCGCATCCCCGAGATGCCGCGCAGGAGCGTTTCAAACAAAGCCATGTCACTTTTTGCTTCGCCCACCACGACAAGCTCAAGCGTTCTTAACGCTTCGCTCGCCATGTACTGCCCCGATGTACCGAGGTCTCAAGCAAGGCGACTTCAATGGCTGGTTAACAAGGTCTACAACGACTTGGATGATGTTCTGCAAACCGGCCGGGAGGCGTTCCTTTAGTATCTTCTTAGCTTCGGCCCGGAATCCCTGGATAAACTCTTTGCATCAGTGGCCGATAAGACGCAGCAACAGGTATTCCAGGAAACGGAAAACAGTATTGCAAAGCAAGTCGTCAGCATTGCGGTGCAGGAACGCAAAGCAAATACCGTCATGAGTCCGCTTGCAAAGGGCGCTGTTGCGGCGGCCCAAAAGCATCCTGATGATGCACTGTTGCAAGCTGCGGCCCGTGTTGTTCAAACACAAGCGGCTCCGGTGAAAAAGGACAAGCCTGTCGCTGTTGACGCCGACGGCAAGAAAACGGCCGGTAGACAAGCGCTCAAGGCAAAGCAATGGCTCAAGCACCAATACCGGCAGGAATATACGGCCGAGGGACTTGGCCCGCATTGCGGACAGAAGCATCCGCGCAAGCTGATTTGCGACATTTCGGACTACTTGCGGGTGGTGCAGCACAACCTTTGAGAGCTACTGCACGAAGGACAGTTCTCTTGCCCTGTAGTTGCCTGCGCGCATTGCGGCACCGTGTACGCGGACCGACCAGCAGCCATGCCCGTGCCGTATTCGCATGCTGTGGGTTGTCAGGCCTCTGCCGATCTGGTGATTGAGTACGCCAATATGACGGCGTGAGGCATCCCGATGCATCGCAGTGATGTCATACGCGGCTCCGACACGTTTGATCAGCTGGCAACGGAGAACTTCGGTCTCCCAGTTCAAACGTGGGCCACGGAAGGCATCGGCGGTATCTTGACCGAACAGATCAAAGCCGTTGCCCGTCAGGCCGAATACATCGGCGCCGACGAAACCAAATTTCCCGTGCTGGAAAAAGGACTCCGAGCCCGGCACGACGCATCTGCTGGTTTGCTCGACTGATCCTGAGCAGGACCGTCCGTTTGCGGTCTACGAATACATGCCGAGCCGCCAAGGACAATCGATAGCCGCGCGCTTGAAGAACTGGGAATTCCGAGTTCTTACTCGTGACGGCTACGAGGGCTATACGGCAGCCTTGCGTGAGCAAAGCTTGGAGACTCGGGACATCACGACACAGGTCTGTCTGGTCCACGCCAGAAGGCGCATCTGCAACGCCGTCAATGTTGATCACTTCGCAGACATTACAACGCAAGACAACGGCGCAGAATTAGCGGCAAGCCGTTTCGAAGAACACTCGCCGCAGTACTTGCTGTGCATGGCGCTGACAGCCTTGCGCAAGCTCTACAGCTGGGAAGAAACAAAAACCCGGCAAAAGGGTGAAAGCCGAGAGTTGCAGCTCGAAAGCATCTTGGATTACCGCCGGGAGCACTGTGCGCCGCTGATGGACAGTGTCGATGAGATCATGCTGGCGCTCGCGGAAAAAGTACGCCGTCGAGAAGAACGAACGTTGGAGTTTAGCTCGGGAAGGAAGCGCGATCGGCAAGGCTGTAATCTTCGGGCTCAATAACCGAAATGAGTTGCGCTGCTTCCTGCATGATCCCCGCATCTGTACTGACAACAATCAGGCAGAACGAAGCGTCAGAGCCGTGGCCGTCTATCGCAACGCTGCCTTCTTCAAAAGGAGCATAGAGGGCGCCAAGGGGTTCTGTAACCTGCTGACACTACGAGAAACTGCCAAGCTCAACGGCATCAAGGGCGTGCCCAAGTGGCTCAACGCCGTGCACCGAGCTTTCTACGAGCACGAGGAG
>ERZ791619.1029-NODE-1029-length-12074-cov-3.13412_pt1 | contig 12074 bp, 10 predicted proteins | sample MGYA00510271_ERZ791619 | MGnify/ENA primary metagenome ERZ791619 (study PRJEB30046, sample SAMN00715209) | human gut metagenome | study: EMG produced TPA metagenomics assembly of the A metagenome-wide association study of gut microbiota in type 2...
GGCCACGGGGGAGATGGGCATTGGCAACACCACCCCCTCCAGCGCCGTGGCCGCTGTTCTGCTGGGTCAGCCCGTGGAGCGGATGACAGGCCGGGGCGCGGGCCTTTCCGACGCGGGGCTTGCCCGCAAGCTGGATGCCATCCGGCGGGGCATTGCGCGGAATCAGCCCGATGCTGCTGACCCTCTGGACGTGCTTTCCAAGCTGGGCGGGTTCGACATCGCCGGGCTGTGCGGTGTTTTTCTGGGCGGTGCGCTGGAAGGCCTGCCCGTGCTGATGGATGGCTTCATCAGCGGGGTGGCGGCTCTGTGCGCGGTGCGGCTCTGCCCCGCCGCAGAAAAGGCCGTGTTTGCCAGCCACTGCTCCACCGAACCGGCAGCAAGGCTGGTGCTGGAAGCGCTGGGCAAAGCGCCCCTGCTCACCGCCGGGCTCCATCTCGGCGAGGGCACCGGAGCGGTGGCAAGCATCCCGCTGTGGGATATGGCGCTGGCCGTTTACCGCGATTGCTATTCCTTCACGGAGGGCGGCATCACGCCGTACACCCCCCAATGCTGACGCTGGTATTGGGCGGCGCCGCCAGCGGCAAGAGCGGGTATGCCGAGAGCCTGGTGCTGAAAACCGCGCTCCCGCGCTATTACATCGCTACCATGCAGGTGTGGGATGCGGAGTGTGCCGCCCGGGTGGAAAAGCACCGGAGGATGCGGGCGGCAAAGCAGTTTGAGACCGTGGAGTGCCCCCTGCATCTGGAGAACATCCGTCTGCCTGCCCGGGGAACTGCGCTGTTGGAGGATCTGGGCAACCTGACCGCCAACGAGCTCTACGACCCCGCCGGGGCGGGAGAAAATGCGGCTTCGGCCATTTTGGAAGGACTGGACCAATTGGCCGGACAATGCGCGCACCTCATCGTGGTCTCCAACGAGGTGTTCAGCGGCGGTGAAGACTATGCAGGCGACACCGGACGCTACCTGAAAGCGCTGGCGCAGGTGAACAATGCCCTTGCCGCCCGGGCTGACCATGTGGTGCGGGTGGTGTGCGGCATCCCGGTCTATTATAAAGGAGTGGAAAAATGATTGGATTGCAGACCATTGCAGTGGCCTTTGCCATGTTTTCGGCCCTGCCGGTGCCGCAGTTCGCGTGGAACCAGAAAAACATGCGGTATGCCATGTGCGCCTTCCCGCTCATCGGGGGGATCATTGGCGGGCTGTGGTGCCTGTGCGGCGCTCTGCCCCTGCCGATGCCCGCAAAAGCGGCGGGGTTCTGCCTGATCCCGGTCTGGGTCACGGGCGGCATCCACCTGGATGGCTATGCTGACACCTGCGATGCCCTTTCCAGCTATGGCGACCGGGAAAAGAAGCTGGAGATCCTCAAAGACCCCCACTGCGGTGCCTTTGCGGTGATCCGGCTGTGCAGCTATTTTGCGGCCTACCTTGCCCTTTGCGCCTGCGTGGACTTCACGCCCCGGGTGGGCCTTTGCTGGACACTGGCCCTTGTGCTGGAACGGGCCCTCTCGGGCCTGGCCGTGGCATCGTTCCCGATGGCAAAGAACACCGGCCTTGCCCACACCTTTGCCACGGCGGCGGATCGAACTACTGTCCGCCGGGTGCTGATGGCGCTGGCCGCTCTGCTCAGCGCCGCCCTGCTGGCACTGGGCGGCTGGGCGCTGGTGCTGGCGGCGTTGCTGGTGTTTGCACGCTATCATGTTGTTTCGGACAAGCAGTTTGGCGGCATCACCGGCGATCTGGCCGGGTGGTTTTTGCAGAAAGCCGAGCTGTGGATGCTGGCGGCGCTGTGTGCCTGCCAGTGGGGAGGACTGTTATGATCTTTATCACCGGGCCGCTGTACAGCGGCAAGCGCACCTTTGCGCAGCGCCTGCCCGGCACCCGCATTGCGGAGGTGCAGGCCCTGGCCGCAGAGGCTGAGGATCTGGAAAAGCTTGCGGAGGAGCTCTCCGCTTATGATATCGTGATGGCCACCGAGGTGGGCGGCGGCGTGGTGCCCATGGACGCAGGGGAGCGGGCCGCACGGGAAGCCGCCGGACGGCTGGCCTGCCTGCTGGCGGCCCGGGCCGGGTGCGTGGTGCAGATGTTCTGCGGTATCCCCACAGTATTGAAAGGAGAACTGCCCCCATGCTGATCTATCTTCTGCGCCACGGCCTGACGGCTTACAATGCGGAAAAGCGCTATCAGGGCCAGCGGGATATCCCCCTGTGCCCCGCGGGCCGCGCCCAGCTGCGGCAGGCTGACCTCCGGCCGGAAATGGTCTATATCACCCCGCTCTGCCGCACCCGGCAGACCGCGGAGGTGCTCTTCCCGGGTGCAAGGCTCGTGGAGGTGAAGGACCTGCAGGAGATGTGCTTCGGCAGCTTTGAGGGCCGCAATTTCATTGAGATGGAGCACGACCCGGATTATTTGGCCTGGGTGAATGCCAACTGCGAAAGCCCCTGCCCGGACGGCGAGACCAAGGCTGTCTTTTCGGAGCGGGTGTGCAGGGCCTTTGACGCACTGGTGGACAAGGCCCTTGCCGATGGGGAAGAGACACTGGTCATTCTGGCCCACGGCGGCACCCAGATGGCTGCCATGGAGCGCTACGCCCTGCCCCATGCGGATTATTACCACTGGTGCGCCCCCAATGCGGGCGGTTACGTTCTGGATGCAGGAGACTGGGCGGAGCAGCGGGTGCTGCACCTGCTGAAGACTGTGCAGTACACAAAGGAGGATGCCCGATGATCGAATACGCAGTACTCGGCGGTTTTGTGCTGGACTGCCTCTTCGGCGACCCGGCCTGGCTGCCCCACCCGGTGGTGTACATGGGTAAGGCCATCTCGGCGCTGGAAAAGCGCCTGCGGGCCCGTCTGCCCAAAACGCCTCAGGGGGAACTGCTGGGCGGGGCCATTGTGGCGTTCTGCCTGCCGGTGGGCACCTTTCTGCTGACGAGCCTGGTCTGCCTGGGAGCTGCCCGTGTCAGCCCGTGGCTGGGTCTGGCCGTCCAGATGTTCTGGTGCGGGCAGGCACTGGCCGCAAAGGGGCTGGCGCAGGAGAGCACCAATGTCTACCGGGAACTGGTCAAGCCCGACCTGCCTGCCGCCCGCAGGGCGGTCAGCCGCATCGTGGGGCGGGACACCCAGGATCTGACGCTGGAGGGGGTGACCAGAGCCGCTGTGGAGACGGTGGCCGAAAACGCCAGCGACGGCGTGATCGCGCCCCTGCTCTATATGCTCATCGGTGGAGCACCGCTGGCCCTGACCTACAAGGCCATCAACACGATGGACAGTATGCTGGGCTACAAAAACGAAAAATACCTCTACTTTGGCCGCATCCCGGCCAAGCTGGACGATGCGGCAAATTACCTTCCCAGCCGCCTTGCCGCCCTGCTGTGGATGGCTGCCGCGGCCTTTACGCACAATGACGCAAAAGGGGCGTGGAAGATCTGGCGGCGGGACCGCCGGAACCACGCCAGCCCCAACAGCGCCCAGACCGAGAGCGCCTGCGCCGGTGCGCTGGGGGTGCAGCTGGCCGGGCCCGCCTATTACTTTGGCGAATACTACGCCAAGCCCACCATCGGCGATCCGCTGCGTCCCATTGAACCGGAGGATATCCTGCGTGCCAACCGGATGATGTACGTGGCAAGCGCCTTTGCACTGGCGTGGGGCGTGGCAATGCGGGCTATTTTGTAACGACCTCGCTCTCTCAGTCATGCTTTGCATGACAGCTCCACCAAAGGGGGGAGCCAAGAACTGGGATCCAGAACCATCCAGAAAAAGGAGAACGAAGATGCAACTAGTACATGGCGGCGATTGGGCCGGTTACCGGGCCGAGTTTGGGCGGGATGCGCTGGATTTTTCGGCCAACGTCAGCCCGCTGGGCCTGCCGGAAGGGGTGGCCCGGGCCATCACGGCGGCATTGCCCACGGCCGACCGCTACCCCGACCCCCTGTGCCGGGAGCTGCGGGCAAAGCTGGCGCTCCATGAGGGCGTGCCGGCGGAGCAGATCCTCTGCGGCAATGGGGCGGCAGACCTTATCTTCCGGCTGGTCTGGGCCAGAAAGCCCCGCCGGGCGCTGGTCACCGCCCCCACCTTTGCGGAGTATGCCACTGCATTGGAAAGTGTCGGCTGCACGGTGGAACGCTTCTTTTTGCGGGAGCAGGAGGACTTTGCGGTCACGGATGCGTTCTGTGCGGCCATCCGCCCGGGGGTGGACATGGTGTTTCTCTGCCAGCCCAACAACCCCACCGGCCAGCTGACGGCCCTGCCGCTGGTGAAGCAGGTCCTCCACCGCTGCGCGGCGTGCGGCACCCTGCTGGTGGTGGACGAATGCTTCCTCGATTTCCTGCCCGACCATGCCCTGCACACGGCAAAAGGCCTGCTGGGGGAGGGAGATCTGGTCATCCTGAAAGCCTTTACCAAGCTTTACGGCATGGCGGGCGTTCGGCTGGCCTATGCCCTGAGTGCCGACACAGCGCTGCTGGAACAGATGCAGGCCTGCGGCCAGCCCTGGGGTGTTTCCAGTCTGGCGCAGGCGGCGGGGCTTGCCGCGCTGGAGGAGACAGCGTATGTGGAAAAGGTCCGGGCCCTCATTGCCGAACAGCGGCCCCGCCTGACGGCCGGGCTGCGGACGCTGGGCCTGCGGGTGCTGGACGGCAGGGCAAATTACCTGCTGTTTCAGGCCCCGGAGACGCTGGGAGAAGCCCTGCGGCAAAGGGGTGCTGTGCTGCGCAGCTGTGCGAACTACCCCGGGCTGGGCTCCGGCTGGTACCGCACCGCCGTGCGCACCAGGCCTGAAAACGAACAGCTTTTGAAACTTCTTGCGGAGGTGCTGGAATGAGCAAGGCAAAGTGCATCATGGTGCAGGGAACCATGAGCGGTGCAGGCAAAAGCCTGCTGTGCGCCGCCCTCTGCCGCATTTTTGCGCAGGACGGTTACCGCGTGGCTCCCTTCAAGAGCCAGAACATGGCGCTGAACAGCTTTGTCACCCGGGATGGGCTGGAAATGGGCCGGGCACAGGTGGTGCAGGCGCAGGCCGCAGGCATCGAGCCGGATGTGCGGATGAACCCCATCCTGCTCAAGCCCAGCAGTGATGTGGGCAGTCAGGTCATCGTGAACGGCGAGGTGCGGGGCCAGATGTCCGCCGCCGCCTATTTCAAAATGAAAAGAGCGCTCATCCCGGAGATCCTCTCGGCCTACAACAGTCTGGCCGAAACCGTGGACATCATCGTCATCGAGGGGGCCGGAAGTCCGGCGGAGATCAACCTGAAGGCGGATGATATCGTCAACATGGGCCTTGCCCGGCTGGTGGATGCCCCCGTTCTGCTGGCGGGCGACATCGACCGGGGCGGTGTGTTCGCCCAGCTGTACGGCACAGTGGCTCTGCTGGAGCCAGAGGAGCGCGCCCGCATCAAGGGGCTGCTCATCAATAAATTCCGCGGCGATGTGGAGATCCTGCGCCCCGGCCTTGCTATGCTGGAAGAGAAAACGCAGCTGCCGGTGCTGGGGGTCGTGCCCTACCTGAAGGTGGACATTGAGGACGAGGATTCCCTTTCCACCCGGCTGGATGCGGGCAAAACGGTCCACCCGCTGGATGCGGCCATCCTCCGCCTGCCGCACATCTCTAACTTTACCGATTTTATGCCGCTGGAGCAGCACCCGCTGCTGGGCGTGCGGTATGTGCAGAATACCCGCCAGCTGGGCACACCGGATCTCATCATCCTGCCCGGCACCAAGAACACGGTGGATGACCTGCTCTGGCTGCGGCAGTCCGGGCTGGAAGCAGCCCTGTTGAAGCTGGCGGCCGGCGGCACGCCGGTGCTGGGGGTCTGCGGCGGGTATCAGATGCTGGGCGAGACGCTGGCCGACCCTGAGGGCACGGAGAGCGGTACGGTGCAGACCGTGCGGGGGCTGGGGCTGCTGCCCACCCGCACGGTCTTTACCGGCCAGAAGCACCGCACCCAGGACACTGCCGCCGTGACCGCCGCCCCCTTTGCGGGTGCGGCCCTGACCGGATATCAGATCCACACCGGCCGCACTGAGGTGCAGGGTGTGCCCTTCTGCACACTGGCAGACGGCACACCCGAGGGCTGCGTGCAGGACAATGTGTTCGGCACCTACCTGCACGGCCTGTTTGATACCGGGGAACTCACCGAGAAGCTGGTGGCCCTGCTCTGCCGGCGCAAGGGCATTGCGCCGGACAGTGCCGCCCTCATCCCGATGGAGCAGTACCGCCAGCAGCAGTTTGACCTGCTGGCCGATGGCGTGCGCGGCGCGCTGGATCTGGATGCCGTTTACGCGGCCATGGGGTTGGAGAACCCGCGGAGGAATGCACAATGATCCCACAACATCATCTGCCCGCCGACATTGAGCGGACAAGCCTTTCCATCATCACGGCAGAGCTGGAAGCGCAGGGCCTGACCCCGCCGCCCGAGACTGCCGCTGTGGTCAAGCGGGTCATCCACACCACCGCCGACTTTGACTATGCAAAAAATCTGCGCTTCACGCCGGGGGCTGTGGCAGCAGGTGTGGCCGCCCTGCGGGCCGGGACCCCTATCATCACCGACACCAACATGGCACTTTCGGGCATTTCCAAGCCTGCCCTTGCCCGGCTGGGCGGCAGTGCCCTCTGCTATATGGCGGACCCTGAGGTGGCGCGGATCGCAGCCGAGACCGGAACCACCCGGGCAGTGGCCTCCATGCACCGCGCGGCGCAGGAGCACCCCGGGGCCATTCTCGCGGTGGGCAATGCCCCCACCGCCCTGCTGACCATTGCGGAAGAGATCGAGGCCGGGCTGCGGCCTGCCCTGGTCATTGCCGTGCCGGTGGGGTTTGTGAATGTGGTGGAAAGCAAGGAAGCGCTGTTTGCCGCCTGTGCAGCCCACGGCGTACCTGCCATCGCGGCCATGGGCCGCAAGGGCGGAAGCACCGTGGCCGCTGCAGTCTGCAACGCCCTGGTCTACTCTGCCGCCGAGATGCTGGACCCTGCGGCGAGAGGGTGGAAATAGGGCGGAACCGGTGAAAACGCCCCTTTTTACGCTTTTGCTTGACTTTTTGGCAGAAACAAGGTATCGTTTATCTGTATGACGATTGATATGTGAGTTGAAGCTTTGCGTGAAAAAGGAAGCATTATGGCACAGACGATTTTAGAAGAAAAGAAGAAATCACGGCTGATGACAGAGGGCAGCATCTGGAAGAGCATCCTGCTCTTCTCGGTGCCGCTGATCCTGGGCAACATGCTGCAGCAGCTGTACAACACCGCCGATTCCATCATCGTGGGCAACTTTGTGGGCAGCAACGCGCTGGCAGCCGTCGGTTCCAGCGGCTCGCCCATCTTCCTGCTCATCGGGTTCAGCCAGGGCATTGCCGTGGGTGCTGGTGTTGTGGTGTCCCAGTTTCTGGGAGCCAAGGACAGGGAGGGCGCGCACACCGCAGTTCACACCTCGCTGGCCCTTTCGGCCATTCTGGGCACGATCCTGACCGTGTGCGGCATTGCCGTCAGCCGGGCCCTGCTCACCGCCATGAACACCCCCGCAGAGGTGCTGGAGGATGCGGTGCTCTATATACGGCTCTATTTTGGCGGCGTGCTGTTCAGCGTGGTGTATAACATGGCGGCCGGTATCCTGAACGCCGCCGGCAACTCCAAGCGGAGCCTGCTCTACCTGGGCGTTGCCTCCATCACCAACATCGTCCTCGACCTTGTTCTGATCGCCGGATGCAGGATGGGCGTGGCCGGTGCGGCCATTGCCACCGATATCAGCCAGCTGGTGTCCTGTGTGCTCTCCCTGCGTTTTCTGATGCGGGTGGAGGACGATTACCGCGTGACGGCAAAGGAAGTGCGCGTGCACAAAAAGATGGCGGTCCGTATCATCAAGGTGGGCCTGCCCACCGGTATCCAGAATATGGTCATCTCCCTTTCCAATGTGCTGGTGCAGGTCAGCGTCAACGGCTATGGTGCCGCTGCCATGGCAGGCTTTGCCGCCTATATGAAAGTGGATGGCTTCAACATTCTGCCTGTGCTGAGCTTCGGCATGGCGGCCACCACCTTTGTGGGCCAGAACTTTGGCGCGGGCAAGATCGACCGTGTCAAAAAGGGCACCTTTGTCACCCTGGGCATGTGCATCGTTTACACCATCCTGACCGGCATCCTGCTGCTCGCCTTCCAGAACCCCATCATGCACCTGTTCACCGGCGATGAAACGGTCATTGCCTACGGAAAGATCTGTATGATCTATTTCTGTCCCTTCTACTGGATGCTGGGCATCCTGCAGGGCCTTGCCGGTACGGTGCGCGGCACCGGCAAGAGTGTGCCGCCCATGGTGGTGCTGCTGATCTCCCTGTGCCTGTTCCGCATCGTCTGGATCCAGTTTGCCCTGCCCCTGTTTGCGGGCATTGAGGGCGTGCTGCTGGTCTATCCGGTGTCCTGGGCTGTGGGTGCAGTATTGATGGTGCTCTACGCATGGAAGGGCAAATGGATGCAGCTCCCGGAAGCAATTTCATAAACCGGACGCACCCGATCCCCCGGTGAAAGTGTATTTTATACAAAAAGTAACGTATGAATGCGTAAAAATATTCGGGGGGGGGGGGCTAAAAAATCTGCGAAAATCAGTTGATTTATGCCGAAAAATGCCGTATACTGAATTATAGTTTCAAATCGAACGACAGACTTCGACAAAAGGGGCTGATGAGATGGAGTGCACGCAGGCAGAGGCCTTTGAACAGTATATTCGGGATCTGCGCGTTGTGCGCTCGATCTCCCGGCCCAGCTTTCCGGAGGGCAAAGCTCCCTCTGCCGTGCTGGAAGAGATCCAGACCAACGCGCTGAGATGCAACGCCCTGCTGCGGCAGAATGAGGCACTGCTGGCGCAGTTTGTCTATGACCGCGACCCTGCGGCCCTGACAGACGGAGATATCCGGGAGCTGAGTGCCTTTGCGGGCGGGCTGTTCAACTACGCGAACAGCGAGGATATGGGCGTGGCGTTCAAGGTGCATCAGCTGCTGCTGGCAGCGGCCCGCAGCCGGGAAGACGTGCCCATGATCGTCAGGGAGCTGTACTACACGGGCATCACCCTGCATTATATGAACGTCCGGGATGAGGGAACTGGCATCAACCTGTTGGGCGATGCGATCCAGGTCTATTTTACGGAAGCTGCTGAATCCATGTCACGGTATGAACAGCTGGACAGGAATACCCGGCAGTATCTCATCCGCTGTGTGGGCAACACCCGGCTGGGGATGTCCCGCGGCACCCACGAGGAAAGCCGCCGGTATCTGGAGCGGTTCCGCCGCGCAATGGAGGTCATCCAGTCTGCGCATTACCATGCACTGGACCCGGAGTTCCCCTGGGAAAGCTACATCTATTCCATGCACATGGATCGCATGACCCTGCTGACCCACCTGCGGCAGGAGGAGGATCCCGAGGTGGCGCGGCAGGTGCTGGAATCGGCGGAATACATCTGGACGCACAAGAAGAAACACAAGGGCCCGGATGCACGCCTGCAGAACTGGCGGGTGCCCTATTTTTACGCCGCTGCCCGCTACCATGCCGGGGTGGGCAGCCTGGAAGACGTGGTTAAGATCCTTCTGGAATCGGCGGGAAGCGTGGCGCAGGATGATTATTCTGCCGAGGCCATCAACCGGAAGCTGGTTCTGGCGGCCTATCTCTCGGTCTATGCAGAACGTCTGGACGAGGCGGGAGCACAGAGGTATCGTGCAACCGTGGAGCAGGTACGCCGTTCTGCGTATCAGTATCTGGAACAGATGCCGGCCAGCCAGTATCCCCGTGTGGTAAACTCTGCCGCCTGGGAGTTGAGCAAGATCAACACCAGCTCAGATGAAACGGCGAACCGCCGGATGCTGGGCAGTATCCTGGCCGGGCACAAGCCGACCTATGTCCACTCGCTGATGGTGGCAGAGCTGACCCGTGCCCTGCTGCGGCGGCAGATCGAGACAAGGCCCGAAACACTGGTTGGCCTGCTGGGTTGCAGGAGCGCGGCCGAGGTGCAGGCCCGGCGGGAAGAGTTCTGCCAGACAGCCTATGAGTGCGGCCTGTACCACGACCTTGGCAAGTGTGCCGTTCTGATGTACATCGACAACAATGCCCGCCGCCTGCTGGATGAGGAGTTTTTCTGCATCCAGAGCCACCCAAGGCCCGGCGCTGCCATTCTGAATAGAATGGGCTGCGGAAGAACGCTGGCCCCGGCGGCACTCTATCACCACTGCTATTACAACGGCAAGGGCGGATATCCCAATGATGTACCCTCCTGCCCGCCGGAGATCAAGGGGATCGTGGATGCGCTGAGCGTGGCAGACTCGCTGGATGCCGCCACCGATAATATCGGCCGGTGCTACAACCTTGCCAAGCCCTTCCGCGCTCTGCTGGAAGAGCTGCGGGCCCAGAGCGGCACCCGCTATGCGCCCAATGTGGTCGCCCTGTTCGAGGACGAGCGTTTCTGCCAGCAGCTGGCGGAGAACATGGATGCCGAGCGCAAAAGGGTGTATCTGCAGGTGTATCACGCTGGAAGTGAAGAAAAATAAACGACCCTCTCTATCATTGCTTCGCAGTGCCACCTCCCCAAAAAGGGAGCGGGCATACGTCAGCGTGATAGAGAGGGTCGTTCTTCTTGTTTAAGTCAGGATGAAGCTTTCCCAGTCCACCCTGCCGGTGCAGTTCAGCCGGGGTACTTAGCCACTTCCAGCAGTTCCTCCGCCCGGCGGACCTGTTCCGCCGTGGGGGGAACGGCATCGGGCAGGGGATAGGAGATGCCCAGCTTCTGCCACTTAAACAGCCCCAGCGTGTGGTAGGGGAGCACCTCCACCCGCTGCACCGTTTTCAGGCTGCGGATGAAGTCTGCGGTCCTGCGCAGGCCCTCCTCGTCATCGGTGAGGCCGGGCACCAGCACATGCCGGATCCAGAGCGGAACGCCCAGATCAGAGATGTGCCGTGCCATGGCTAAGATGTTGGCATTGTCCCGGCCGGTAAGCTGACGGTGCTTCTCCGGGTCGATCTCCTTGAGATCCAGGATCACCAGACTGGTGGAAGCCATCAGGGTATCGAAGGCAGCCAGGTAGGCGGGGTCATCGGGCTGGAACGGCTGACCGGCCGTGTCCAGCGCGGTGTGCACCCCCTTGGCGCGCGCCAGCTGGAAGAATTGTGTCAAGAAGTCCATCTGCCGCAGCGGCTCCGCTGACGGTAATGCCGCCCTTCTTGCCCCAGTAATTGCGGTAGCGCCAGACGTGCTGGAACAGCTTCTCCGGAGACCATTCCGTGCCGCCCTCAGCGCTCCACGTTTCGGGGTTGTGGCAGTATTTGCAGCGCAGGGCACAGCCCTGCAGAAAGACAACGAACCGGACACCCGGCCCGTCCACCGAGCCGAAGCTTTCCAGCGAGTGGACGAGACCGACGGGATCACAGTGCGGCATGGCAGGTGCGGGAGATCACGTCCATCTGCTGCTCGCGGGTCAGGTCGATGAACTTGACCGCATAGCCGGAGACGCGGATGGTGAAGTTGGCGTATTCTTCCTTTTCGGGGTGCTCCATGGCATCCAGCAGCTTCTCCTTGCCGAATACGTTCACGTTCAGGTGGTGTGCACCCTGATCGAAGTAGCCGTCCAGCACCTGCACCAGGTTCTCCTTGCGCTCCTCCTCGCTGTGGCCCAGAGCCTCGGGGTTGATGGTCTGGGTGTTGGAGATGCCGTCCAGAGCCCAGTGGTAGGGCAGCTTGGCAACAGAGTTCAGGGAAGCCAGCAGACCGTTCTGCTCCGCACCGTAGCTGGGGTTTGCACCGGGTGCAAACGGGGTAAAGGCGGCACGGCCATCGGGCAGAGCGCCGGTGTACTTGCCGTACACCACGTTGGAGGTGATGGTCAGGATGGAGGTGGTAGCCTCGGAGTTGCGGTAGGTGTGGCGCTTCTTGATCATCTCAAGGAAGGTCTTGAGCAGCCACACACCGATCTCGTCGGCGCGGTCGTCATCGTTGCCGTACTTGGGGAAGTCGCCCTCGGTCTCAAAGCCGGTGGCAAGGCCGTTTTCATCGCGCACCACCTTCACCTTGGCGTACTTGATGGCGCTCAGGGAGTCGATGACGTGGGAGAAGC
>ERZ791619.1039-NODE-1039-length-11979-cov-2.30812_pt1 | contig 11979 bp, 9 predicted proteins | sample MGYA00510271_ERZ791619 | MGnify/ENA primary metagenome ERZ791619 (study PRJEB30046, sample SAMN00715209) | human gut metagenome | study: EMG produced TPA metagenomics assembly of the A metagenome-wide association study of gut microbiota in type 2...
TCCAGAATTGTTTTTAGTTGCGGTAGATAAAACAACCGGGAAGTTAGCAGGATTTTTGAATGGAATTGCAACGGACGAGGAAAAATTCCGAGATGAATTTTTTACAGATGCATCTTTGAATAATCCAAAAGGAAAGAAAGTTATGATCCTTGGTTTAGATGTATTACCGGAGTATCGAGGACAAGGTCTGGCACGAGAGATTGTAAGATGTTATCTGCAAAGAGAAGAAGAAAAGGGAAGAAAAGAAATTGTTCTTACCTGCCTGGATGAAAAAGTAGAGATGTATAAAAGATTTGGGTTTGTAGATCTGGGAATGTCAGATTCTGTCTGGGGTGGAGAAGAGTGGCATGAAATGACATATTATCTGGGATAGAAGTAAATAACGAATGATAGTGAAAGCTGTAAAGTCTAATGGAAAATATTTGCCAAAGACTTTACAGCTTTTTTCTAAAAATGTATGATAAGAAAGGAAAATGAAAAACGTGAGATAGATAAGACGAGGAGAAAATATCATGGAGTATTGGGATATTTATGATGCAGAGAAACGGCTGACTGGAAGAACGATGAAGCGAAATGACTGGTGCTTAAAGGATGGGGAATACCATCTGACAGTGCTTGGAGTTGTGGCAAGACCGGATGGAACGTATCTGATCACGAAACGTGTAATGACAAAAACGTGGGCACCGGGTTGGTGGGAAGTATCCGGCGGTGCAGCGCAGGCAGGAGAGTCTTCTGAGGAAGCGGTACGCCGTGAAGTGAGAGAAGAGACAGGATTGGATGTCTCTAATGCAGAAGGCGGCTATGTATTTACATATAAGAGAGAAAATCCGGGCGAGGGCGATAATTATTTTGTTGATGTATATCGCTTTGTGCTTGATATTGATGAGTCTGAACTGAAACTTCAGACAGAAGAAACAGATGGATATATGTTCGCAACTAAGGAGGAGATTGAAAACTTTGCCAAGGAGGGAATCTTCCTCCATTATGACAGCATTAAGAGAGTGTTTGAACAGTTACAATAATTTATAGAATGAGGAAAAGTTATGCATTCAGAAAAGAAGAAAAACAGATTTGAGATTGATATGTGCAATGGCTCGATCATGAATAAGCTGATTTCTTTTTCAATTCCGCTGATGTTATCTGGAATTCTGCAGCTTGCATTTAACGCAGTGGACATTGTTGTAGTGGGAAGATTCAGCGGAAGCGAGGCACTGGCAGCAGTCGGATCAACCACAGCACTGATCAATGTATTTACTAATTTATTTATAGGAATATCTCTTGGGGCAAATGTACTTGCGGCCAGATTCTATGCGGCAGGGCGCGAGAAAGAGATGTCGGAGACGGTGCACACAGCGATTACATTTGCGATTATAAGCGGAGTTGTGATGGCATTAGTTGGATTGTTCTTTTCCAGAGGAGCACTTGAGTTGATGGGAACACCGGATAATGTGATCAATCTTTCGACACTATATATGAAGATCTATTTCCTGGGAATGCCGTTTTTTATGCTATACAATTACGGTGCGGCAATCTTAAGAGCGGTTGGAGATACGAAGCGGCCACTTTTGTTTTTGATCGTAGCAGGGGTGATTAACGCATGTTTAAATCTTTTACTTGTAATTGCTTTTCATTTAGGAGTAGCGGGCGTTGCAATTGCAACGGTAACAGCACAGTTTGTATCGTGTGTATTGGTATTGCGTTGCCTGTATAAATCAGACAGTAGTTATCAGCTTCACTTCTCGAAGTTAATGATAAAAAAAATATATTTAGGACAGATCTTTCAGGTGGGAATTCCGGCAGGAATTCAGAGTACCGTGATCAATTTCTCAAATGTACTTCTGCAGTCATCGGTCAACTCTTTCGGATCTGTGGCAATGGCAGGATATACGGCAGCGAATAATATTTTCGGATTTTTATATGCATCGATCAATGCAGTGACACAGGCATGTATGAGTTTTACAAGCCAGAATTACGGAGTCGGAAAATGGAAACGAATGGACAGAGTCTTAGTTGACTGCCTGATTCTTTCCACAACGATCGCATTAATTCTTGGTGGAGGTGCGTATCTCTTTGGACCGGAACTTTTGAAGATTTATACTGATGATCCTCAGGTTATCAGCTGTGGTATGGAGATCCTTCTGTATACAACAGTTACTTATTTTCTGTGCGGATGGATGGATCTGTTCCCGGGATCTCTTCGTGGAATGGGAAAATCAATTGTGCCGATGCTACTTTCCGTAATCGGAACAGTCGGAACGAGAATCGTCTGGATCTTTGGAATATTTCCAAAATTCAGATCGTTAAAGATTTTGTTCATTTCCTATCCTGCATCCTGGATCATTACGATCATCCTGCAAGTGATTTGCTTTATTTTTGTTAGAAGAATCGTCTATGCACCGTTGAAAAAACGAGAGGCCATGATATAGTAAAAAAGAAATGCTTTATTTCCCAAAATACAAGAGGGAAGAAAGCATTTCTTTTTTATGTGCGTATTTTGTAAATGATAATTATTGACAAATTCAATATCCTGGAATAAGCTAGTTTTGTAAAACTAATTGATAAAAAATCGCAATAAACTAAAGAGGATGATAAAAAAATGACATTAAAAGAATTAGCGATTGGAAAGAGTGCTGTAATTCGAACGGTTGGAGCTTCCGGTGCGTTACGACAGCATTTTTTGGATATGGGTATGATTCCGGGTGCGGAAGTTACGGTGGTAAAGTTTGCACCGATGGGAGACCCGATGGAATTGCAGGTACATGGATATGAACTGACATTAAGACTTGCGGAAGCAGAGCAGATAGAAGTTGAGGAAATCAGCGAGAGAACAAACAGCCATTCCCGTGGAGAACGTTTGAAACCGGTAGATCACCCGGGACTTGGAGAAGAAGGAAAGTATCATTCCGAAGAAGATGCGAATCCATTACCGGATGGAACAGTGCTTACTTATGCCCTGGTAGGAAATCAGAACTGTGGAAAGACAACGCTGTTTAATCAGCTCACAGGAGCAAATCAGCATGTTGGAAACTTCCCGGGAGTAACAGTAGACCGTAAGGATGGAACGATCAAAGGTTATCCGAATACGAATGTGACAGACCTTCCGGGAATATATTCAATGTCTCCATACAGCAGTGAGGAGATTGTCTCAAGAAATTTTGTGCTGGATGAACATCCGAAAGCAATTATCAACATTGTGGATGCAACGAATATTGAGCGAAATCTTTACCTGACAATGCAACTTCTTGAAATGGATATTCCGATGGTAGTAGCTTTGAATATGATGGACGAGGTGATTGGAAATCATGGCTCTATTGATGTGAATACAATGGAGGCACTGCTTGGAGTTCCGGTTATTCCGATTTCAGCGGCGAAGAATGAAGGTGTGGACGAAGTAATACGTCATGCACTTCATGTGGCAAAATATCAGGAACGTCCGTTGCGTCAGGATTTCTGTGATAAGAGTGATCATGACGGTGCGGTTCACAGATGTATTCATGCAGTGATCCATCTGATTGAAGACCATGCGGAGGAAGCGAAGCTTCCGGTGCGTTTTGCTGCGACGAAGGCAATCGAGGGCGATCCGCTGATTTTGGAGCAGTTAAAGCTTGATCAGAATGAGTTGGATATGCTGGAACATATCGTGCAGCAGATGGAGACAGAACGAGAAGTTGACAGAAGTGCAGCAATCGCAGATATGCGTTTTGACTTTATTGAACGTCTCTGTGAGCAGACGGTTGTGAAACCGAAAGAGAGTAAAGAGCGTGTCAGAAGTGAGAAGATAGACAAAATCTTGACAGGAAAATATACAGCGATCCCATGTTTTATCGGAATCATGGTGCTTGTATTTTATCTGACATTTAATGTAATCGGTGCATTTCTACAAGGAATTCTGGAAATGGGAATTGATCAGTTGTCAAGAATGGCTGAGGCAGGACTGATCGCACTCAATGTAAATGATGCGCTCCGAAGTCTTGTGATCGACGGAATCTTTACAGGAGTAGGAAGCGTGCTTAGTTTTCTTCCGATTATCGTTACTTTGTTCTTCTTCCTATCTATGATGGAAGACAGTGGATATATCGCGCGTGTGGCATTTGTAATGGATAAAATGCTTCGTAAGATCGGTCTTTCCGGTCGAAGCATTGTGCCGATGTTGATCGGATTCGGATGTACAGTTCCGGCAGTTATGGCAACAAGAACATTGACCAGTGAGAGGGACCGTAAGATGACGATCCTTCTGACACCGTTTATGAGCTGTACAGCAAAACTTCCGATTTATGCATTCTTTGTAAGTACATTTTTCCCGGGTAAGGGCGGACTGATCATGTCGGGTCTGTACGTGCTTGGAATTGTAGTTGGAATTTTAATCGCATTCCTTTATCGAGGAACTCTGTTTAAAGGAGAACCGGTACCATTTGTTATGGAACTTCCGAATTATCGTCTTCCGGGGGCGAAGAATGTGGCACAGCTTCTTTGGGAGAAAGCGAAAGATTTCTTACAGAAAGCATTTACAGTTATTCTGATGGCAACGATTGTTGTATGGTTCTTGCAGAGTTTTGACTTGCATCTGAACCTTGTGGAGAATTCAGCAGATAGTATTCTTGCTATGATTGCAGGTGCACTTGTTCCAATCCTTCGTCCGCTTGGACTGGGAGACTGGAGAATCTGTACAGCACTGATCAGTGGATTTATGGCGAAAGAAAGTGTAGTATCTACACTTGAGGTATTGTTCGGAGGTGGAATTGCATCCGTACTGACTCCTCTGTCAGCAGGTGTTTTGCTTGTATTCAGTCTGCTTTATACACCGTGTGTTGCAGCAGTTGCATCAGTAAAGCGTGAGCTTGGTACAAAATGGGCTGTCGGAATGGTATTCTGGCAGTGTCTGATCGCATGGGTTGTGGCAATCATCACGAGAGGAATCGGAATGCTGCTTTTCTAATGGGGAAAGCTGTTACTGTGACACCAATGAAATGTCTAGGAATAAATCGTCTGGGAATAAATGATAAAATTTATTGACAAAACAGAATTCATTCGTTATAGTAAGAAACGATGTATCAGTGAGGCGGTTGTTCATGAGACGAACCGAGCCGAAAGATGAATTGAATATATTCCGTGAGGGAGTAGTTCGCATGAAAATGTGATTTGTCAACATACCGGTGAGAATGAGTTTTAAAAGATCACCTGGCAAATCTTAAAGAATGAGACTCATGTATGTTTTAAATAAGAGGACAAGCTTGTTATATCAAGTAGCGGTTCTCTTATCATAGAACATACGTGAGTCTCTTTGTTTTTATATATTTAGGAAAGTTCCTTCCTGATATATAAAAACGCTCCGCTAGGGATGCGCACTGCAATTGTAGCGGAACAGATACAGAAGAAAAAAGAAAAGAGGAAAAATCATGGCACTATTTATTGAGTTACTTCTGATGGGAGTCGGGCTTGCGATGGATGCATTCGCAGTGTCCGTCTGTAAGGGCCTTGGAATGAAGAAGCTGAATAAAAAACAGGCGGTGGTGATCGGATTGTATTTTGGAGGGTTCCAGGCATTAATGCCGCTTGTGGGATGGATTCTTGGAATTCAGTTCCAAAAGTATATTACAAGTATTGATCACTGGATCGCCTTTATTCTGCTTGGCTTTATCGGTGGGAAAATGATTCTGGAGGCAGTAAAAGAATGGAACGAAGAAGATATTGTTGAAGTAAAAGATCAGCCGTTGGATCATAGAAATATGTTTGTACTTGCCGTTGCAACGAGTATCGATGCGCTGGCAGTTGGGATTACATTTGCATTTCTGGACACACCGATTCTTGAGGCAATTACGATCATCGGAATTACGACAATGATTATTTCTATTGTTGGTGTAGTGATTGGAAATTATTTCGGTGGGAAATATAAACATAAGGCAGAACTGGTTGGTGGAATCATCCTGGTGCTTTTAGGGATAAGAATATTGATTCAGCATCTGTCTGGATTAGCATAAAATGAGGTTGAATATAGTATAGCAGAAAGGAAATAAAAGATGAGTGATTTGTTTCAAAGTGTGCCATTTGCAGTGGTACTTTTAATTATTGGATTTGTGTTTCTTGTAAAAGGTGCAGATGCATTTGTTGAGGGGTGTAGCAGTATTGCAAGACGGTATCATGTTCCGTCACTGATCATCGGAATGACGATTGTGGCGATGGGGACGAGCCTTCCGGAGACTGCGGTCAGTGTGACGGCAGCAGTTACGGGAAACAATGCACTTGCAGTCAGTAATGCGGTAGGATCTAATATTTTCAATCTCATGGTTGTAGTCGGAGCCTGTACGCTTTTTACTTCCGTGGCAGTTCAGATTAATACGTTAAAGATTGATTTCCCGATCTCTATTCTGTGTGCGATATTGCTTCTGATTCTTGGTGCAGCCGGGATGTCACTGGGACATATAGATGGAGTTGTATTTATTATCTTATTCTTGTCGTTTATCCTCTACATGATCCGATCAGCACAGGCATCTCGTGAGAAAAATGTGGAGCCTGGAGTGGAAGAGGAAGAGTATCTTCTGGAAGCGGAGGAGATTCAGGAAATGTCTATGGGAAAGAGTGTGATTTACATTATTCTCGGTGCAGTAGCGATTGCGGTCGGAAGTGATTGGGTAGTAGACGGTGCCTGTACAGTTGCGGCGGCAATTGGAATCAGTCAGACTCTGATCGGTCTTACTGTAGTTGCATTTGGAACAAGCCTTCCGGAGCTGGTTACATCGATTGTAGCAGCAAGAAAAGGCGAGGTGGATATGGCACTTGGAAATGTGATCGGTTCCAATATCTTTAATATTCTCATGGTGCTTGGTATCGCGGCAGCAATTTCACCGGTTGCATTTTTGACAGAAAATATCATTGATATTGCAGTGCTGATCGTGTTCAGTGTTATTGGATGGATCATGGCATGGACGAAAAGAGAACTTAATAGAAAAGAAGGTATTATCATGTTACTTCTTTATGCAGTGTATGTTGTGTACATTTGTATGAGATAGTCGGAAATATTTTCAAAACAAAAAGACGGATGATGTAAAAGACAAGAAAGCCTTGCTTTGCTACACCATCCGTTTTCTATTCTATTTTCCGATGATTAATGCAAAGTAGCCCCAGTCCCAGAGGAGTGATTCAAAACTATTTTCCAGATATTCATAAATATCAGCTGTTTCATATCCAGTCATTCGAGTGATGATCACGAGATATTGTCTTAAAGTTTCATAAGAAATCTTAGACAACTCTGTATCTGCGCCGTCCAGTAGCCATCTTAAGAAAATGCTGTGGCGGAACGCTGCGTATTCAAGAGCGATCCACTGCATCTGCACGAGCATATTTTCGAGGTCATTTCCAGGAAGCAGGAGATCGGAGAAAATCTCGTTGCGCAGGAAATTGCGAAGCAGTGGTTCGTAAGGGCTCAAGTATTGTGTGAATTGTTCCCATTGTTCTAGTAAAGTGGATTCGTAAGCTTTAGTATCATCAGGATTTCCAGTACTGTCCGAAAGGGCTTCCGATATTTCTTCCGCCAAAGCAAGAATTGGATTCAGAGTATCCTGATAGAGCCCTTCTTTTTGATAGTTTACGGAAAGATCTTGTAACAGTTCGTTACATTCGTTGATCAGATCCAGAGGTGGAAGTTCAACCTCTGCAATTGCATTTCCAAGCTCTTTTACTGTGCTGTCAGAAAAATAATCTTCCAACAGTTCTTTTGTCAGCGGCTGATGCTGGTATAATTCCTGAAGAATATAGAAGCTTTCCAAAAGTTCCTCTTCAATTGTTCTGGAAGAATCATCTAAAAGAATGAGTAGTTTTTCACGCAAGAGGAAAAGGGCAGAAGTACCTGTAGCGTCAGTATCGGACAAAGCGTCTGATACATTTGGGAAATGCAGGGACTTCTGTTTGTTCCACAGGTCAATTACTGCAGGGCAGCAAGGCATCAACATCTTCTCAGTATGTGTCGGAAATCGATGCTCCTCTCGTGGAAATGTAGTGCATGTTTCTGATAGGACTTTGTCGCCGTAAGCAACAACAAGGTGGCAGAGCTTCTCAGAGTTAAGGAATGGACAGCGATGATCATTGTCCAAGCCTATCACACGCTGTCCATCTTTTTTAATCGTATAAGCGCTTAAATTTTTCTTTTGTTCAGGTACGGTTTCCGGAGCCGGGAGTTTCTTCCATTTACGGTTCGTATCTGCATCGACGCCAATCTTCCATTCCTGGCAGCAGGTGATCGGACAGCGGTCGGCGATGCAGGTGAACTTAGAATAATAATCAGGTATTAAATAATTAATTTCTGTTATCACGGTCATGGAACTCTGTGTGCTGCCCAACATATTTGTATGCCGGACGGATGATCTTACCGGCATTTAACAGTTCTTCCAGACGATGTGCACTCCATCCTGTGATACGTGCAATTGCAAAGAGTGGTGTGAAAAGCTCTTCCGGAATATTCAGCATTGTATAAACAAATCCGCTGTAGAAGTCAACATTTGCACAAACCGGTTTCAGCATCTTTCTGTGTGACATGATCTCTTCACCAGCAATTCGTTCTACACGGTCATAAAGAGCAAATTCTTCATCAAGTCCCTTTTCGGAAGCAAGCTGTTTTGCATAGCTTTTCAGAATCTTTTCTCTTGGGTCGGAGATTGTGTAGACGGCATGTCCCATTCCATAGATCAGTCCGGTCTTATCAAAGGCTTTTTTATCAAGGATCAGGCGGAGATACTCACGAATCTCATCTTCATTAGTCCAGTCTTTGACAGACTGCTTAATATTATCGAACATCCCCTGTGCTTTCAAGTTCGCACCACCATGGCGAGGTCCTTTCAGAGAACCGATGGAAGCAGCAATTGCTGAATATGTATCTGTTCCTGAAGAAGTAACAACATGTGTAGTGAAAGTGGAGTTGTTACCACCACCATGCTCTGCATGAAGAATCAGTGCAACATCAAGAACCTTGGCTTCTAGTTCTGTATACTGTCCATCCGGACGAAGCATGTACAAAATATTTTCGGCAAGAGAGCGGCCTTTCTCCGGATTACGGATCAGAAGTGTCTCATCTTTACGGAAATGTCTGTATGCATGATAAGAATATACTGCGATCAGTGGAAGCTTTGCAATAAGTTCAAGAGCCTGACGCAGTGCATTTTCAACAGAAATATCTTCCGGGTTCTCATCATATGTATATAAAGTAAGAACACAGCGCTGGAGTGCGTTCATGATGTTAGAGCTTGAGGCCTTCATGACAACGTCACGAACAAAACGTCCGCTTAGATCTTCTAATTCAGATAAAACTTTCAGAAAATGCTTTAATTCATCTTTTTTTGGAAGACGTCCGAAAAGGAGCAGGAAAGTTGTTTCCTCAAATCCAAAACGTTTGCCTTTCAGACCGTTGATAAGGTCATTGACATTGATTCCCTGATAGTAAAGTCCACCTTCAGCAGGAATTTTACGTCCGTTTATAACATCAAATCCACAGACATCGGATACTTCAGTCAGTCCGGTAAGAACTCCTCGGCCGGTTGAATCACGAAGTCCGCGCTTTACATCATATTCTTCATAAAGATTCGGATCAATGCGGTGTCCTTTCAAAAGTGTTTTCTCTAAATAGTCCATATCACTGCGCAGATCGTCAGTGTTTGCAATTAATATATCATTTGAATTCATAGCTTTCATCCTCACAATACATATATGTTTTCTAGTGTCTTGATAATGCATTTTAATGTAATTATAAACAGTTGAGGTGAAATTTGCAAGAAATATATATGTATTCTTGCAAAAACATGAAAAAAATCAAGAAAAGCACGCATAAAACAGAATAAAATGAATATTGAATTGTTAGATAACTCAAAAATAAGAATGCTTAAATGAATTTTCTGAATCGTCAGAAAGAAAATGATGTGGCTGTGGTCATACCAGATGCCAAAGCGCAAATCTATTGTAAAAATACAAAAATATGGAGAGATATTTTATTATAAAATGCTGAAAAATAGGAGAAACAGGTGCATTTATTGACGCATAATAATAAGAAGAGTATAATGTTAAAAAGATAACAATAGGTTGGTATAACCAATTAAAAGAAGGAGGGGGATAATTATGTTATTCCAAATTTATGGCGATGGTGCCGGCTGGCAGCTGTTAGGGTGGGTACTGGTGTTTGCCGGACTTGTTCTTGCAAATGAATTCGCAAGACGTACAAAAATCGGTGGACTGATCTGTTTTGGAGCTATTCCGGCTATACTTACAGTGTATTTCATCGCAATCTATATCTGTGCAGCAAATGGTGCAGAATGGGCACTGAATAACGATACTTATGTACATATGACAAGCTGGTTCCATTATGCAAAATTGTATGCTGCAACAGCAGGGTGTATTGGTTTTATGATGCTGAAATACAAATGGGGAATTGGTAAGACAGAATGGTTCAAAGTATTCCCGTTTGCAATCGTTGCAATCAATATTCTGATTGCAGTAGTAAGTGATTTTGAATCAGGTATCCGTGGATTCATGGCTATGAAAGAATTCGGTGACCGCTGGTGGCTGTCTTCAGAAAATGTATGGCTCTACGGAGGATGGTGGAACTGGGTGAACGGAATTGCCGGAATCCTGAATATCTTCTGTATGACAGGATGGTGGGGAATCTACACATCCAAGAAACATGATGATATGCTTTGGCCGGATATGACATGGTGCTTCATTATTGCATATGATCTGTGGAATTTTGAGTACACATACAATAACCTGACAACACATGCATTCTACTGTGGTGTTGCATTACTTCTTGCTCCGACATTTGCAAATATGTTCTGGAACAAGGGTGGCTGGATCCAGAACCGCGCGAATACACTGGCACTGTGGTGTATGTTTGCTCAGGTATTCCCATTATTCCAGGATGCAAGCCGTTTCTCAGTAATTCCGGCTCTGTATTCTGACGGATTCATGGATGCAGCAGTAAGACCGACAAGTGCTAATCCAACCATGCAGGGTGTGATCGCGGTAATTGCACTTGCAGCGAATGTGATCTGTCTGGCTGCAATTATTAAGAGAGCAAAACAGCAGAAGAAGAATCCTTATAAGAATGAGATCTTTACAGATCAGAAGGATTATAAGGAAGCAATGGCGAGAGCAGAAGTTTAAATTTGTATTTAGACGTTTGAATTCTGAGTAATGAAGCAAAAACTTTTGCTGGATAAGGGCGTGATGTGGATACTTTATTGCATCGGACACCGGCCCGCTCCTCTTCATCCCTTTGAATGAATGTAACGAAAAAGCCCAAACAGGCATCGTGAGTGATTTCTGTTTGGGCTTTTTCAAACATTCAGAACAAAGTGTATTCAGAACCGCTCCTGCCTTAAAATGTGTCCTCAACAATAAAGTATCCACATCACTTACATTATCCAGGACAGAAGGGATTGCCGTGGAACGAATTCAACACTTAAATACAGAATTTCCTATGCTGGATGAACGGGAAGTTTATCGACTTATTCTTATCATTCCTGATCTGATGAACCTGAGTATATCTTCTCGTTTACGTGCACCAAATCAAAATTTACAATTCATAGTAAATCTGATGCTTCCCATCAATGCAGTCCTGCATGGATTTCTGAACCCATGCAATCGCTCCTTGGGTGTCGCGGTCACGGATATAGGTCCAGGTCTTATAATTACTTCGGTAGAGTTCTTCTATCCCATACAATTCACAATAACGTTCCCACATATTGAAAATCGGTGCTCGGAAAGACTGGAAAATAAGTGGAATCAATGTATTTCCGGAAATCAGGGCAAACTCGTGTTGGAATTCGTAAGCAGCTTCAATGGCAGTGGTGACATCCTGTGCATCACGGATCTGATTAACGAATTCGAGGAGACGCTGGATGTTTTTGTCGCTGATCGTGTCGATGGCGAGCTGTGCAGCAAGTGTATCAAGCGCAATGCGGACTTCGAAGATGGAACGGATCTCCTGATCACGCATACGTC
>ERZ791619.1042-NODE-1042-length-11958-cov-2.34017_pt1 | contig 11958 bp, 10 predicted proteins | sample MGYA00510271_ERZ791619 | MGnify/ENA primary metagenome ERZ791619 (study PRJEB30046, sample SAMN00715209) | human gut metagenome | study: EMG produced TPA metagenomics assembly of the A metagenome-wide association study of gut microbiota in type 2...
TACAGGATTCTTCTCTGTACCGGCTTTAATCCGTCTCTGACATCCGGCAGGGCACGGGATGCGATAACGCTCATCGCATAGTCGATATAGGAAGTCTCCATTGTCTTTTTCAGGTCAACTTCATGGACTTTATCAAAAATATTATCTTCCATGTTCCTTCTCCTTGTTTTTTAAGTGTATTGCAATTCTATATATCCAGATTTTTAACAAATCTGGCATTTTCTTCAATGAACTCTCGTCTTGGTTCTACCTTGTCTCCCATCAGTGTAGTAAATGTCAGATCCAGTTCGGAAGATGTCTCGTCATCCATAGTCACCCTCAAAAGTACACGATGCTCCGGATCCATTGTTGTCTCCCAGAGCTGATCCGCATCCATTTCACCAAGACCTTTATAACGCTGAATCTTATTATTGCTGTCACGTCCTACTTCTGTAAGAATCTCATTTAATTCCTCATCACTGTATGCATACCAGACTTTTTTATTTTTTTCCAGCTTATACAGCGGCGGCTGTGCCAGATACACATAGCCTTCTCTGATCAGATCCGGCATAAAACGATATAAAAATGTCAGAAGCAGGGTGCTGATATGCGCACCATCCACATCGGCATCAGTCATGATAATAATCTTATGATACCGCAGCTTGGAAATATCAAAATCCTCATGAATTCCTGTTCCAAACGCCGTGATCATAGCCTTGATCTCCGCATTGGCGTAAATCTTATCCAGCCTTGCTTTTTCTACATTCAGGATTTTTCCTCTCAGTGGAAGGATCGCCTGTGTCGCACGCTGTCTCGCTGTCTTTGCAGAACCACCCGCAGAATCTCCCTCGACGGTGGAGATCTCACAGTTTTCCGGATTTTTGTCTGAACAATCCGCCAGTTTTCCAGGCAGGGACATCCCCTCCAGAGCTGATTTTCTTCTGGTCAGATCTCTGGCCTTTCTTGCTGCTTCTCTTGCTCTTTGTGCCATCAGAGATTTCTCTACTGTCTGTTTTGCGACAGACGGATTCTGCTCCAGGAAAATCTCAAGCTGAGTGCTGACAATGTTGTCCACTGCTCCACGCGCTTCACTGTTTCCGAGCTTCTGCTTGGTCTGACCCTCAAACTGCGGCTCTCCGATCTTAACACTGACAATCGCTGTCAGACCTTCACGAATGTCATCACCTGACAGATTCGGCTCATTGTCCTTGAGCAGTTTATTCTTTCTGGCATACTCATTAAAGGTCTTCGTCAATGCCTTTCTGAATCCCTCAATATGAGTTCCCCCTTCCGGAGTTGTAATATTGTTTACAAATCCATACGTATTGTCACTGTAGGAGTCGTTATGCTGCATGGCCATCTCGACAACTACTCCGTCTTTTTCGCCTTCACAATAAATGATCTGGTCATACAAAGGTGTCTTGCTTTTGTTCAGATAAGTGACAAACTCTTTGATTCCACCCTCGTAATGAAATGTATGCTCTCTGATTTCTTCTTCACGAAGATCCTGCAGAATAATCTTCAGCCCTTTTGTGAGAAATGCCATCTCACGCAGTCTCTGCTTTAATACATCGTATTCAAATACAGTCTCTTCAAAGATCTCGCCATCCGGAAGAAATGTAACTTTTGTTCCGGTTTTATCCGGATCACATTCACCGACTACTTTTAACGAATACATCGTCTTTCCGCGTTCATATCGCTGTTTGTAAATTTTTCCTTCGTTGTAGATCTCAACTTCAAGCCATACAGAGAGTGCGTTTACAACGGACGCACCTACTCCGTGCAGACCTCCGGATACTTTGTATCCTCCTCCGCCGAATTTTCCGCCGGCGTGAAGAATCGTAAATACAACCTCTACCGCAGGAATCCCTGCCTTGTGGTTTAATCCAACCGGGATTCCTCGTCCGTTGTCAACGACCGTCACAGAATTGTCCGGATTGATACTCACATTAATCGTATCACAATATCCAGCCAATGCCTCATCTACCGCATTGTCTACAATCTCATATACCAGATGATGAAGTCCTCTTGCAGAAGTGCTTCCAATATACATTCCCGGTCTTTTTCTTACTGCTTCCAGTCCCTCTAATATTTGGATCTGGTCTGCTCCATATTCTGCATCAAATTCAGTACCTGTTGCACCCATTTAAAAACCTCCTAGTTTTCTTTTGTCACACTTCCGCTGCTTACACGGAAAATTTTATTTATAGAAAATCGATGATTCACAAACTCATCCAGCCCAGTACATGTAATCACGGTCTGTATATCATGAATACTGTCTAATAAATAGTTTTGCCTGTGCTTGTCCAGTTCAGACAATACATCGTCCAATAATAAAATCGGTGTATCTTTGATCACTTCTTTCACCAGTTCGATCTCAGACAGCTTTAACGACAGTGCTGCTGTCCTCTGCTGCCCCTGTGAGCCGAATTTGCGAATATCCAGATCACCTGATAAAAAGCACAAATCATCCCTGTGCGGACCGACAGAAGTGCTTTTCATCCGAATGTCTCTCTCCCGGTTTTTTTTCAAAGCCTGCTCCAGAGAAAGACTTCCAAGACTGCTCTCATAAGACAGTTCAATCCGCTCTCTCCCGCCTGTCAGCCTGTAATGTATGTCGGCAATGATCTGATTGACCTGCCTGATAAATTGTTTTCGGCTCTCGATCACTTTTGTCCCATACTCAGCAAGCTGCATATCCCAGATATCCAGCGTATCCATTAAGTGATCCTGATGATAAAGCTCTTTTAACAGAGAATTTCTCTGATTGATGATTCGATTATAATTTGATAAATTGCTCAGATATACTTTGTCGATCTGAGATAACTCCAGATCGATAAATCTTCTTCTGCCGGCAGGTCCGTCTTTGATAATATTGAGGTCCTCCGGAGAAAAAAAGACAAAATGTACAATTCCAAACAACTCACTTGCTTTTCGAATTGGAATTTTATTGATTGCGATTCCTTTTGGACTGTTCTTTTTGAGATGCATATCAATCTGGAATTCCATCCCCTTTTTCTCTACGATCGTCTCCAGATGTGATTCCTCTCTGCCGAACTGTATCAAATCTCTGTCTTTTGTCCCTCTGTGGGATTTTGTCGTACCCGACAAATACAATGCCTCAAGGATATTGGTCTTTCCCTGGGCATTGTCTCCATACAGGATATTTGTCTTTGAATCAAATGTCATATCCAGTAATTCATAATTCCTGTAATTTTTGAGCTTTAAAGATTTGATAACCATAATTTCTCCATCAATATGTAACTATTTTACACGTTTTTTCGTTATTTTTCAATTTTTATTTCCTGTCCGTCAAATGAAGCAGTATCTCCCGGATATAATTTTCTGCCTCTTCTTGTGTCAACCTCTCCGTTTACCGTGACCATTCCATCCTGAATAACTTCCTTGGCTTCGACTCCTGATTCTACCAGTCCTGCTGCCTTTAATGCCTGACCAAGCTTAATAAACTCATCTGTTTCTCTTAATTTAATTGTTTCCATATGCACTCTACTTTCTACGCAACTGCGTTAAAATTTACCGGAAGGATCAGATAAATATAGCTCTGATTCTCATCTTTGATGAAACACGGAGCTTTCGCGTTCATAAAATACAGATCCACTTCCTCATCGTCAATGACACGAAGAGCATCAATCAGGAATTTCGGGTTAAATCCAATGAGCAAGTCTTTTCCTTCTTTGGTAATAAAAATAGTTTCATCCATAGAACCGATCTGGGATTTGATCTTTAATTCCATCGTTCCGTCTTTGATATCGATAATGATCGGTTTTTTGTCTCCCTCTTTGATAAGCAGGGTGGCACGGTCAATACAGTCTAGAAGTTCTTTTTTATGGATTCTGACTTTTGTTTCATAGTCACTGGATAACATCTGATCGATTTTAAAATATTCTCCTTCGATCAAACGAGATACAACAACTGTTTTGTCAAATTCAAATACGATATGATTCTTTGTGAAAGAAATATCAACCAGTGCTTCCGCCTCTCCACCAATGATCTTGCTGATTTCCTGAAGCGTTTTTCCAGGGACAATGACCTTCTTCTGAGCGTAATTTTCTTTTAATTCTATCTTACGAATTGAGATTCTGTGACCATCTAGTGAGACAACTTTCAGTATGTTGCCTTCAATTTCAAACAATTCACCCGTCATCATCTTATTTGTATCATTATCTGCGATGGAGAAAATTGTCTGACGAATCACTTCTTTTAATGTGAATTCTGAGACAGTAATGTAATCTTCTTTCTCTATTACAGGAAGGTATGAAAAATCTTCTCCGGACTGTGCTGCAATATTGAATTTTGCTTTTTCACAGGTGATCAGAGTCTGATTGTCAGATGTTGTTTCGATTACAACATCACTGTCCGGAAGCTTTCTTACAATTTCCGAAAAAATCTTAGCATTTAATGCGATGATACCTCTTTCTAAAATATCACCTTCAATTCGGGTTTCAATTCCAAGTTCCATATCATTTGCTGTCAACTTAATAACATCTGTCGATGCGTCAACTAAAATACATTCTAAGATAGGCATTGTTGTTTTAGAAGGAACAGCTTTAGAAACAATACTGACTCCTTTTACAAGATTGGATTTCGTACATACGATTCTCATCTGTTGATAATCTCCTTTCGAATTTATGAAATATGATTTGTGGTGGAAAACTTTCAGCAGTCGAATCTTATAAAGAGAAATATAAAAGTTTTCCGCCTTAGCCGCCGTAGGGGGTGTGGATATGTTGATAAATGCTTCAAAGCCTTATAAATCAAGGGGTTGTCCACTTTCATAAGTCTGTAGAAACAGTATGGAAAACAAGGGGACGGTGTTTGTATAACTTTTACTGCCTCCTTGAGAAATTATTTTATTAACACTATAATCCACAGCATTTCCACAGAATTATCCACACTTAAACGGAAAGAATCTGAGGGTCAAAAAACCCTCAGAAAATAAACGTTTAGATTCATAATAGTTCTGTATAAACTCCAAATTAAATGGGGTTCAGTTTCTTCTTAATGATGTTAACGGTATTGTTCAAAGCCTCATCCGTCTTTACATCATGTTCAATCTTCTTGACACCATGGCTGACGGAGGCATGATCTTTGCCGCCAAGAATCAGACCGATGGTCTTTAACGGGGTATCGGTCATTTTACGGCAGAGATACATAACAATCTGACGAGGCAGAACAATCTCAGCGTTTCGTTTTTTACCTTTTAACTCGGCAGCAGGTACATTAAAGTGGTCAGAAACGACCTCGATAATGAGCTCAGGTGTAATTTCCCGTGTATTATTCGGAGAAATCATATCTTTTAAGGCTTCTGCAGCCAGAGGAATATCGATCGGCTTGTTCTCCAGGTTGGCAAGCGCGATGAGTTTGTTCAAAGAGCCTTCCAGTTCACGGATGTTGGATTTTACATTGGTAGCGATATATTTGATGATCTCATCCGGAATGTGGTATCTCTCCAGTCCGTCCAGTTCTTCTTTTTTCCGGAGAATGGCCATTCTGGTCTCATAGTCCGGAGAGGAGATGTCCGCGATCAGTCCCCATTCAAACCGGGTACGCAGACGTGCCTCCAGAGTCTCGATATCTTTTGGAGGTTTATCACTGGAGATGATGATCTGCTTTCCGGAAACATGAAGATGGTTGAATGTATGGAAAAATTCTTCCTGTGTACTTTCTTTTCCGATGATAAACTGGATATCGTCAATGAGCAGAACATCATTATTTCTGTATTTTTCACGGAATGTCGTCATCGCAAGTTCATTTCCGTTTTTACCTATTTTCAAAGCATCGATTAGTTCATTCGTAAAAGTCTCACTGGTTACATAGAGGACTTTTTTCGTCGGATCCTTTTCCAGAATAAAATGAGCAATGGAGTGCATCAGGTGGGTTTTTCCAAGTCCTACACCTCCGTAGAGGAAGAGAGGATTGTAAATCTCACCCGGAGAATCCGCAACAGCAAGGGATGCAGCATGAGCAAAATTGTTATTGCTTCCTACAACAAAAGTATCAAATGTGTATTTTGGATTCAGGTTGGCCTGTTCGAAAATCGCATTTGACTGCTGTTTTTTTACTGCCGTATCTTTTTTTTCCTGGATGACAACATGATCGTCAGTCACGAAAGAGACTTCATATTCGTATCCTGTGACTTCTGCAATACATACTTTAAAAGGAAGCAGGTATTTTTCTTCAATGTGCTCCAGGCTGGCACGTAATTTTACAAGAATATAGACGGTGTCATCGGTTACTTCGTAAACGGTAAGTGGTGCGATCCACGTATTGTACGAAATATTGGATGAGCAATATTCTAGTTTCATCTTATTCAAAATCTGCTCCCAGTTTTCTTCTACAATGTTCATCAATGGTAAACTCCTAATTAATATAAAATGAGAGATAAGCAGAGTATCTCAACTACATTCTACATCAAAATGAAAATAGAAGCAATGTAAAAATAACAGGAAACAATTTGATAGGTGGAAAACTTTGTTGATAATGTGGAAAACTTTTTAAACACTATCAACGCCGATAAAAAGGGAAACTTAAAGAGAAATAAAAATTTTTCTACAGGCTATCTACACAATATCCAGTGGTTTTCTACACTGTTTTGCTGGTTTATCCACAAATTTGGATAAAGTTATCCACAAAATGTGAATAACTGTGGATAAATCCTCTTACTGTGGGTAAGAAAAATGTAGATAATGTGGAAACTCGAAATTTGGTGAAAATCAGGGAAATTTGTAAATGAAACAAAAAAGTGAAAATCTCAGGAAATATAAGGCGTTTGAGAATATGGGAAAAGAAATGAGCGAAGAAACAGAAATGTAGATAATTCTGTGGAAAAGATTTGGATAACTAAAAAAATAAAAGGAACAGGTGTGAAAAAAAGCGGTAATAAAAAAATTTCTAAAAAAATATGTGAAAAACTATATTTTAGTATTTTCGCTGCTAATGCTTGACTTTATGGGCTTTTTTGCATATAATTAAGAGCAGTGTCTTTCTGTTTATCAGCAGTAGTACTATATAAACACTATATATAGTAGAGATACGAAAAAAAGAGGCAAATATTGTAAATACTTTATAATAAGTATATCAACCACAAGGAGGTGTATGTACCAATGAAAATGACATTTCAGCCAAAGAAAAGATCCAGAGCAAAAGTTCACGGATTCAGAGCAAGAATGAGCACACCAGGCGGAAGAAAAGTTTTAGCTGCCAGAAGAGCAAAAGGAAGAAAACAGTTATCAGCTTAGGCCGCATATATGTGGCCTTTTCTTCTATAAAAAAGTGCAGTATTTCCAGGGGAAAGAGCTGCTAAAAAGAGGTTATCGATGAAATTTTCCGAATCTTTAAAGAAAAATAAAGATTTTCAAGTCGTATATAAAAATGGGAAATCCTATGCCAACCGATATCTGGTACTGTATATCAGAGAAAATGGGATGGACAAAAATCGTTTGGGGATTTCAGTCAGTAAAAAAGTAGGAAACAGCGTTGTGAGACATCATCTTACAAGGCTTATTCGAGAGAGCTATCGACTTCAAGAAGAACATTTCCAATGTGGATTTGACTTAGTAGTGATTGCAAGAGCAGGCGCAAAAGAGAGAAGTTATCATGATATAGAAAGCGCGCTCATCCACCTGGGAAAACTTCATAATATATATGCATGATTTCAAAGGAAGTGACGCAGATGAAGAAGATTTTGATAGGGATGATACGGTTTTATCAGAAGTATTTATCCGGTTTGAAGACGACGTATCACTGTATTTATACGCCGACCTGCTCCCAGTATGGGATTGAGGCAATTGAAAAATACGGTGCAGTTAAGGGACTTGCCCTGACCGTCTGGAGGATTCTGCGGTGCAATCCATTTGCAAAAGGCGGATATGATCCGGTACCTTAAGGAGGATAAAAGATGGAATTTGGTTTAATCGCTGCGACAGCGGCAGACTGGCCGATTGTCGGACAGATTGCATGGGTGTTTGGTAAGCTCATGGATGCAATCTATAATTTTCTGAATTTATTTGGAATTCAGAATATCGGAATATGTATTATTCTGTTTACAATTATTATTTATACATTGATGATCCCGCTGACGATCAAACAGCAGAAATTTTCAAAAATGCAGTCTGTGATGATGCCGGAAATTCAAAAACTGCAGAAAAAATATGCAGGAAAAAGAGATCAGGCATCCATGCTCAAGATGCAGGAAGAGCAGCAGCTGATCTACGAAAAATACGGAAGTTCTCCGACAGGCGGATGTCTGCCGATGGTGATCCAGCTTCCGATTTTGTTCGCATTGTATCCTGTTATTCAGGAAGTACCGAGATATGTAAATGGTATTAAAGAGATTTATATGCCGGTTGTTAATCAGATCATGGCGACAGACGGATACCAGAAGATTCTGGAAAAGATCGGAAATGCAGCTCCGGTGTATATGCCTGCAAATGCATATGATTATACAGACCCGAATATTCTGGTGAGGGTGTTATATAAATTCCAGGACTCCACATGGAATACCCTGGTGGACAAGATGCCGTCTCTTGAGACAGTTGTAGATAAGACAACTGCAACGATGGGACATTTGAATACATTCCTTGGCATTAACATTGGTGAGCAGCCGCTGACAATGCTGATGGATGCTTTGAAGGATTTTTCAATTGTTGGAATCATTCTGGCAGTGATCATTCCGATCATGGCAGGTCTGACACAGTTTATCAGTGTAAAACTGATGCAACAGCAACAGACAACGACGATCGATCCGGACAATCCGATGGCAAGATCCATGAATTCTATGAACTATATTATGCCGTTGTTCTCTGTATTTATGGGATTTACACTGCCGGCAGGTCTTGGTCTGTACTGGGCGATCAGTGCGATCGTAAGATGTGTACAGCAGATGGCGATCAATAAATATCTGAGCAAGAAATCAGTAGAAGAGATGATCGAAGAGCAGCGCAAAAAAGCGGCGAAGAAACGTGAGAAAAAAGGTGCTCCGGCAAAAGAAATCAACCGGATGGCAACAAAGAGCACTCGAAATGTAACAGAACAGAAGACAAGTGTTTCCAGCAAAGAAAAAGAAGAAAAGATCCAGCAGGCAAAAGAGAATATCAAAAATGCCAAGCCGGGAAGTCTCGCATCAAAGGCAAATATGGTAAGCCGTTATAACAGTGGACAGAATGCCAAAGATAAAACGGAAGAGAGCGAGAAATAGAGAGTCGGGGAAAGGAAGGATTCACGATGGACGGTAGTATCAGAGTATCAGCAAAAACAGTGGATGATGCAATCACAGAGGCATTGATCCAGCTGGGAGTTACCAGTGACAGACTGGAATATGAAGTCATTGAAAAAGGCAGCTCAGGTTTTCTTGGAATCGGAATGAAGCAGGCAGTGATCGAAGCCCGCAGAAAACCGGAACCTGTGGCAGAAGTGAAAGAAGAGACAATACCGGTTGAAGAAGTAAAACCAAGTGTTGTAAAAGAGCAGGTATCAGAGCCTGTACAGGAAAAGCAGGAAGAAAAAGCAGAAGAGGAGCCGGCAAGAAAGAAAGCTACAGAGCTGGCAGAAGTTTCTGATGAAGCAATCAAAGCTGTGGAAGCTTTCCTGAATGACACCTTAAAAGCAATGGACATGGATGTGGAAATTGTTTCTGAAGTGGATTCTGAAGGTGCTCTCAGTGTTGAGATGAAGGGCAGCAATATGGGAATTCTGATCGGAAAAAGAGGGCAGACTCTGGATGCGCTTCAGTATCTTGCAAATCGTGTTGCCAATAAACATCAGGACGGATATGTGAGAGTGAAACTTGATACAGAAAACTACAGAGCAAGAAGAGAAGAGACATTAAGACATCTTGCAAAGAACATTGCGTTCAAAGTGAAAAGAACGAGAAGGGCAGTTTCTCTGGAGCCAATGAATCCATATGAGAGAAGAATCATTCATGCTGCACTTCAGTCAGATCCGCATGTGACAACACACAGTGAGGGAGAAGAGCCTTACAGAAAAGTAGTTGTGACATTAAAAAGATAGTATAAAATGAAGCGAAAGAGGACGTTTTACGCTTCACGGAGGCTTTCGTGAAGCGTAACAACGTCCTTTTTTATCAGACAAATAGAATTTCCAAGAGGTGGAAGATGAAAAAGGATACGATTGCTGCCATTTCTACAGGTATGACCAATTCAGGAATTGGAATTGTTCGTATCAGCGGAGAGGAAGCATTTGCAATTATTGACAGAATTTATAAGGGAAAAGAACAGTTATCTCAGGCAGAGAGCCATACGATACACTATGGATTTATCAAAGATAGGGAAGAGACGATAGATGAAGTTCTGGTCAGTGTGATGAGAGCACCGAGAACTTTTACGGGAGAAGATACCGTGGAGATCAACTGCCATGGAGGAACATTTGTGGTGAGAAAGGTTCTGGAAACTGTGATCAAAAACGGGGCCAGACCGGCAGAACCGGGAGAATTTACCAAGCGCGCATTTTTGAATGGAAAGATGGATCTTTCCCAGGCAGAGGCGGTGATCGATGTAATCACATCTCAGAATGAGTATGCGCTGAGAAGCTCCATGAGTCAGCTCAAAGGAAGTGTAAAGCGAAAAATTGAAGAGATGCGCAAGGAGATCTTGTATCACACGGCATTTATTGAAACAGCGCTGGATGATCCGGAGCATATCAGTGTGGATGGATATGGAGAGACGCTGCAGACAGTGACAGAAGGGATTTTAAGAGAACTGGAGGATCTCATCCGGTCATCAGATGACGGCAGGATTTTAAAAGAGGGAATCCAGACCGTGATCGTCGGAAAACCGAATGCAGGAAAATCCTCTTTGTTGAATGTGCTTTCCGGAAGAGAGAGAGCCATTGTGACAGACATTGAAGGGACGACCAGAGACGTTTTGGAAGAACAGATCCATCTGCAGGGGCTTAGCCTGAATATCATTGATACGGCAGGAATCCGGGATACGGAAGATGTGATTGAAAAAATGGGTGTAGAAAAAGCAAAAGAGTATGCAAAGAGTGCTGATCTGGTTATCTATGTGGTGGATGCGTCACGGTCATTGGATGAAAACGACCAGAAAATCCTGAATCTGGTACTTGATAAAAAGGCGATTATCCTGTTAAATAAAACTGATCTGGAGACTGTCGTGTCGAAAGAGATGCTGGCAGAACAGCTTCTGGGACGAGAGATTCCGATGATCGAGATATCAGCAAAGGAAGAACTGGGAATCCAGGAGTTGGAAAAGACACTGGAAAAAATGTTTTTAAAGGGCAGTCTGTCCTTTAATGATGAAATATACATTACAAATATCAGACAGAAAGCAGCACTTCAGTCTGCGAGAGAAAGTCTGCATAAAGTGATTGAAAGTATTGAAAATGAGATGCCGGAGGATTTTTATTCCATCGATCTGATGGATGCATATGAATCACTCGGAAGTATTACAGGAGAAACGATAGGAGAAGATTTGGTCAATGAAATATTCAGCAAATTCTGTATGGGAAAATAAAGATGAATATGATGTGGTGATCGTAGGAGCAGGGCATGCCGGATGTGAAGCAGCGCTTGCGTGTGCGAGGATGGGATTTCAGACACTGATGTTTACAGTAAGTGTGGACAGTATTGCGCTGATGCCGTGTAATCCGAATATCGGGGGCAGTTCCAAAGGACACCTTGTCAAAGAAGTGGACGCGTTGGGCGGTGAGATGGGAAAGGTGATCGACCGGACTTTTATCCAGTCTAAGATGCTGAACAGTTCAAAAGGACCGGCTGTGCACTCTCTGCGTGCGCAGGCGGACAAGGCAAATTACAGTAAAACGATGCGAAAGGTGCTTGAGGATCAGGAGAATCTGGAAATCAAGCAGATGGAAGTGACAGAGATTCTTGCTGAGGATGGGGCTGACGGAAAAAAAATCATTACAGGAGTCAGAACTTATTCCGGTGCCACATATCGCTGCAGAGCGGTCGTATTGTGCACC
>ERZ791619.1043-NODE-1043-length-11955-cov-2.32176_pt1 | contig 11955 bp, 5 predicted proteins | sample MGYA00510271_ERZ791619 | MGnify/ENA primary metagenome ERZ791619 (study PRJEB30046, sample SAMN00715209) | human gut metagenome | study: EMG produced TPA metagenomics assembly of the A metagenome-wide association study of gut microbiota in type 2...
TCGTTTGGGTTTGCAAGATCGTGTACAGCTTGTGGCTCATCGTTCTACTCAAAAGGAGGGTGTGTATTTGCGCATCTATGAAGATGGCAAGTTGGTTCGTCAGGAATGCTATACGGATGATTTGCCAGATGGTCCCTTCAAACTTCGCGCCCAACTCTATGGACATTCGTGGGGCGCTTTTATTGAAGAAAATGGACATACGGATTATATCGGTTATGTATCTGTGAAGAATAACTTCAGTAAGACGATTGATTTTCGTCGTAAGACGGATGCTGCACAAGCTACTTTTAACGTTATCTCCAATTTAAAAGGGTGTTCGGCAGTTGGTGGTGCTCGTTCTTATCTTTCATCTGGTATCGGTCAGGCAGATATCCGTTTGATTTCAAATGAAGACCTTAGCCCTTATATGGACGATAACCGCTTGTGGTTCACTTTTTCATGTCGTGGTATAGATATTTTCCAGTCTGCACAAGGGGTATTGAGTGTGGATCCTTCGGTATTTGATGTTCGTTTTGAAGGTATGATTATGTACGATCATGGTGATGGCTTGCTGCGAAATGACTATGCGTCGCACTTGTTCTATAATCGTCAAACGCAAGAATGGTGTGCCTATGCCTGCGATTTTGGTGGCACCTATAATCGCGATGGACGTTCAGGTACAGGATTAGTGATAGGCACTTCTAAACGTGATCCGCGTCGTGGATTCTCGGTGATGAAAGCCCGCAAGGTGGAGCCTACACATGTGAAACATCACAATGAGGATCCTTGTATCTTCTATGATACCGATGTGAAGAAATGGCGTTTACTCACTAGTGTGTTTAAAAATGGTATTGTATCAGGTACTTTTGAAAGCGATTCTTGGAATGGCATATTTACCCCCGTTGCAGATCCTATTAAGATGAACTCTACAGGTACCTCTATGCAACGCATAGATGGCAAAGTTTATGTTTTCATGGGTGGATTGGGCGAATTGCGTTGCCATTCCTATCCAGACCTTAAGTTGAAAGGTGAATTGAATTTGGATTTACAACCCCATTGGCCGAAACCCGCGCAACGTGTATGGGCCAGTTTGGTTCCTTTGCCAGAGGGATATCCCTATAAATATGTATTGCTGACCATGGACCGTCCAAATTTCCCCGGTACCCCGAAGCCCAACTGGAGTTACGGAGCACTTTACTTCTATGGTGCAAACCCTAAATAATTGAAATAATTATATTTTATAAGATGGGAAATAAAAAACTTATACAGGCTTTAGCGCTGGCTACATTTTTAGGCATTACAACTACGGTCTTAGCACAAATAACAGAACGTCCCCGTCCTGTATCTTGGGAACAGTTGGTGCCAGGTGCCCGATTTATGGATAGATTTCTGCCTATGCAAGGCAGTAGGTTAGTAGCTGATAGTTGGGGGGCTAAAGGGGTCAAGTTAAGATTGGCAGATAATGGAATAGAAAGTCGTATTTGGTCATTTTGGGGTGGAAACATCGTGAAGGCAGACGATGGGAAATACCATCTGATGGTTTGTGGATGGCTTGAAAGCTCACCTGCCGGTCATATGGAATGGTCAAGGTCTTATGTGTTCAATACCGTTAGCGATACTCCGTATGGACCTTTTGAGCTGCGCAATATGATAGGTCGTGGACACAACCCCGAAGTTTATCGTTTGCTTGACGGACGCTATGTACTCTATGTAATCGATGGATGCTATGTGACCGACAACTTGAACGGAAAATGGCAAAAGTCAAAACTCACTTTCGATTCGCGCGACCGCAACATAGTAGAAGGACTATCCAACCTATCGTTTGCGCGTAGGTCAGATGGCTCTTTTCTGATGGTGTGCCGTGGTGGTGGTATTTGGGTGAGTCGAGATGGCTTTCATTTCAGTCAGGTAAGCAATGAATCCGTCTACCCCAAGGTAGATGGTCGCTTTGAAGACCCTGTCGTTTGGAAAGATAGTGTGCAGTATAATTTGATTGTAAATGATTGGTATGGTCGCATAGCTTACTACCTTCGTTCGGCTAATGGTATAGATTGGACAACGGATGCAGGAGAAGCGTATATGCCGGGCATTGCCCGCCATGCAGATGGAAAAAAAGAAGATTGGTTTAAATATGAACGGCCTAAGGTCTTGCAAGATGAATATGGACGTGCTGTACAGGCCAATTTTGCAGTAATTGATACGCTCAAGTTTGCTGATGATGCCTGCGATAACCATAGCTCTAAAAATATAACCATCCCTCTCAATCCCGGTCTTCTGCTCCATGTTGAAGGAAATAAAAAAATCGACTGTATGTCTCGTGACATTCGTGTCAAGGTATCATCCGAAAAACATTTCGCTCCTTACAGCGATTTAGATATTGCTTCGCTCCGTCTGGGAGCTCCAACAGAAGTGGACTATGGACGAGGATGTCTGGTCAAGAAACACGAACGGGTGGGGAATGATTTGATACTTACTTTTGATGGAAAAGGAAATGGACTTACTTCCAACGATTTTGTTCTCAAACTTATAGGAAAGAAGAAAGACGGAAGCATTGCGTATGGCTATGCGCGATTGCCTCAGGCATCGGTTCACTCCCCTTTACTATCTGCTCGTGCTCCTCGTTTGACTGCCGATGGGAACTGCCGGATTACTGTTGAAAATTTTGGTCTTGAAACGGCAGAACCCAGCACCGTTTGCGTGGAATATACCGATGGAAAAGGACGTGAAAAAATGTTGGGTTCTGCTGAAGTGTCCGCTTTAAAGCCCTATGAATCAACAGAAGTGTACTTTAAGCCTGCTGTCTCCCTAACGTTAGGAAAGATGCAAGAGTTAGGAAAAGTATCGGTTATTTTGAAGCAACATCGCAAGGCTATAGGGCGTGCATTTATCACCCCTATCCATGCCCCCCAGATGCTTCAAGAAGCTACTACGTTGACTTCACCGAATGGGAAATTAACGGCCTCACTTTCCATCCCCACTATTTCAACAGGAAAGTGGGGAATAGCTTCGTTAGCTGTATCTTTCGCACATCAAGGACAAACACCTACTCAGTTGATGTCTGCCATTTCTTTGGGCTTAAAGACTAATCAAAGAGATTTCTCGCGACGCGTCTGGTTGATAGCGGTCTCAGATGAAAGGAAGATAACCGATGACTATGTGATGATTACTGGAAAACGAAGTCACTGTGTCAACCATGGAGTAGAACGAACCTACACCTTTGAAAACGACAAGAAGCAACTGTTACAGTTCACTCTGCGTGTATATAACGACGGAGTAGCTTTCCGTTATCAATTGCCACAACACATAGATGCTACCAAAGGAAAAACTGAAATTCTGTTGTCCGAACATACTACCTACAACATTCCTCAAGGAACTAAACGCTGGATGCAGACTTACGATCCTACAAGTTATGAACGGTTCTATCCCTTGATAACCGACGGATCACTTCCCAACGAATCAAAAAAGTTCGATTGGGGGTATCCGTCTTTGATTGAAGCAGCCCAGGAACAGTTTGTGCTCATTACGGAAGCTGGGTTACGTCGCGACCATGCTGCCAGCTATTTGAACAATAAGGTTAAGCCCCATCAATATCAGGTGACATATGGCGACAAGTCATTGCCAATAAAAGCAGGTTACACCTCGCCTTGGCGTGTGCTGATTACAGGAACGATGGCTGATATAGTGGAGTCCACTTTGGTTACAGATGTATCTGACCCCTCCGAAATGACGTCAACCGATTGGATAAAACCCGCACCTGCCTCATGGATCTACTGGGCTTATAATCACGGTTCCAAAGATTACAAAATTGTAAAAGAATATGCAGATCTTGCCGTGGATATGAAATGGCCCTATCTGCTTATTGATTGGGAATGGGATGTCATGGGTAATGGCGGTAATATTGACGATGCCTTGCGTTATTGCCATGAACATAAGGTGAGCCCTTTACTATGGTACAACTCATCTACCAATTGGATAGGGAAAGGCGCTCCAGGTCCGCTATACAAACTGAATACGCCCGATGCTCGTAGAAAAGAAATGACTTGGCTGAAGGAAAAAGGGGTGGCTGGAATTAAGGTAGACTTTTTCAAAGGAGATGATGTCAAGAGTGTAAACTATTATCTCGACTTGCTTGAAGAAGCGGCTCGCCAACGCTTGCTCATTACCTTCCATGGTGCAACTGTACCGCGCGGATGGCAACGCACTTATCCCCATCTGATGACAGTAGAAGCTGTGTATGGAGCAGAATGGTATAACAATGCCAAGAGATTAGGACCCCGTGCAGCAGCTCACAATTGTACCTTGGTCTTTACGCGCAATGTAATAGGTCCCATGGACTATACTCCAGGTACGTTTAGTGATAGCCAACACCCACATTTCACTACGCATGGCCATGAGTTGGCATTGCCTATCCTTTTTGAATCTGCTTTGCAGCATATGCCCGATCGACCATCTGTCTATCGTTCATTGCCAAAAGAAGTTAAGCAGTTGCTAAGCCAACTCCCTACCGCTTGGGACGAAACTCGTCTCTTGAATGGTTATCCAGACCATCATGTCGTGATGGCTCGTCGTAAAGGAAATGCTTGGTATGTGGCTGGGATAAATGGTACAGAATCTGCTCAAGAGTTAAAGATGAACTTGAAGCAGTTGGGGCTTGAAGGTCGTACAGCCACGCTGATGGCCGACGGGCAGACTCCACACAGCTTCCGTATTGAAACATTAAAGATCACTGCATCCATGCAAGTATCTACATTACCCCGAGGAGGTTTTGTTTTGCTTATCGATTGAGGCATGATTTTCCTTACCGGGGATTCCCGATGTGAAGAACTTGACATATCTGAGGTAGGATACAACGATAAACTTACTATAATCGTGTAGAGAAACACGGTGTGGAATCCGGGATATTTACAATTATGGTAGATTCTTTGCTTCAAAATATTTGTGGTTAGTGAAATTTTAATAATTATGGATATGCCATTCAAGTAGTGGTTAACATATATGAAAGTTAAGATAATAGATTTATTCAAAAAATGGTAGAAAGGATCTTTATAATAGAAAGTTCTGTAGAAACAGTGAATTGATATCGTTTTTGGGTAGATGAGAAACTGACAATTATAGAATTATTGTTGAGTAAAATTTAACAGAATCTATTTTTTTATGTTATAATGGATAAAATAAAGGATTTTCATAAACTCTCCTGGCTTCAGCGAATAGGTTTCGGCTCAGGTGACTTGGCACAAAATCTGATTTATCAGACAGTATGCATGTATCTGCTATTGTTTTATACCAACGTCTACGGCCTTAAGCCCGAAACGGTAGCTGTAATGTTTCTCATTGTCCGAATAGTGGACGTAATTTGGGATCCGCTGGTCGGTACTTTTGTTGATAAACATAATCCACGCCTGGGTAAATATCGTGCTTATTTGGTGCTTGCAGGTATTCCTCTTACCGGATTTGCCATTCTTTGCTTCTGGAATGGATTTTCGGGTAGTCTGGTTTATGCCTATATTACTTATGTGGGGTTGTCGATGCTCTATACTTTAATAAATGTGCCTTATGGAGCCTTAAATGCCTCACTGACCCGTGATACGAACGAGATCACGACACTGACCAGTGTGCGTATGTTTTTGGCTAACACCGGAGGATTGGCTGTGGCTTACGGTATTCCTAAACTGGTGGCCTGTTTATCACCTGACGGACTGACGAATACAGCAGCTAGTGCCGATGCATGGTTTGCCACAATGACTATTTACGGTATTGTAGGATTGTTGCTGCTGGTTTTCTGTTTCACACAATGTAAAGAGCGGGTGGTAATGGATGCGAAAGAAACGGAGAATGTGCAGGTGTCCGATCTTTGGACAGAGTTTCGTCGTAATCGCCCGCTACGTATTCTGGCCTTTTTCTTTATCACGGCTTTCGCTATGATGGCTGTGGGAAATTCGGCAGGATCCTATTATATGTTATATAATGTACACGGAACGAGCGACCAGATGGCCAATTTCATGGCTCTTGGTTCCATTCCGGCCTTTATATTCATGCCTTTGGTACCGTGGATCAAACGCAGGATAGGAAAACGTGCTATGTTTTCTGTGTTTTTGTCGGTGGCTATTATTGGAATGGCGTTACTCTACGTCATTTCGATGATACCATCATTGAAAAATCAGATATGGCTGGTTTATGTGGCTCAGTTTGTCAAATCTACAGGTGTCATCGTAGCTACAGGTTATATGTGGGCATTGGTTCCTGAAGTCATTTCGTATGGTGAATATACCACGGGTAAACGCATTTCGGGCATTGTGAACGCATTGACGGGTATTTTCTATAAGGCGGGTATGGCCCTTGGCGGTGTAGTACCCGGTTTGGTGTTGGCTTATGTAGGTTTCGACCAGAAGAATACCGTCAGCCAGTCCGCTTTTGCCGAACAGGGTATTTTATGGTTGGTAGCCGTAATTCCCGCTTTGCTGCTTTTGCTGGCCATGTTCATCATTTCGAAATATGAACTGGACGATATGACTGTTGAACGTATCAATAAAGAAATAGAGACAAGAACGAAAATTTAAAAATAGAATAGTAACTGATATGAAACAAAAAATGATTTTGGTACTGCTGATGATCACTATGCTGACTTCTTGCAGTACGGCAGGAGGAAATGACCATCAGGAAACTACACTGAGGTCTCTCTTCGGTGACCGCTTTCTGATTGGAACAGCCCTCCCTGAATACCGCCCAGATTATTGGGAGGGATACAGCCGCTTTACAGATTGTCCGTACCCACTTCAATTCGGTGGTAGCGGAGAACTGTATGAAATGTGAAGTGATTCACCCCGAAGAGAATCGATATGATTTTACTCAGGCTGACAAATTTGTGGAATTTGGTGAAAAGAACGGAATGGCTGTTATCGGGCATTGCCTCATTTGGCACTCACAGCTTGCACCCTGGTTTTGTGTGGACGATGCGGGCAATAATGTCACTCCCGAAATATTGAAGCAGCGTATGAAAGCCCATATTACGACAATTGTAAGCCGTTATAAAGGACGGATTAAAGGGTGGGATGTCGTGAATGAGGCTATTGTGGAAGACGGTTCTTACCGCAAGAGTAAGTTTTATGAGATATTGGGTAAGGAATTTATCCCGTTGGCATTCCGTTATGCGCATGAGGCTGATCCGGATGCCGAACTCTATTATAATGATTATAATATGCATGTAGCGGGTCGCAGAAATACAGTGGTAGAACTGGTACATTCCTTGAAAACAAAAGGACTGCGTATTGATGCCATAGGTATGCAGGGGCATATCGGCATGGATTATCCTGATATAAAAGAGTTTGAAGAAAGTATGCAGGTTTTTGCCGAAGCCGGTGTGAAGGTGATGGTTACGGAATGGGACATGAGCGCTCTGCCTACTATCAGCATGACGGCCAATGTATCGGATACGGCTGCATATCGAAAAGAATTGAATCCCTATCCAGTGGGATTACCCGATTCGGTATCTCAGGCATGGAATTTTCGTATGAAAATGTTCCTTGACCTTTTTGTGAAACATTCGAATTTCGTATCCAGAGTGACAGTATGGGGAGTAACAGACGAAGACTCATGGAAAAACAACTTTCCGGTATGTGGTCGACATGATTATCCGCTTCTTTTTGATCGTAACTATGAACCGAAACCGTTTGTGAAAGAACTGCTCTTTGATAAAAAATAAAATGATCTGTTTAATCTTCAATATAGACTAAATATGAAAAAAGAAATGAGATACCTGGTTCCGGGTGATTATATGGCAGATCCGGCCGTACATGTCTTTAATGGTAGGGTTTACATCTACCCCAGCCACGATTGGGAAAGCGGCGTAGAGGAGAACGATAATGGCGATCACTTTAATATGAAAGATTACCATGTCTTCTCTACTGACAACATAATGCATGGAGAAGTCACTGACCACGGCATTGTCCTGCAGGTAGAGGATATTCCCTGGGCAGGCCGCCAGTTATGGGATTGTGATGTGGCTGAGAAGGATGGAAAGTATTACATGTATTTTCCACTGAAGGATAAAAACGACATTTTTCATATTGGTGTGGCAGTTAGTGACAAACCGGAAGGTCCGTTTATTCCGCAATCTGATCCTATCAGAGGGAGTTACAGTATTGATCCCGCCATATTGGATGACGGTGATGGAAATTACTATATGTATTTTGGTGGTCTTTGGGGCGGGCAACTACAACGTTATCATAATAACAAGGCTATGGAGAGTGCCGCGTTTCCGGCTGATAACGAACCAGCCATTCCCGCACGGGTGGCCAGGCTAAGCCGAGACATGCTGGAATTTGCAGAGGAGCCCCGTCCGGTTGTGATTCTGGATGAAGAAAGCCGTCCATTAACCCAGGGGGATAACGGACGTCGTTTCTTTGAGGCGTCCTGGATGCACAAATATAAGGGGAAATATTATTTTTCCTATTCTACGGGAGATACACATCGTTTGTGCTATGCTGTGGGTGACAATCCCTACGGGCCGTTCACTTACAGAGGTGTGATCCTTACGCCAGTGGTAGGCTGGACCACTCATCATGCCATTATTGAATATCAGAACAAATGGTATTTATTTCATCATGATTGTGTGCCTTCGGGTGGGAAAACCTGGCTTCGTAGTCTGAAAGTAACGGAACTGGAATATGATATGGACGGTAATATAATTACAATAGATGGAGGAGCGTAGGGCTGGAACACTTCCGTTTTGATCCGGCAAGTTCCTTGTTGATTGTAGGGTTATTTGTCAGGATAACTAGACTACAGCTTGGTTGTCCGCCGATAATTGTGTTTTGTAAAAAGGAACAATATAAATTTTGATGTTGGTGAACAAGCTAACGTGACCATGGTCATTCCACTGTCATGTGATATTTTTATTGTGTCCTGTAAACAAACGAAAGTTTAGGATATTATATGAAAAAAACAGGCTGTAGTGACAACTTTTGTGTATGCTATTATAGATTATTAGAAGCAGAATGATTATAATGGTATAATTGATGGGCGGGTAATGAGCGCCTGATATGTTCAGCGGTATTATCTGCCTTTCCTTTTCCTGAGTCGGTAGAACAGGAGAAGGAAAGGAGACAGAAAAACAAAACGAATCATGTGGCTGAGATTTAAAATATTTGTAGGATATATCACTCTGATTGCCCTGCTCACTTTTACCATTTATTTTTTCCGCAAAGAACAGACAAAGCGTATTATGCTTCAACAGGATGAACAGGAACTTCTTCATTTCTGGCATCTGACCGGCGAAGCCTACGCCGGTCTGTTGGATCTTGCTACTTATGGAGAGACGGTCAGTGTGTGGGACGAGAACGATCGGAGTACTTACCAGAAAAGGAGAGATGAAGTATGCGGCACATTACAGTCCTTGAAGCAATATGTTCATACATCTGAACAACGGGTGCGTATAGATTCGCTGTGCCTGCTTTTGGAGAGAAAGGGGCAGTTGCTTGACACGGTTATGCATACGTTCAGTCGTTTTCGTTCGGTTGGTGAAATCATAAACCGGAAAATTCCGATGATTGCATCCCGTGCCCGCGATGACAGAACGCTTGTTGGAGTAAAAGAGGAAATTCCGAAGAAAAGTTTCTGGTCCTTCCTCAAACGCAAGAAGAGAAAATCCGTTTATTTGGAACAGAAAGAAAAACGGGAACGGCTGCATCCAGCGGAAATGGACCGGCAGATTTCAACTGCCGGTATGCTGTATTCTCTGAACAGGGAACTGACCGGCAGGCAGGAGACTGAGCGTGAAAGGTTGTTGGCACAAATGGAGCGTCTGTACAATAATAATATGGCATTAAACTGCAGATTGTACGGTATCATTAGGGATTTTGAATCGGAAACGGACCGGCGCCTTGAAGAACGTTACATGCAGTTCCTTTGGGCACGAGACCGGTCCTTTTATACGGTTTCCACCCTTGCCGTCTTTATTTCATTGCTGACTATTCTCCTTTATATTATCATACATAGGGAGTTGAATCGACGGAACCGATACCGGCGTCAGTTGGAAGCTTCCAACAGGGAAAACACGGAACTTCTCCAATCCAGGAAGTGTATGATGCTGACTATCGCCCATGACCTGCGTTCTCCCCTTGCCACCATCAGAGCAACGGCAGAACTGTTGCCCGATGAAAAGGAAAGGGCCGGACAGGCGGAATACGCTGAAAATATCCGGCATGCATCGGACTATATGCTTTCTCTGGTTGACACGCTGATGAATTTCTATCTGCTTGATACAGGGCAGGCACGAGAGAATATCTCCGTCTTTTGTCTGGAAACCCTGTTCAGGGAGATTGCAAACAATTACATGCCGCTCGTCCAAAAGAAAGGATTGCAACTGTTTCCCCGGTATTCCGGTCTGAACGTTGTTGTCAGTTGCGACAAGGGACATTTGCAGCAGATTGTGAACAACCTGCTTTCCAACGCCCTGAAATTTACCGGGAAAGGATATGTCCGGCTGGAAGCGACATTCAGTAGCGGAGAACTGTGTATCAAAGTGCAGGATACGGGAGCGGGGATGAATGATGAGGAGCAGAAACGGATATTCGATGCGTTCGAAAGGCTTGACAATGCCCGCGGCATTTCAGGTTTCGGGCTTGGCCTTGCTATCGTTTCCCGGCTTGTTTCACAGCTGGGCGGTTCCATCGGGGTGGAGAGTCACCCGGGGAAAGGCAGCTGTTTTACCGTATCTCTGCCCCTTTACCCTGCCGACAGTAGTTCCTTGAAGGAGGAGTTACAATTTCCGTCTGATTATCAAACGGAAGGACTGCGTATTCTCCTTCTTGACGATGACCCGAGACAACTTTCCGTAACACGGGAGATGTTCAGGCGAAACCGGGTTGAATGTGACTGTTATACCGATTTCCGGCAGGTGGTTGCAAAATTGCGGGATGAGGATTATGACGCGTTGTTGACGGATATCCGCATGCCTGACATGGACGGTTTCGGGTTGCTGGAGTTGTTGCGTTCATCCAATATGGAAAGGGCTGGAACAATTCCGGTCATAGCCGTGACTGCCGATATGGATCCGGAAGAAGAGTACCTTTCCCGGGGATTTTCCGGATGTGTCCGTAAGCCTTTCCTGATGAATGACCTGTTGGAAACCGTTTCCCGAATTGTCGGAAAGACAAGACGGACGGTATGGCAACCGGATTTCTCTCTGATTCTTTCGGAAGAAGACAATAAGGATGAGATGCTCGGTGTCTTTATCTCGGAAAGCCGCAAGGACCTTGACAGGTTACATGGGGCGTTGGAAAAGGATGACCGCCAGACCGTCCGTGAGATCTTGCACAAGAACCTTCCCTTGTGGACAAGTGTCCGCCTTGATTATCCGATAGAGGAACTGCAAACAGTTGTGCTGTCCGATCCGGAACTCTGGACGGAAGAACAGATAAGGTGTATCTATAAGATAGTGGAAGCAGCAGGGAAACTAACTACCTGTGCTGAAAATATAAAGAAGAATATAAAATAAGTAAATGAAAAATATACTGATTATAGAGGATGATGTTGTCTTCAGCCGCAGTATCAGTAACTGGTTGAAGAAAAAGGGTATGACAACCGGGCATGTGGCTACACTCTCGGCAGCCCGTAAGGAACTTCAGGCTAAAGAGTTCGACCTTGTCCTGGCAGACCTACGCCTGCCGGACGGCAGCAGTATGGAGTTGCTGAAGTGGATGAAAGGAAAACATTATTCCATCCCGTTCCTTATCATGACCAGTTACGGTCAGGTGGAGAATGCAGTGGAAGCCATGCAGCTTGGGGCTTCCAATTACCTTTGCAAGCCGGTACAACCGGACCGGCTTTGGGAAGTCATAGAAAAAGAGCTCAGCCGTTCGCAGCATGGCAGCACAGAATTCTACTGCGGTGAAAGTGAAAAGGCCCGTGAAATGTACCGGCTGATAGGCCCTGTGGCCCGTTCCGACATGTCCGTCTTGCTTCGCGGAGCATCGGGTA
>ERZ791619.1048-NODE-1048-length-11919-cov-3.14818_pt1 | contig 11919 bp, 8 predicted proteins | sample MGYA00510271_ERZ791619 | MGnify/ENA primary metagenome ERZ791619 (study PRJEB30046, sample SAMN00715209) | human gut metagenome | study: EMG produced TPA metagenomics assembly of the A metagenome-wide association study of gut microbiota in type 2...
GCAAGGTTGGGAATGGAAGCGGGAGGAGCTTACTATTAAAACCCACAGGACATTGGGTAGTGTAAAATGAAGTAAGTATAGTTGTGATCAGAGCAGGTATGGATGCAATCAGAGCAGGTATAGGTGCAATTAAAGCAAGTGCCGGTGCAATCCGGAAGAACATTTGCGATCAGGAAGGTTTCATTATAAAGTATTTTCATAAGCAAAATTTAGGGTAAAAACAGGAGAAGCCTACCTTTCAAACCAAAGGCATGTTGGTTTAAAGCCAAGGGGTGTTGTTGGCTTAAAAGGTAAGGAGTCTTGGTTTTAAAGATAAAAGGATGGCTGTGTAAAGAGGTTATAGGGGTATTTTTAGGGAAATAGAGAGCTGCTCAAAGAAAGAAAGAAAGAAAGAGAATAAGGAGATGTATAGATTTGAGAAGAGACTATACAGGATTCAAGTATAAAACCTGAATCCTGAAGTTTTCTATTTACACAAAATTCTGGACAGTGCCAGACTATATGAATCAACCTTAGCCTACTCTATAAACCACACTCACCCACTCCTTGTCCCTATGCCTAATCGTTTTGCATCAATCATCCCCATTATAGCATTAACAACATAGAAAAGTTCCCTCCACTGAAATAATGTTTAGCCCGATACAGATAATGATGTTTGAATCATCTTGAAGTAGAAACTTATTTCTCCATTCCGTCCATTACAACTCAAGCTGAAATAGCCACCGCTTGTATGTAAGCATTATACAAACCAGCTAAATATCTCCAAACAAGTTACAATAAATATCTTTCTATAAAAGTTTTGCCTCCTATTCATTAAAAGTTCAGGTTAACAACAGAAAAAGAATCATAACTGGGACCAAAGGCAATCTTTTCAGGTTCTACAACGATTTCGTTTCATCTTTTTTTCGTATTTTTGTCCCAATATGCATGCTTCTGCAAGGATAGCAAAGACGAATAAAAAAATAATGAGAGTAATTGATTTAATACATAGCAACGAAAAAACAGCTTTCTCTTTCGAAATACTCCCTCCTTTAAAGGGTACGGGCATCGAGAAGTTGTACCAAACCATAGATACCTTACGTGAGTTCGACCCAAAGTATATCAACATCACCACTCATCGCAGTGAGTATGTATATCGGGATTTAGGCAACGGACTTTTTCAGCGCAACCGCCTGAGAAGACGTCCGGGAACCGTAGCTGTAGCTGCTGCCATCCAGAATAAATACAACATCACAGTAGTACCCCACATTTTGTGTAGCGGGTTTACACAGGAAGAGACAGAATATGTACTGCTCGACCTTCAGTTCCTGGGTATTACAGATCTATTAGTGCTTCGTGGCGATAAAGCCAAACATGAAACCGTGTTTACTCCTGAGGGAGACGGACATCATCATGCTTTGGATCTACAGCAACAAATCAATAACTTCAACAAAGGTATTTTTGTAGACGGATCGGAGATGAAAGTGACTAATACTCCTTTCTCATACGGTGTGGCTTGCTATCCGGAAAAGCATGAAGAAGCTCCTAATATCGATATGGATATCTATTGGTTGAAGAAGAAAGTGGAAGCCGGTGCAGAATATGCCGTTACCCAACTGTTTTACGATAACAAAAAGTACTTTGAATTCGTAGAAAAGGTACATCAGGCAGGTATCGACATCCCTATCATCCCGGGTATTAAGCCCTTTAAAAAGATATCACAACTGAATATGGTGCCTAAAACGTTCAAGGTAGACCTTCCGGAAGAGTTGACCAAGGAAGCACTGAAGTGCCAAACCGATGAGGAAGCCCGTCAGGTAGGCATCGAATGGTGCATCAGCCAATGCAAAGAGTTGATGGCCGGTGTGCCCAGTATCCATTTCTACTCCATCGGAGCAGTGGACAGTATCAAAGAAGTAGCCAAAGCAATTTACTAAGCCATGTTTTTCAGAGACGTCATCGGACAAGAAGAGGCCAAGTATCGACTGATACAAGAAGTCAGCGAAGGACGCATCCCCCATGCCCAGCTTTTTTGTGGGCCCGAAGGGGTAGGCAAGTTTCCGCTGGCACTGGCCTATGCACGCTATCTGAGTTGCACCAATCGTAGTGACACTGATGCTTGCGGAGTCTGTCCGTCATGTGTGAAATTCAATAAGCTGGTTCACCCGGATGTTCATTTCGTCTTTCCGGTAGTAAAAAACGGGAGAAGCGATGACTACATTGTAGAATGGAGAAAATTGGTGTTAAACAATCCCTATTTTACCATCAATCATTGGCTGAACGAAATAAATGCAGAAAATGCACAGGCCGTAATCTACACCAAAGAGAGTGATGAGATCATGAAAAAGCTCAGCCTTAAATCCAGCGAGGGCGGATTTAAGATTACACTCCTCTGGCTGCCGGAAAAGATGCAACAGGCTTGTGCCAACAAGTTATTGAAACTGCTGGAAGAACCACCCGAAAAGACAATCTTCCTTTTGGTTTCGGAGGCTCCCGATTTAATTCTCCAAACGATATTGAGCCGCACACAACGCTTCAATCTACGTAAAATTGAGGAAGAGTGTATGGCCGAGGCTTTACAAAGCAAATACGGGGTCCAGCAGGCAACCAGTATTTCGATCGCCCACCTAGCCAACGGAAACTTTATCAAAGCCCTCGAGACGATTCACCTGAATGAAGAGAATCAGTTGTTTTTCGAACTGTTTGTCAGTTTGATGCGACTCTCTTACCAACGGAAAATCCGGGAAATGAAATTATGGAGTGAACAAGTGGCAGGCATGGGACGCGAACGCCAGAAAAATTTTCTGGAATACTGCCAACGAATGATCCGGGAGAATTTTATCTACAACCTACACCGGAAAGAGTTGACTTATATGACATTAGAAGAACAGAACTTCGCTACACGGTTTGCCCCTTTTGTCAACGAACGAAATGTAATGGGCATCATGGATGAACTGAGTGAAGCTCAAAAACATATTGAACAGAACGTAAATGCTAAAATGGTATTTTTCGACTTCTCGCTGAAGATGATCGTACTGTTAAAGCAATAACTCTAAAATAAAGTATATGGAATTTAAACTGCATAATGGGAGCGGAGGTCTTTGTTGTAAAAGCTGTTCCCGACAAGATAAAAAACTAAATACCTATGATTGGCTGGCCGACATACCAGGCAATGCAGAGGAGAGTGATATGGTAGAAGTTCAATTTAAGAACACCCGTAAAGGCTACTACCGTAACAGTAACAAAATCAAATTGGAGAAAGGCGATATCGTAGCTGTAGAAGCTACTCCGGGACACGATATTGGTACTGTCACCCTGACAGGACGATTAGTCCCCCTCCAGATGAAAAAGGCAAACTTTAAACAGGATGCCGAAATCAAGCGTATCTACCGCAAAGCAAAAGCTGTAGATATGGAGAAATATGAAGAAGCAAAAGCCAAAGAACATACCACAATGATTCGTGCACGGCAGATAGCAGCCAGTCTGAATCTGGATATGAAAATTGGTGATGTAGAATATCAAGGAGACGGCAATAAAGCTATCTTTTATTATATCGCCGACGAACGCGTAGACTTCCGCCAATTGATTAAAGTACTGGCCGAAGCTTTTAGAGTACGTATCGAAATGAAGCAAATCGGTGCACGGCAGGAAGCCGGACGCATCGGAGGTATCGGCCCTTGCGGACGTGAGTTATGCTGTGCCACCTGGATGACCAGTTTTGTATCCGTATCAACCAGTGCGGCAAGGTATCAGGATATTTCACTGAATCCTCAAAAGTTGGCCGGACAGTGTGCCAAGTTAAAATGTTGCCTGAACTATGAAGTGGACTGCTATGTAGAAGCACAAAAACGTCTGCCCTCAAGAGAAATCGAACTGGAAACCAAAGACGGAACCTATTACTTCTTCAAAGCAGATATCCTCAGTAATCAGATTTCGTATTCAACCGACAAAAACTTTGCAGCAAACTTAGTGACCATTAGCGGAAAACGTGCATTCGAAGTGATAGGGCTGAACAAAAGAGGTATTAAACCGGACAGTCTGTTGGAAGCCGAACGCAAACCGGAACCTAAAAAGCCTGTTGATTTGCTGGAGCAGGAAAGCTTGACGCGTTTCGACCGTGACCGCCGCCGTAACGCCAAAGACGGAAATGGAAAGGACGAAGGCGGAAACGGAAACCGGAAAAAGAAAAAGAAGAATAATACCCGCCCGCAACAAGCTACCAATGGCGAAACACAGAGTTCACAGCCCACTCCGATTAATGCACAGGAGAACAACGGTTCTCAGCCTGTACAAAACCAACAGCGTACACGTGGTGAACGTCCGAAAAACAATAATCGCAACAACAACCAACCACGTAAAAATAATGAGTCTCGTGAACCGCGTAGCAACGAGAACCGGGAAACGCGTAAAAACGAACCCCGTGAACAGCGCCCTCCTCGCGAACCACGCGGACCGCGCAACAATGAACAACCTAAACGTATCGAGAAAGCTCAGGAAAATGAAAAGCCTGCTCAAGAATAGCATTTGCATGCTCCTTACCACATGGGTTCTGACTGCATGTGACGAAAATACTGTGTATCACTCTTACCAATCCACTCCCCCGGATGGATGGAAGAAGAGTGATACACTCTTTTTCAACGTGCCTCTAAAAGATTCCCTAGCCAACCTGCGACTGTCCGTTGGTGTACGCAACAGCAGTAACTACCCTTATCAGAACCTGAATATCCTCATCCATTATAATCTGGAAGATTCAACTGTATGGAAGACAGATACCCTGAAGTTTATACTGACTGACCGGGAAGGTAAATGGACAGGAACCGGCTGGGGAAGTCTCTACCAATCGGCACTCCCTTGGAAGGACTGCTTTGTTAAACATCCCGGCAACTATACTTTCAAAATAGTACACGAAATGAAGAATGAACAACTAACCGGGATCAGTGATGTGGGATTGAAAATAGAACATTTATAGCCGTCTGCTACGCCCCGCATCGATACGCAGAAAGATAAAAAGCAGAATCGTAAATCCCCATAAAGATGACCCGCCATAACTAAAGAAAGGCAACGGAATACCGATTACAGGAGTCAGACCAAGTACCATTCCGATGTTAATAAACAAATGGAACAGGAAAATGCTCACAACCGAATAGCCATAAACCCGCCCGAAAGTAGAAGTCTGCCGCTCTGACGTCGCTATAAGACGGAGTATCAATGCCAAGAAAAGCAAAAGAACGGCTGCCGAACCAACAAACCCCTGTTCTTCACCCACAGTACAGAAAATGAAATCGGTATCTTGTTCGGGCACATATTTCAACTTGGTTTGTGTACCATTCAGAAAACCTTTACCCGTCAACCCTCCGGAACCAATCGCAATCTTCGACTGGTTAACGTTGTAACCGGCTCCGGCCAAGTCCTCTTCCATCCCCAACACCACTTTTATACGAATCTGCTGATGAGGTTCAAGAATGTTGTCGAACACATAATCACTTGAATAAAGAAAACCGATAGAACCCAAAGCAAACAATCCGATCAAAAGATAGGCACGTTGCCGTTCGCTCAAAGATAAGTAAAGTAGATAACCTATGGTCACCACACAAAGCCCCCACTCCACCCAAACCAAATTGAATGGAGAGAGATACTCAGAAACGAGATAAGCGATCAGCAGCACAAGCAAACTACCGCCTATCATATTCCGTACAGGTTCCCACTTTTTCCTATACACCCAAACCATGGAACCGGCAAATAAAAGTATCATCAACAACACGGCAAACTCTCCGATAGGCGTAGGCGTATCGGCTATAAATACCTGATCGAAACGAATACCGACCACAAAATAGACTACGGCACATACTCCCGAAAACAAAACTACTCCAGGCATACCCTCGCGATATAACACCAAGAAGAAGGCAAGATAGACCAATGCCGAACCGGTTTCTTTCTGCAAAATAATCAGCAACATCGGAAGTAAAATAAAAGCTACCAAGGGTAAAAAGCACTTCCACTTCTTGATATTAAATGAATAGGCATTCATAAACTTTGCCAGAGCCAAAGCTGTGGCAAATTTTGCAAACTCCGCCGGCTGCAGACTGACCGGACCTAATATTAACCACGAACGGGAACCTTTCGTATCGGGTGCAATAAAAATGGTTACGATTAACAGAAGAATCATACCTATATATATCAGGTATGCAAACATATCGTACATTCGTTCTTCAAGCATCAGGAGTATAAAACCAAGCCCAAAGGAACAGATAATCCACACAAACTGCCTACCGGCACGTGTTGAAAAGTCCAGAAAGTCACGATCACCATAATCATAACTGGCACCGCACACACTAAACCATCCACCGATTATAAGGAGCAGGTAAATGACGATCGTTACCCAATCCAATGTTTTCCATAAACTAACGCTCCTCGTTTCCATACATAATCACTCTATTACTATATTCTTCTGCACGTATCTCATTCTCCGGAGAGAGTTTCCCTTTTAAATATTGTTCCATCATCAATGCTCCGATCGGTACTCCGTAGACTGCGCCAAAACCACCATTCTCAACATATACGGCGATGGCTATCTTTGGGTTATTCATGGGAGCAAATCCCATAAAAACGGAGTGGTCATGTCCTCGGTTCTGCGCCGTACCGGTTTTGCCACATACTTCAACGTCCGGTAAAATGGCTCCTGCTACCCGGCAAGTACCTCCTGTGACCGCAGCACGCATGCCTGTAACCACATCTTCATAGTGTTTCCGGTCGATAGAGGTTTTTCTGGGAACTCGATAGAGGCTGTCGAGTTGTTCATCTTGAATTTCCTTCACAATATGTGGAGTAATAAAATGTCCCCGATTGGCTATTGTCGCACCCAAATTGGCTATCTGCAAAGGAGTTGCCAGAATCTCTCCCTGGCCAATTGCGATACTGATCACCGTCAACCCATTCCAACGTCCACGATAGGCCTTGTCATAAAACTGAGCATTAGGAATCAATCCCCGCTTTTCACCCGGTAAATCCACCCCGAGTTTATAGCCAAAACCCTGAGACACCATGTGGTCTTTCCATACAGTAATGGCATTTTGTGAGGAGCCATACTTGCGATCGCCAAACATCCGGAACAAGCCCCAACAAAAATAAGAGTTACATGAAGTCGCAATGGCCGGTATTAGCGGCAACGGCGAACCATGGGCATGACATCCCACATGCAAACTCCCGTAATTGAACCCATGAGCACAAGGGAAAGCCGGCGTATTGGTCTGAATAATCCCTTCTTGTAAGAAAGTCAGCGCTTGTGCCGTTTTAAACGTCGATCCCGGAGGATATACTCCCATAATCGAACGGTTTAACAAAGGTTTCATCGGATCTCTCTGGAGCATCAAATGGTTCTTTCCGCGCTGACGGCCAATCATCAGTCTCGGATCAAAATCGGGTGAAGAAACCATGCAAAGTATTTCTCCCGTCTCCGGTTCGATAGCGACAATACTCCCGATTTTATTTTTCAACAAGCGTTCTCCCAACATCTGGAGATTGATATCGATTCCGAGCTTCAGGTTCTTTCCGGGTATCGGACGCTTATCATACTTTCCATCCATATAATGTCCCTGTATACGTCCGTGCGCATCCCTCAACAATACCTCAACGCCCTTTTCGCCCCGTAAATAAGATTCATATGATTTTTCAATACCCTGTTTCCCGATATAGTCTCCCCGGATGTAATAATCATCATTTTCGATGTCTTTCATTGATACTTCACCAATATCACCAAGCACATGGGCAGCGGAGTTATAGCTATATTGACGAATGGTACGTCGCTGGATATAGAATCCGTGAAACTTAAATAGCTTCTCCTGAAATACGCCACATTCTTCTGCCGAAAGTTGAGACATGAATACCTGATTGGTGTAGCGTGAATAACCGGGATTCCTGCGACGATCTTTCATATCGCTCATTATCTTCAGAAACTGTGCACGAGTGATATTCAGTGTCTGGCACAAGTCAAGTGTATCGAGGTTCTCAACTTCCTTCGGCACCATTGTTATATCATACGCAGGCTGATTAAACACTAACAGTTTATCATTCCGGTCGTACATTGCCCCACGTGACGGGTACTGAATCTTATTCAGGAAAGCATTACTGTCGGCATTTTTTTTATAGTCATCAGTAGCTATCTGGAGAGAAAACAGACGCAGCAGATAAATCAGGACAATAGCCAATGCTACTCCGCCGATCACATATTTCCGTTTCTCTAAAACATAATCTTTTGCCATACCTATCTCCACTCCTTCACCAGCCATAATACAGGTTATAGTCAAAATGGTGCTCGACACCACCCTTAACAGCAATAACGGTATGCTGGTAAATGAGAAGAACTCAAGAGTCAGTAACATAAAATGGTGAACAAAGACACTTACCACCAAATATTTAAGGAAAGAAGCAATTCCCATACTTTTCAGCGAAGGTACGATACTATCCAAAGTATCTCGAGGCGTAAACAAGCGAAGAAACAACGGACGTAGAAAAGCCAGTAGTACTGTCGCCGCCGCATTCATACCCGGGGTATTAGAAAAGATATCGATGGCAAGCCCCATACAGAAACCCCATACCATCAATTCGTTTCGGGAAGTACCGGAGTTAAATTTTAATATAAAATAAACGTATAGAAAAGGAGTAGCCACACCGGCTATGTGCACATTATTCAAGATCAGCACCTGAAGTAATATCAGACCGACAAACCATCCTACTCTATGTATATAGTTGATAATCATTGCGCCAAACTCTTTTGTTCCAACTCTTTTTGCTCTCTCTGACCGGTTCTTGCAATCACACGCACCTCACTCACCTTACCAAAATCCGTTGCCAGTTTTACCTTCAACAGATAGGAAAGGCCATCATTCGAATCGGCCATATCATCTACCGTACCAATCATAATACCTTCAGGAAAAACCGTGGAATAACCACTGGTCACAACTGTATCTCCCAAATTGAATTCGGCATGACGAGGCAAATCTTTCAAATAAGCATACCGGGCATCTCCATATTCCCACTTCAGGTAACCGAAATACTCACTACCCACAATTTTACAACTAATGCTGGATTTGCTGTTCAACACCGAAATCACCCGGGAATAGTGAGAAGAAGTTTCATATACGATGCCGACCACCCCATTACCGTCGACCACGCCCATTTCAGGACGGATGCCATCCTTCGATCCCCGATTCAGAGTGATGTAGTTATCTACCAGATTGAGACTGTTATTGATAACCCGGGCTTTGAAGATTTCATAGTCTGTATCCGACAAGTTTCGGATACTATTCAGCTCGGTTGAGTCAGAGAGATGTTTTACTAATGCATTCTCCAGATTGCGGTTCTGCTGCTCCAACTCCATGATGCGATCCAATAAATCCTCATTGACCGACTTCAGATGGAAATAAGAAGTTATTCCACCGGATACTTCATATACTTTGCCGGCAACTACATTGGCCGAACTGAAATAAACACTGTGTTGGTAGTGATTAAAGCGAAATAACAAAACAAAACTGATCACCTCCAACAGAATGAAGAGGAACCAGTGATTATATTTCAAAAGAAAGTTCAGTAAATTCCGCATAAAGACATATAAGTTACAAACTACGATCTACGAGCCACAAGTTCGTGCAGCAACTTACGCAACTGCCTCTCACTTATAGCTCGTAAACCGTAGTCAATTATTTATCTCATCAAGAATGAGAAACGGTCTACATTCTTCAATGCAACCCCTGTACCTTTAGCTACTGCATGCAACGGGTCTTCTGCAATGTGGAAAGGAATATTTATCTTATCAGTCAGACGTTTGTCCAAGCCACGAAGCAGCGCTCCACCACCGGCCAAATAGATTCCATTATGCACAATATCGGCATACAGTTCAGGAGGTGTATTCTCTAACGCACTCAGAATAGCTGTTTCTATCTTCGAGATTGATTTTTCAAGACAGTGTGCCACTTCCTGGTAGCATACCGGCACTTCCATCGGAAGTGCAGTGATACGGTTCGGTCCGTGAACGATATAATCTTCAGGAGCATCCTCACCCAGTTCGGTCAAAGCAGCACCCACATTTATCTTAATACGTTCGGCCATACGCTCACTGACTTTCACGTTATGCTGACGGCTCATGTATTCCTGAATATCGGCAGTCAGATCATCTCCCGCTATACGAATAGAGTTGTTCGAAACAATACCTCCCAATGAAATTACAGCAATCTCGGTAGAACCACCACCTATATCAACAATCATGTTTCCTTCCGGTGCTTCTACATCGATACCGATACCGATAGCCGCAGCCATAGGTTCAAATACCAGATAGACATCACGTCCGCCGGCATGTTCGGCAGAGTCACGGACAGCACGAAGTTCAACTTCCGTACTACCCGAAGGCACTCCGATCACCATACGAAGCGATGGAGAGAAAAGGCGGTTACGAGTATTTACCTGTTTGATCAGTCCGCGCATCATCTGCTCGCAAGCATAGAAGTCGGCAATCACTCCGTCGCGCAACGGACGGATGGTACGAATATTCTCGTGCGTCTTTTCGTGCATCAGCTTGGCCTTTTCACCTACAGCAATCATCTTGTCTGTCCGACGGTCAAGGGCCACCACCGAAGGCTCATCTACTACAATCTTACCACCGGTAATAATGATAGTATTGGCCGTACCGAGGTCCATTGCTATTTCTTGTGTAAAAGAGAATAATCCCATAATGAATAAATTTCTAATGCGTCAATATACCAGTGTGCCCATAACGGGTTGTCCGGCATACAACAAGTTTTTAATTAGTGCTTAAAGTGGCGGATACCCGTTGTAACCATTGCCATGCCATGTTCGTTGCAATAGTCAAATGTCAACTGGTCTTTCACCGAACCGCCCGGCTGGATCACAGCTGTCACACCTTCCTTATCCGCAATTTCCACACAATCGGGGAAAGGGAAGAAAGCATCCGATGCCATCACCGCACCCTGCAAATCGAAACCAAACGACTTAGCTTTTTCGATAGCTTGTTTCAGTGCATCCACACGTGAAGTCTGTCCCACACCGCTTGCCAGCAATTGTTTTCCTTTGGCCAAAACAATGGCATTCGACTTACTGTTTTTTACTATTTTATTAGCAAACAGCATATCTTCTACCTCTTCCGGTGTCGGAGCTTTATCAGTTACCGTTTTCAGGTCTGCAGTTGTTTCAATATTCAAGTCTCTGTCCTGAACCAATACACCATTCAATAAAGAACGGAATTGCTTTCTCGGCAATTTAGCCTCTTTACGAACCAAAATGATACGATTCTTTTTCTGTCCCAGAATTTCGAGTGCATCTACATCGTAATCAGGAGCAATCACAACTTCAAAGAAGATTTTATTGATCTCTTCCGCTGTCTCTTTATCAATAACCGCATTCGTGATCAGCACTCCCCCAAAGGCAGATACCGGATCACCGGCCAACGCATCTTTCCATGCTTCGAGCACAGTAGGACGAGAAGCCAGCCCGCAAGCATTATTATGCTTCAGAATAGCAAATGTGACATCGTCAAACTCATCGATCAAATCGACTGCGGCATTGATGTCAAGCAGGTTGTTATAAGAGATCTCTTTTCCATGAATCTGATCAAACATCTCATCCAGGTTTCCATAGAAATATCCCTTCTGATGTGGATTTTCGCCATAACGCAACGTCTTCTGGCTATTGGCAGAGCAACGGAAAGCAGAACCCTCTTCAGCATCAAAATAGTTGAAGATAGCCGAATCATAGTGTGAAGATACGGCAAATGCCTCTTTAGCCATCCAACGACGTTCTTCAAGAGAAGAAGTGGCCCCGTGCTCCATCAACATATCGAGCAAAGGTTTATATTGAGCTTGTGAAGCAACAATAATTACGTCATTGAAGTTTTTGGCAGCGGCACGAATCAAAGAGATTCCGCCTATATCT
>ERZ791619.1063-NODE-1063-length-11754-cov-3.01975_pt1 | contig 11754 bp, 7 predicted proteins | sample MGYA00510271_ERZ791619 | MGnify/ENA primary metagenome ERZ791619 (study PRJEB30046, sample SAMN00715209) | human gut metagenome | study: EMG produced TPA metagenomics assembly of the A metagenome-wide association study of gut microbiota in type 2...
GTGAATGGGTGGCCGCCATCGGCAGTCCCTTCGGTCTGGACAACACCGTGACCTCTGGCATTGTGTCCGCCAAGAGCCGCAAGCTGCCGAGCGATCAGTACGTTCCCTTCATCCAGACCGACGTGGCCGTCAATCCGGGCAACTCCGGCGGCCCGCTCTTTAACATGAAGGGTGAAGTCGTGGGCATCAACTCCCAGATCTTCTCTACCTCCGGCGGTTTCATGGGCCTGTCGTTTGCCATTCCGAGCAACCTGGCCATGCAGATCAAGGATCAACTCGTGAAAAACGGCAAGGTCACACGCGGCCGTATCGGCGTGGTGATCCAAAGCGTCACGCAGGATCTTGCGGAAAGTTTCGGCATGAAGACGCCCAAGGGCGCTATCGTGAGCCAGGTTGAAAAAGACGGTCCTGCTGCAAAAGCCGGCCTGCAGGAAGGTGACATCATTACGGCCGTTAACGGCAGGGCCATTGACGACAGCGTCGACATGCCGGTCATCATCGGCAGTATGGCGCCGGGCTCGATCGCCAAACTTTCCATCATTCGCAACAACAAGGACATGACGCTTGACGTCAAAGTTGAGGAAGCTCCCAACGAGAGCGCTTCGTCGAACGCTTCCAAGACTGCTGCCGCCAATAAGCTCGGCGTAACAGTGCGTCCTCTCAACGATGAGGAAAAAGCCAAGGCCGAAACCGAAGGTCTGCTCGTCACCGAATCGACGGGCGCCGCCCGCAAGGCCGGCATCCGTGAAGGCGACATCATCGTCAACGTCAACGGCGTTAAGATCAAGAAGACCGACGACCTGGCGCGTGTTCTCGAAAAGAACAAGAACCTGCGTGTGTTGGTGCAGCGCCGCGACGGCCGCATCTTCATTCCGGTTCGTCTGAAGTAATAATCTTCTCCTAGTGATTCCGCAAAACGGCAGCGTCTCCTCGCTGCCGTTTGCGTTTCAGTCCATGCTTATTCGCCCGTTTCTGCCTGCCGATGCCGCTTTTCCGCCACACCGTCAAAACCGTCAACCGCCGCGACTATTCCGAAGAAGAAGTTGCCGCCTGGTTGCGCGAAGAAGACGTAACGCCCGACATGTGGCTCGACTCCTTCACCGGCAAAGCCGCGTTTGTGGCCATCGACGACAACGGAGCGCTTACGGGTTTTGTCGACTGCAAACCTCAAACCGGCCTTATCGACCGCCTTTTTGTCGCAGCTCACCGGCAAGGAGAAGGCATCGGGTCCGCACTTCTCGCACAAGCGGAAGCCGCCATTGAGCGCTCCGTTTCCACGTTTACCGTCTACGCCTCTCTTACCGCGCGGACCTTTTTCGAGCGAAGCGGCTATACCGTCGTCACGCCCAATCGGGTGAAGCGCACGTACACGCATGAAGGCCGTTCACACACAATCGTCTTGCTGAACTTCAGGATGCAAAAAAGCCGCTGACAAAGCGGCGGCCCTTTTGCGTGAAACAACTTTTTTCGTCAGAGACTACTTGGAAGTCGGATGTTCCTTTCCATAGTGCGTCTCATCGAGATGCTCGGCACGCTCGTGCATGTCGGCAGGCACACCGATCGTTTCCGGATCATCGCGTACGTTATCTTCGGCATGCTTGATTTCTTTGGATACCGAAGACCCCAACGGCTTTTTCAGAGCGTCGTTATCGACTTCCTTCAACCAGTGACCGACCACGATGCAGGCAATACCGTTGCCGATCATGTTGGTGATGGCACGCGCCTCCGACATGAAGCGGTCGATACCGAGAATCAGAGCAAGACCAGCCACCGGCACGTGGCCCACGGCAGAGAGCGTGGCTGCCAGCACGATAAATCCCGAGCCGGTGACACCTGCGGCGCCCTTGCTGGTGAGCAACAGCACAGCCAGAAGTGTGAGCTGCTGCACAAGCGTCATCTGCACGTCGCAGGCCTGCGCAATAAAGACGGCGGCCATCGTCAGATAAATCGCCGTGCCGTCCAGGTTAAAGGAGTAGCCCGTCGGAATCACCAGACCAACCACCGACTTTGTCACGCCTGCCTTTTCCATCTTGTCCATCATGCGCGGCAAGACCGATTCCGAAGAACTGGTGCCGAGCACAATCAGGAGTTCTTCCTTGATGTACATGATGTAGTGCAAAATGGAAAAACCGTGCCAGCGGCAGATCAGACCCAGCACCACAAAAATGAAGAGCAGGCAGGTGAGATAGAACGTCCCCATGAGTTCGGCAAGCGGAATGAGCGAGTCGAGACCGTATTTACCGATCGTAAAGGCCATGGCACCGAACGCACCCAGAGGAGCCACGCGCATGATCATGCCAACGATCTGGAAGAGCACACGCGAAGATTTGTCGATGATTTCAAAAACAAGCGTATTGCGTCCGCCCATCTTGTGCAGCGCGAAACCGAAAAGCAGCGAGAAGAAGAGCACCTGCAGAATCTCACCCTCGGCAAAGGCGCCCACGACGGTCGAAGGAATGATGTGCAGCAGGAAATCCACCGTGCCCTGCATCTGGCCGGGCTTGGTATAGGCTTCAACCGACTTGCTGTCCAAAGAAGCCGGATCAACGTGCATGCCCACGCCGGGTTGCACAACGTTGACAATAAAAAGACCCACGATCAGAGCGATCGTCGAGACAATTTCAAAGTAAAGCAAAGCGAGACCGCCCGTCTTGCCCACCTTCTTCATGTCTTCCATGCCGGCAATGCCGGTGACGACGGTACAGAAGATCACCGGAGCAATGATCATCTTGATCAACTTAATGAAGCCGTCACCAAAAGGCTTCATCATTTCGCCGATATGCGGAGCGAAATGACCGAGCAAAACGCCGATCAGAATCGCGCAAATCACCTGAAAGTACAGCACCTTGTAGATCGGCGTCTTTTTATTTGCGGTTGTCTCAGTCATAGGTATGAGATTTTTCCGTGTTAAATCAGTCGAATAGCTTTGGGCACATCAATGGTGCACGCAAAGCCCGCAAGGGTTGATTTTCTCAGCAGCATCGGTTTCCGGCACACAGGCACAGCGAAAAGCACCGATATTTTTGAGATACCGGTGCTTTTCATCAAAGAAACCAAGCAGTTTCTCTCAGAAGAGAGTCATCAGCGTGCAGTTTAGCGAATCAGCGGATGTCGGTTTTCACAATGGCGTTAATCATGCGTTCGATATCGAGTTCCGGATGCGCAATCAAACGAAACGCCATGCCGTCCACAAGAGCCATATCCATTTCCACCATCACCTCGATTTCTTCATCGGAAACATCCGCTGAAGACCGGCTGCGGTGCATTTTCTTGATCAACTCCCGAACCTGGGCATCCGAACGTTTGACGATCTCACCCATGGAGCTGTTTCTGGACGCCTCTTCGAGGATCTCAATTTTGACACGAGCGCGCTGTACTGCCAACTGTTTGCGCAGAGACTCGCGAAACTGTCGCCTCTGCTCCTCCAGCGAAACGCGGCCGTTGACAATTTCATCGATTTCGCGAGCAAGGCGAGCAACTTCCCGCTGTGCAAATTCGTCAATGATGGCGTCTTTGTTTTCAAAATAGTTGTAGAAGTTTCCCACGCTGATGCCGGCGCGTTTGGCAATCTCCTGCATCTTCGTAGCTTTGATGCCGCGCTCACGGAAACACGAAGCCGCGGCGGACAGAATCTGCTCGCGCAGATTGACCGCCGCTCCTGACGTCAACACGGTCATTTCGCGTCCGCCGTCTGAGTCGTTTCGGCCGGTTCTTCAAGCTGCGAGCCGCCGCCCAAAACCTTGTAGAGCGTCACAAGGCTTGCGGCACGCGACAGCTGCGCACTGATCACGGCCTGCTGAGCCGAGAAGTTCGAGCGCTGGCTGTCGAGCACTTCAAGATAGCTGTCTGCGCCGTTCTTGTAGCGCTCTTCACTCAAGCGAAGCGTTTCGGCCGTTGCTGCCGCCAACTGCTGCTGCGCCAAAAGTTCTTCGGCAACCGTGCCTTCGGTCGCCAGTGCATCGGCCACTTCCTGGAACGCCGTCTGAATGGCGAGTTCGTAGTCGGCAATCGACTTCTTCTGATAGGCCTCAGCCGCACGCAGATTGGCAATGTTCGCGCCGCCCGTGAAAATCGGCAGCGTGATATTGGGCACAAAGCTCCACGTATGCGTGCCGCCGTTAAAGAGCTCGTTGAGTTCTCCTGAAATGGATCCTGCCGATCCCGTGAGCGTAATGCTCGGGAAGAACGCGGCGCGCGCCACGCCGATATTGGCGTTGGCCGAACGCAAAACCGCTTCGGCCGACGCGATATCGGGACGAGCGAGCAACACTTCGCTCGGGATGTTGGATGCCACCGACACCTGCGGCTTGGTGATGTCCATCTTCAGACCTTCGGGCTCAAGTTCTGCCGGCACTTTGGTGCCCACAAGCGTCGCCAGCGCATTGCGATACTGTGCGACCGAGCGCGAGGCCTGGACGGCGGCGGCCTTGGCCGTTGCCACCGTCTGCATGGCCTGCTGCACTTCAAGCATGCTCGAAGCGCCGAGCTCGTAGCTCTGCTGGATTAACTTCAGACTCTCGGACTGGCTGTCGTAGGTCTCCTGTGCGAGCTTGAGCAAATCCTTGCTGGCGCCAAGCGACAACCAGGTCTGAGCGATTTCGGTGATCACCGTCATCTGCGCCGTGCGCTGAGCCGCCTGCGTCTGGAAATAGGACTGCAAAGCCTGTTCGTTCAGATTGCGGATGCGTCCGAACAAATCAAGCTCGTAGGATGCCATCGCAGCACTGGCCGAGTAGGTGTGCGACGTGACATCAACCCCCGTAGCAGTCGTCGAAGCCGGCGTGCGCCCGGCCGTTTCTTCGGCCTGCACCGCCACCGACGGCAACAGATCCGCCCGGCTTACGTTGTACTGCGCACGCGCCTGCTCAACCGAATAGAACGCCGAACGCAGACTGCGGTTGTTTTGCAGACCAAGTTCAATGAGCTTGGTGAGACGTTCATCGGTAAAGAAGTCACTCCACTTCTGCAGCCCTTCGGTCAGAAGCGCCGCGTTTTTCGTTGCCTCATCCTGCGGCCAAACCTGCTCGACGGGAGCCTCGGGACGCTCGTACTCGGGAGCCAAGGAAATGCAGCCCGAAAGCAGCAAGGCCGAAGCCAGAGGCAAAAGACATAAGGTTTTACGCATTTGTTTCCTCATTTTTTATTCCTGAGACTCCACGGCCTTCGGTTCGGCGGCGACAACCGGTTGGGATTTCTTTCCCGAGAAAATACGGGTCACCAACACGAAGAACGCAGGCACAAAGAAGATGCATAGGAACGTTCCCGTGATCATACCGCCCAAAACAGCCACACCAATGGCCGACTGTGCACCGGCGCCGGCGCCCGAGGCCATGGCCAGAGGCAACACACCCAGACCGAAAGCCAGAGACGTCATCAAAATCGGGCGAAGACGCAACCGGACAGCCTCAACCACGGAAGCAAGCAATTCCTGCCCCTGATCATGCAGATCGCGGGCAAATTCCACAATCAGAATGGCGTTCTTGGACACCAAACCGACCGTCGTCAACAAGCCCACTTGGAAGTACACGTCGTTTTCCTTGCCGCAAATCCAGGTCAAGCCCAGAGCGCCGACAACGCCGGTGGGCACCACCAGAATCACGGCAATCGGAATCGTCCAGGATTCGTACAGAGCCGCCAGAGCCAGGAACACCACAAGCACCGAAAGGGCATACAAGGGAGCGGCATTGCTGCCGGCAACACGTTCCTGATACGACACGCCGTTCCATTCGATGGAGTAGCCGTGCGGCATTTGCTGCAGAATCTCTTCGATGGCCTGCATGGCTTCACCGGAAGAAACGCCGGGAGCCGGACTGCCTTGAATATTGACGGCGTCAATGGCGTTAAAGCGGTCCAGACGCGGAGAACCCGATGTCCAGCTCGTCGTCACAAACGACGAGAAGGGAACCATCTGCCCGCTGATCGAGCTCTTGACATGCCACTTGGCAAGGTCGGCCTCTTCACCGCGAGAATCCGGAATACCCTGCACGTACACCTTCTTCAGGCGTCCCTGATCCATAAAGTCATTGACATAGGACGAACCGAAGGCGGCATTAAGCGTCGTATTGATTTGCGATTCGGACACCCCCAGCGTACGGGCCTTTTCGTAGTCCACATTCAGCTGAACCATCGGCGCGTCGGGCATGCCGTTATGGCGAACCTGACGCAGACGCGGGTCTGCGTTGGCCTTGGCAAGGAACTCGTTCATGACCTGCATCAGGCGATCATGCCCCTGACCGGAACGATCCTGCAGGAAGAAGTCAAAACCGTCGGCCACGCCCAGTTCCGGAACGGCAGGCAACTGGAACACATACCCCTGCGCGTCCTTGAAGTCCGGAGAAAAGAGCATACCGAGAGAGCGCATCATCACGGCATTGGCCGAGGACGATTCATCCTTGCGCTCGGACCAGTCCTTGAGCTTAATAAAGCCCATGGAGTTGTTCTGACCCGTACCGGCAAAGGAGTAGCCGCGCACAGTAAACACGTGTTCGACGTCCTTTTTCTCTGCCTCGCGAATGACTCTCTGGAAGCGGTCCACCACAACGTCCGTACGCTCGGCCGTTGCGGAGGCCGGCGTCTGCAGCATCATCAGCAGCACGCCCTGGTCTTCGCCCGGCATGAAGGCGCTCGGAATCTTCATAAAGCCCAGCACCACAGCACCGATCAAGACGGCGTAGAGCACCAGCAGGCGAGAAATGCGACGGACAAACATGCGCACCGATGCACGCACACCGCTTGTCAGCGCGTCAAAAGCCTGATTGAACTTGCCGAAGAACCCGGTCGTCGCCTTTTCGTGACCCGGCTCAATCTGCTTGAGAATGGAGGCGCAAAGAGCCGGAATCAGCGTCAAAGCCACCACCACCGAAAGCGCCATGGCCGAAACAATCGTCACGGAGAACTGGCGATAGATCACGCCCGTGGATCCGCCGAAGAAGGCCATCGGCACGAACACGGCCGACAGCACCATGGCGATACCGATCAGAGCGCCGGTGATCTGCTGCATGGATTCGACCGTAGCTGTTTTCGGATCACATCGTCGCTCCATCATCACACGCTCGACGTTTTCCACCACCACAATGGCGTCGTCCACCAGCAAGCCGATGGCAAGCACCAAGGCGAACATCGTGAGCATGTTGATTGAGTAGCCCATGAGCGCCAGGACGGCGAACGTACCCAAAAGCACCACCGGCACGGAAATCGTCGGAATGATCGTTGCACGCCAGTACTGCAGGAACAAGAACATCACGCAGACCACCAGCACGATGGCTTCCAACAGAGTCTTGACCACTTCATGCATGGCAGCGCGCACGAACGGCGTCGTGTCAAACGGAATCACCGCTTCCACGCCTTCCGGGAAGAAGGGACGCAGTTCGTCAAGCTTGGCCTGAACGCGGGCAGCCGTTGCCAGAGCGTTGGCGCCGGAACTCAAGCTGATGGCCACACCCGAAGAAGGCTGACCGTCGTAGCGGCCTTGGAAGGTATAGGTTTCCTGACCAAGGGAAACTTCACCGATATCCTTGATGCGAACGACGGAACCGTCGGGCAGCGTCTTCAAAGCGATCTGCTCGAATTGTTCGGGCGTAGTCAGCAAGGAACTTGCTCGAATCGTAGCCGTGATCATGCGCTTGCCGTTGGTGGGCTGACCGGCAATATCACCGGAGGCCACCTGCACGTTCTGCGTGCTGATGGCACTCATCACGTCGGAAACTTCGAGACCGTATTTGACCAGAAGCGCGGGATCCATCCAGATGCGCATTGCATAGGAGGCACCGAACACCGTCACTTCGCCGACACCCTCCAGACGGGCAAGCGGCTCTTCGATGTTGTTCGTCAAAAAGTCACCCAGGTCACCCGAGGTGAGCTTTCCCGACGTGTCGATAAAACCGACCACCTGCAGGAATGACGCCGAGCTCTTTTGCACCTGAACGCCCAGCTGTCGGACGGTATCCGGCAACGTCGGCTCGGCCATCGACAGCTTGTTTTGCACCTGCACCTGAGCAATATCGGGGTCTGTGCCGGCCACGAAGGTGAGCGTAATCGTCATACGACCCGTCGAGTCGGAGTTTGAGCTCATGTAGATCAAACCGTCCAAACCCGTCATGTTCTGCTCAATCACCTGCGTGACGGTACGTGACATGGTCTCGGCCGAAGCGCCCGGGTAGGTTGCCGTGACGCGAACCTGAGGCGGCGCAATATTGGGGTACTGAGATACCGGCAAGTTAAAAATTGCCAGTACGCCCGCAAGCATGATGGTGATAGCGATCACCCAAGCAAAAATCGGACGATTTACAAAGAAACGACTAAGCATGCTCTGTCATCCTCTGTCGATTATTTCGCGGCTTGGGCCGGAGCGGCTGCAGGCTTTTCACCCGCCAAGGTGTACTGCACGAGGGCACCCGGACGAACGCGCTGCAGACCTTCCACAATGACCTTGTCGCCATTTTTGAGGCCTTTATTGATGATCCAGTTGGTGCCTTCGGTTCCGCCGATCACCACATCACGGCTTTCCACTTTGTTTTCGGCATTGACCACATAAACGTACGGATCGCCTGTCGTGCGGCGCATGGTGGCGCGCTGATCAATCTTGATCACATTCTCACGCACGCCGTCGACCAGACGTGCGCGCACGAACATTCCCGGCAACAGATCTCCGTCGGGATTGTCAAACACAGCACGCACGCGCACCGTACCGGTGCTTTCATCGACAAGAGCGTCTTTGAAAGTAAGACGACCCAAGTGCTTGTAGGTTTTGTCGCCGTCCAAAATCAGCTGAACATCGGCCGACCCGTCCTTATTGACTTTGAGCTGGCCTTTGGCAGCCTGTTCGCGCAGTCGGGAAAGCTCATCAAAGGACTGCGTCACGTCCACATAGATGGGATCGAGCTGCTGCACAACTGTCAGGCGGCTGGTCTGATTGGCCGTCACCAACGCGCCCGGCGTGACTTCAGACAAAGAGACACGTCCGGTAATCGGGCTTCTGACTTCCGTGTAGTCCAGATTGATTTGAGCGGTCGCAAGCGCTGCCTTTGCAGCCTCCACATTGGCAATGGCCACCTTGTAAGCCGCCTGAGCCTGATCGTCGGCCGAACGACTCACGGCATTGACCTTCACAAGTTCGGCAGAGCGCTTGGCATCGGCCTTGGTCGAAGCCAGGTTAGCGCGGGCCTGAAGCAAAGAGGCTTTCGCTGAAGCAACCTGCGCTTTGTAGAGTGCCGGGTCAATGCGATAGAGCGACTGCCCTTCCTTGACCATTGCACCTTCTTCAAAAAGACGCTTCTGCAGAATGCCGCTGACCTGAGGGCGAACTTCGGCCGTCTGATAAGCCGTCGCGCGGCCGGGCGCATCCGTACGGATGATTGCGTCGGAAAGTTCAACCTGTTGGACGACGACTTGAACGGCCTGAGGCGTAGCGGCAGCCTGCTGCTGATTTCCTCCCTTGTCAAGGCAGCCCGTGAGTGCGGTCGCGGCAAGTCCCGCAACTACCAGCACATGCGTCGTGCGAAATTTCAAAGTCATTATGAGACTCCGTTTAATGCTTTTTTGGAATTCTTCGAGGACCCATCCGGACAGCAACGTCGCCTGCCGTTTTCATACGGTCCCAACACAAAATGGAACGAATAGCCCCAGGACTACGTTCCGTTTAGCTGAATAAAGGTTCAGCAACCAAGACTGAACGAGCGTTCAGCATTCTAGTCAGATTTTTGCTTTTTGTTGTACCAACTATTATTCAAACTTTACATTCGTGCTAACGCTAAAAAAAGAAAGCCGCCGGAACTCCTTCATAGACGTTCGGCGGCCTTCGGGATAGTTTTCGCTGTACGGAGGTTTACTCTACCGTGACGCTCTTTGCAAGATTTCGGGGTTTGTCGACGTCCGTACCTCGAGCCAGAGCCGTGTGATACGCCAAAAGCTGCAGCGGGACGATATGCAGGATCGGCGACAAGTCGCCATAGTTTTCCGCCAGACGGATCACGTGCATGCCTTCGGTATCTTCAATCACGCTGTCGCCGTCGGCAAAAACGTAGAGTTCGCCGCCGCGGGCGCGCACTTCCTGCATGTTGCTCTTGAGCTTTTCAAGCAACTCGTCGTTGGGCGCGATCGTCACCACCGGCATGTCGGCGTCAACGAGCGCCAGCGGACCGTGCTTGAGTTCGCCGGCCGGATACGCCTCGGCGTGGATGTAGCTGATTTCCTTGAGCTTAAGCGCGCCTTCGAGCGCAATCGGATAATGCACGCCGCGCCCCAGGAAAAGCGCATCTTCCTTGCCGGCAAAGCGCTCGGCCCACGCAATGATTGAGGGCTCGAGCGCCAGACACCCGGCCATGGCCGCCGGAATGTGACGCAGGCTCGAGAGCGCCTGCGCTTCCTTTTCAGCGTCCAATCGTCCGCTCAGCTTGGCAAAAACCAGCGTCAAAAGATAGAGCGCCACCAGCTGCGTCGTAAACGCCTTGGTGCTCGCCACGCCGATTTCGACGCCCGCTCGAGTGATGTAGGCAAGCCGGCACTCATGCACCAATGCGCTTTGCGCCACGTTGCAAATGGCAAGCGTCTTTGTCATGCCCATCGCCACTGCATGCTTGAGCGCCGCAAGCGTATCAGCCGTTTCGCCCGACTGAGAGATCGTCACCACGAGCGTTCCGGGATCCGGGATCGTGGTACGGTAGCGGTATTCACTGGCGATCTCCACATCCACCGGGATACCCGCAATCGCTTCGAGCCAGTACTTGGACGTGAGCGCCGCGTAAAAACTCGTACCGCAGGCCAGCATCAGGATGCGTCGTGTGTCGCGAAACACCGTTTCGGCCTCGGGGCCGAACAAAGTCGGCGTGATGCCTTCGACGCCTTCAAGCGTGTCGGCAATCGCGCGCGGCTGCTCGAAGATTTCCTTTTGCATGTAGTGGCGATAAGGGCCGAGCTCGGCCGCGCCCGCATAGGCCTGAACGATAACGGCCTTGCGTTCGACGGGTTGCCAAGTGTCAGAACCCGTGCGAGCAAAAATTTCGCACGTGTCCTTGGTCATCGACACGATGTCGCCGTCGTCGAGATACACGATTTTGTCCGTGACCCCCACCAGAGCCATGGCGTCGCTTGCAATGAAGTTTTCCCCTTCACCCAAGCCCACCACCATGGGAGAACCCTGGCGCGCGCCCACGATGCGCTCGGGATGGCGCTTGTCGAAAACGGCCACCGCATAAGCGCCGGTTACGCGCGAGAGCGCCTTTTTGAGCGCTTCCAGAAGATCGTCCTCGAGATAGAAGTTGACCAGGTGCGCCAACACTTCGGTATCGGTCTGACTTTGCATGGTCACGCCCGTGGCTTCAAGCTCGGCGCGCAGTTGAGCGAAGTTTTCGATGATGCCGTTGTGCACAAGCGCAATGCGGTTGCCCGCGATATGCGGGTGCGCATTGGCCACCACCGGACCGCCGTGCGTGGCCCAGCGCGTGTGCGCGATGCCGACGGTGCCCTGCATGCCTTCGGCCTGTACCTGTTCAGCCAAGTCCTTGACGCGCGCCACGCTGCGAGCGCGATCGATTTCTCCGTTGCGCACGACCGCCACGCCGCAGCTATCGTAGCCGCGGTATTCAAGGCGTTTCAAACCCTGCAGAAAAACGGGAACAACGTCCCTGCCGGCTACGCCGGCCACAATTCCGCACATGATTTCGCCTCCGCGATCAGTTCTTCACGAACGTATAGCCTTCGGGAACCGGCGGCTTCCACCCTTCGATCGTCGTCTGACGGGCGCGTCCCACTGTGAGT
>ERZ791619.1069-NODE-1069-length-11654-cov-3.98698_pt1 | contig 11654 bp, 5 predicted proteins | sample MGYA00510271_ERZ791619 | MGnify/ENA primary metagenome ERZ791619 (study PRJEB30046, sample SAMN00715209) | human gut metagenome | study: EMG produced TPA metagenomics assembly of the A metagenome-wide association study of gut microbiota in type 2...
TGAACCGGAAGGCTGAAGGAAGCAATGGTCGCGCCGATCTACCAGGCCAGAAGGGATTTGGAAAAGCGCATAGTTAGCTTCTAACGTGGTAGCAGCTCTATGTTTTCACGGGCACCGCGATCGCGAAATGGTCATGCTGTCCACCGGCTCTAATTTAGCGCTTTCCTTCGATTGTCAGGCTTTTTGAAGTGAATCGGCCATGAATCAAAAGCAAAAGTTTCATGTCAATGGTCGGTTGAGAAATCTGAGAGTGAGCAAGAGGCTTCTCGAACATATGAATACTCAGAATCTCACACACTTGGGTAGCGCGCGAATGTCCTTACCAACACTTGTAGAGGCCAGATCAGCATTGAACTTCACCCATTCGGTTCCTCGATGCAAGAGGAAGGGCGTTCAGATGAAGTTCAACACTTCGCTAAGGGGAAAAGATCAGTTAACAGTTATCATATTAGGCTAACGAAAAGAATTTATAGATCACAAATTTAAATGTCACTCATTCTTTTAACATATGCAGCAGATTCGCTTTCCCGTCCATATAATGTAAATATCTAAATTCATTATATTGCAAGCAAACTTTCCGATCTAATTCACTGAACGGCTAGAGATAAAATCTTTTCACAAGATTTACTCAAAAGTCTTATCATTTCATCTTGATGCTTTTTACTCTCCTGATAAGTCCATCCATTTTTCATAGTTATTTCTCTCATCTTGCGAAGTTTAAGACTACCTTGCTTAATGATGTCCGCGCGATCGGTCGCCTTTGTTGAAGGCGCTAGATTCGATAATTTTGAATTTGCTGATGGCGTAACAATCCCCAAATTTCCAAAACTATCCAAGCCATTTTCAAGCTCCTTCTCATTCCACTTTCCTACGAAATGCATATCGATGTTCTGTGGATGCCAATGTTCTACAGAGTTTCTGAAAGTGAAAATAAAATCGTCAAAATTTTTTTTCGAGTCGGATTGATCATCCTTCCACAATAAATAATCCAAAAAATGGAAGACAAGGTGAGGAGTCCAGACACCCATACAATACTGAGAAACAGAACCGTCTGGTTTTCTGAACCGGCAATCAAGAAAATCGCTTTTAGTTGCTTTCGCTGCTATTCTTTCACAGCACTTTATAACATTATCAATCAATATCGACGAAATATCGTAGTCGGCATTCAAGTATCTTGTATAGATCTCATCTAATAAACAGGTTATCCAATGCATTGATCGAGGGGCGGTATAAGACACTCTAAGACAAGCTTGAATCATTCTGCATCGTCTGTTCTTAGCATCATCGCCTGAATTCTTATCTTCTCCATCACGAGTATTTGCATAGCTCTGTTGCTTTCCATCATCAGTAGAATGTAGAGACAATAAAGACCACCTACCTTCCTCTGATATAGTTGATCGCATATCTGAAAAATCGCGTTTTATGATAAATTTATCAAACAAAAATCTTAAACAGAGAAGTGTCTTTATAAATTCTTTTGGTGAATCTTTATCCCATGTGGACAACTTAAAAATATCAACCAATTTCGCTTCATTTAGATCTTTCGGATCCATCTCAGATACAGCATCATCTAACAAATTTAGACGATGCCTGACGTATATTTTATAAGCATGGATTAAAAATACAGGAAAACTAACTATGCTTTCAAATCGCAAAGCATCGTTAGTTGGATTTACCTCTCGATCGGAAGTATATTTTTGTTCATTCGAAATAATCTCATCAATAGATAATTTGACATCGTCATTTATCATTTGATCTGAACATTCATTCATCTTGCTTTCTAGTCTTTTTACATTCAGCTTATCCCATTCTTTACCAAATATGTCCGCACGAACCACAGTATCAAAACCCATTTGGACATAATGATCCATATCTGCGCAAGCATTCCAAATTTTTGCGAAGAACTCTCTGCCCTCTTTAGCATCAATTAAGCTCATTAGTTTTGACTTTAGAATATCGGTCTGCTCTAATTGCTCAGACCGAGTATTCATTCTCTCATAATACTGATTAAGGTTAGTCCCTTCCGGAACTTCAACCCGAAGGATTTTAACCTTTTGCAACCTTTCCCTAAACGATTTTAGTTTAGCTATACACTCTTTAGGCACTTCTTCTGATTTCGGATTTATTTTGAAGTACCCTTTAATTTCATTGAATGCGTTTTCAATTGTTCCAACTACTATTGTTTCATCTTCATCCTTCGGATCGCAATCCTTCCCAATAAGCTTCGTCAAAGGCATTTCCTTGATTTTCCTAAAAAACCTTTCGGTTCTTTCTCGACATTCATAGCGAAGCGGCGCATTTTCCCTTAAATTAAATTCATATTTTCCACTATTCGCTTTATTGAAAGCATCAAGAATACAAAGCGTCATGAACAGCGCCGTCAATCGTTGTTGACCGTCAATAACCTCAAAACAATCTTTGCCGTTTTCGTTTGACGTCTTGCTAACCACCAGTGAGCCTAAATAGTATTCAGGCGCACTAAATACTTCTATATCCGTTAGAAGATTCTTTATTTCTTCTTCACCCCATGCAAAATCTCGTTGATACATAGGCACAACATATTCATAATTTTCGCTAAAAAGTTCTCCTGACCTCCAGCCTACCTTCAACTCAATAACATCGCTCATTTACAAACTCCAGCCAATAAATTTAATTTAATGCTATCAAAATATTCTTCAAGCGATCCCAATTGTCTTTTGAGCTCCCTTGTTGGATGCCTTGAGGGTAATCTTTAGGGTCTGCTTTATTACGAGTTAAAGACTTCTCATCTAACGGCAAGGCTCTTTCCAAGATTTCAGACGGCAATCTGGCCTGGTCTATGACGGCAAACATATTATCTACGTTTATCCCCTCATCTAACCCAAGCACATACTTATTGATTCCTGCAAAACTCACACGTTGCTTCCTAACTCTAATGATCATTGCCCATTCTAGCAAATGAGCAAAATATTCATAATTTCCTTTAAAAGTTTCTAAGCTGAATTTATCAACGAAACTCAAACAGACACACTCAAACAAATTCCAAGCATGCCTAAAACCAATCCAGCCCATCACCTCTTTGAATATAATTTTATCTCCGACATTTTTGTCATTTTCAAATAATTTTTTGACCTCTTCTTCCAAATAGGCACACAATTCATCCTTTAAATCTTCATAGTGTTTAACAAAGCTAAAAAAGGCTCTTCCAGCAATAAATGCCTGTCCAATTTGAAAATTTTCCTCAGCCTTTTCTGCTCTTTTTCCATACGAAAAACCCCACTGACTTTCTATGCCTTTAAACTCATCAAGATCATGTTCTGTAAATGAGCCAGCGGGCAGTCTTAACTTCCATCTATATATCCTGTGCAGATATTTATCAAAAAGCCTATGAATCTCCTTTTGATTCCTTTTTTCCCAATTTACTACCGTCAGCTCCTTACTCCGCATCTTATCTTCATTACTAACACTCTTTTCATCACTCATACATCTTAAATGAAATGCTTTAAGCAAATCATGCGGATTCAATTTCCTTCCTCGATAGTTTTGAGAATCAAAAATTTGAAATGCCTCCGCAATATTATCTACCCGAACAAATACAAATGACAATTTATCGACGGCTTTGAACATTGGCTCGATTAATTTCTTATCACGAAACCTCATTTTTCTAATACGACTTAGAATCAAGTTATAATTCCTTATTATTGATTTTTGCGTCACCTCGTTAGACAAGTATTCTCCTCGCTCAATGCCTTGAGGGATTTTAAAATTTCTATAGTCACCAACGCTATGCAACGCCTTCAACAACAAAACCAATGTAACTACACGCTGTTGGCCATCAACTATTTCTAATTTCTCGTTATTAGCAGCAACAATGATTGTCCCCAACCTATACTCTTTGCAGTACGCATCCTCGCCAATCTCCTTTAAGTCGTTAATCAAGAGATTCACACTTCTTACTGTCCATTTATATGCTCTTTGGTAGCTTGGAATATCTAAATTCATATCTAGCAATTCTTCAAGGCTAACGACCTTGGCAATTCCAGCTGAACTCACTTCATTTGTCACAACCATCTCCATTATCAATCTATTCTTCACAAAAAAATTACATCATCAGTTTTTCTTTGAAAATTTTAAGAAATAACTTAATCACCGCCTTCACAGAATAGTCTGTCTTACACCCTGTTCCTTATTGTGACCTTCCACGCAGTTTTAAACAATAGTGCATTACGATGTCTTTTCTAGAGTCCGCTCTTAGGAATAGCGGCACACTCACATCACTGCCACCACGCATTAAGCAAAACTACACTTAAAGGCAAGCGTATCACCATCTTCAAAATGACTTGATAACTTTTCCCTTCCCTGTTGCTCTGCCTCTCTCTAAATGAAAAGGTTCAAAAGGTCCGGCAGTAGGGATTTTCAGTGGTAACGCCAGGCTATCCACGGTACAGCCCTGATCGTTCATTTAGCCAACAGTTAAAACGGTAGGGCGTAACCCCCTTCTTCCTGCCTACCAAGATCAACCTAGTGGCCACTTCCTGCAGTCAAGACAGCACAGTGATTCTTTTAGTCTCCCAGTTTTCTATTTCGCGTAGTACCTCATACTTACACGCCGACACGGTATTTGCTGGACAATTCTTGCACTGTTTCAGCTACCTCAGAGGCTCTCGCTTCTACATCTTTTTTTTTCCATTTGAAATAGACGTTATTGATCTTAATTGGAATCTTCGGCAAAATTCAGTCTCTCATCTGAGCTTCTTTAAGCTATGGCTAAATTTGGGTACATACGCGTTAGTCCTAACGTTCATGAGACTGACCAACAACTCGCAAACATCAAGCTTGATCAAATTTTCCTAGATCGAGCTACTGGCAAAGATTCTTCTCGTCCCGAATTAGGGCACCTCCTCTCCCGTCTTCAAAGTGGCGACATTGTCTATGTCCATTCAATGGATCGGCTGGCTCTAAATGTTAAACACCTGCTCGAACTCATTGAACAATTCAACGCAGCCAAAGCTACTCTCATTCTTGTCCAGGAGAAGTTAGTTTTTTCACCCGATACAGGCTCCTCCCCACTAGGCAGTCTGCCCAAGACGATATTACGAGCGGTCGCCCAATTGGAAGAAAGTCTTATCAAAGAGAACAGAAAAGAAGGCATCGCGAAAGCCAAGGCTCGCGGCCTCTACAAAGGACGATCCCCTATCAACAAAGACAGACTCAAAGAAGCTCTTAGTTTGTGTGAAAACGGTACTTCTGTTGTAAAAGCAGCTAAATCTGTCGGCATTAGCAAAAGCACGCTCTACAACTACATCGCTAAACACAAAGCTTCGCAAAGCTGAACCTTTTTCTTTTATCCCGTTTCAAGCATGACTACAGTTCTTTCTTCACCTTCATCCGCCAAATACGCACCTGGCATGCGTGTCTTAATACGTGATGCCGAATGGCTCATAAAACGCGTCGAATTGGCTTCCCATGCACCGAAAGATCGACCTTACGAACTTACTTGCATAGGTATCTCAAATTTAGTTCGTGGCAAAGAAGCTCGCTTTCTGGAAGGTTTTGAAGATGACATCACGATATTGCGTCCAGAAGAAACGCGATTGGTACAAGATGACTCTCGAGCCTATGTCAAATCCAAGCTCTTCATTGAGTCTCTTTTAAGAAAAACGCCAGCAACCGATGCCAAAGTACACATAGCGCAGCACGCAGCTATGGATGTACTGGACTATCAGCTTGAACCCACCATTCAGGCTCTCAGTGCCACACGTCCGCGCATTCTGATTGCTGATGCTGTTGGTATTGGTAAAACTCTTGAAGCCGGCATTTTGGTCTCAGAACTCATCGAGCGCGGCCGCGGCCGACGCATTTTGGTTCTGACGGTCAAAGCCATGCTCGAGCAATTCCAGAAGGAATTCTGGAATCGTTTCTCGATTCCGCTGACGCGTCTCGATAGTGATGGCATCTCCCGCTTGCAGCAGAGAATCCCGGCGAGCCATAACCCGTTCCTCTATGTTGACAAGGCCATCATTTCGATCGATACCCTAAAGCAGGATGTACAGTATCGTGACTATCTCAACTCCGCATACTGGGACATCATCCTCATCGACGAAGCACACAACGTAGCCGATCGCGGCACCGGAAGTCAGCGAGCAAGACTTGCCAAGCTCCTCTCAACGCGATCTGACACACTCATCATGCTTTCGGCTACTCCGCACGACGGCAAGCCCGAGAGCTTTGCAAGTCTTATCGACATGCTCGATCCAACCGTGCTGCCCGACAAGAGCCACTACACGGTAGACGACTTTAAAGACAAAGGTCTCGTGATCCGGCGCTTTAAGGCCGACATCAAGGATCAGGTTGCGTCTGCTTTCCAAATTCGCGATATCGACACCATCGAGGTCACGGCAAGCGATGCCGAAGAATCTGTGTATCAGGCACTGCATGAAATGAAGTTCGAGAAAATCGACGAGAAGCACAAGCCCGGCACCGAACTCTTTAAGACAACCCTTACCAAAGCGCTTTTCTCAAGCCCGCAGGCCTGTATTTCTACAGTCGAAAACAGACTCAAAAAGCTGCGTGCTCAAAACGACAAGGCGTCTAGCCAGACGCTTGCCAACGACATTGCGACACTCGAAGACTTCCTGTCCAAACTTCAGACGATCAAGGTTGAGGATTTCAGCAAATTCCAACGTCTCGTCAATTTGCTTAACGGAACTGATGGTTCGAAATTCGGTTGGAACAAAAAAGATACCGAGGATCGTCTGGTTATCTTCACCGAAAGTCGTCAAACGCTTTCCTTCCTGGAAGCACATCTGCCGGCTGCACTTGCCCTCAAGGAAAAAGAGGTCGTCGTTCTTAAAGGTGACGACAGCGACAAGGATCTCATGGACGCTGTCGAGCGCTTTAATAAGGCCGATTCTCCCGTGCGTCTGATGCTCGCAACCGACGTTGCCAGTGAAGGTCTTAATCTGCATCGTCTCTGCCACCGCCTGATTCACTTTGACATCCCCTGGTCGCTGATGACGTTTCAGCAGCGCAATGGCCGTGTCGATCGTTACGGACAGACCAAACAGCCGCTCATTCGCTATCTGCAAACACTGCCGCAAGACCAATCGCTCAAGTCGTTTGGCGACGCGCACATCATTGAACTTCTGATCGAGAAAGACAATAACGCGCAGAAAAACATTGATGATCCGCGAGAGTTTTGCGGTACAAAGGAAGAACAGGAGCAGCGCACCATTGTCAAGGTTCAGAATGAAAAACCATTGGAGGAATTTAATTTCGACGATCCCCTTGCGGGCTTAGGGTTTGCGGAAACCCAGGAAGCAGACAGCTCCGCTTCCGGCTTAATCGCTACAGATGAAAAAGTCGTTGAACGCAATTTGATTTTCGCGTCCGACTACGACTTCGTTTCGAGCGCAATTGAATATCGAAAAACTCTGCCCGAAGGCAAAGGCAGAATCGATACGACAAACGATGCAATAGCCTCTGAACATCTCATCAAGCTCGCACCTCCACCAGATCTTGAGGTTCGTCTTTCCTATTTGCCGAAAGAAGTTCTGCCGGATAACGGCTACTTTCAGCTCACCGACGACAACAGCCGCGTGCAGGAATCGATCCGCAATGCGTCGCTTAACCCCAATTCAACCTGGCCGCAGCTGCAGCTTCTCTGGGAGCTGCACCCCGTTGTTCAATGGATGGAAGATTGGGCTATCGGTTCTTTTGGGCGGCACTCTGCCCCGGTTTTGTATCTGCCTGACCGTCTGGGAACCGATGAAGTATGGGTTCTTATGCAAGCCGGCTACCCGAATCGGCGCGGCTATACCCCTGTGCACGATTGGGTGGCGGTAAAAGTCGACAAGGGCTCAGCAGAAGTCGTCTCGCGTCGTGAGTTGATGTCCAAAATTAACTTCGCCCGGCCGCTCATCAATTCCGGTGAAGTTGTTCCTGTGGAAGAACTCACAAAACTCCTCCCGATCTGCGTTCAGGCGGCGCGCAGTCATGTTGAGGAGAAGAAACGCAGCTATGAGGAGCAGACCAAGCCCAAATTAGACCACCAATTGGCTGAGCTTGAAGAGCTTCGCGGCAAACAGCTCGGCTTATTTGAAGAGCTCCCCTTGGATCTCGACGAAAAGAACCTCAATCGAACCCAGCTCAACCAAAAGCGGCGGGTTGACTTCATCAACGCAACATTTAAAAACGCTCAAGACTACGTGCGTGAAGTTTACGAGCTAGGCAAAGAGCCTTTCATTCAGGTGGTTGCGGTGTTCTGCGGCAAGGTCATTGACGGTGTTGCAAACGTGCAATCTGGAACCGAGCAGAAGCAAGCAATCCAAAGCGGCATGACGGGCCTGCTCTTTTAGTCACTCATCAAGAACCGAACACTATTGGGAAATTCACCATGGAATGGACCGGCATTCAAAACGAAAATGAGTTCTACAGCGCTTACTTCTTCTCGGAAGGCTTGATGAGTGCGCTCAACGAGCGGCTTAAGAAGTGGAACGAGGATGAAGCAAAAGCCAAGGAAGAAGCCCAGTCTCAAGAACGAACAAGTTTCAAACGATCACCTGCCTCTGCTCTGCGTCTGGCCTGTCGCGATCTTGCCATCGCTCTTGATGAGCTTCCTCGCACGAGTGGCCTCACCCGAGTGCAAGCTGAGCGAGAGATCAACAATAAGCTACTTAGCATATTCGGCTTGCCGACATTTAAGTCCTCTGCCGGCACTCTCATGCTGGATCCGGCCTTTCCCAGCGGAGACGACAAGACGCCCGTTGCCTTGGTTGGTTCTCTTTATGCCGAGGGCAACATTACGGATCCCGTGCTTTGGATTTTGGAAGTCTCGTCTCTAGGCCAAACCAATTCGGAAGATACGGATCCGTTGCTGTGGAAGGTTTCCCGGGATCAGTTTTCTTCCCTACCAAAACTCACGACAGCGGCAGAAAATGATTTAGGTAGCCAGAACTGGCTGCACTTCCTTCGCAAAGACGTTTTCGGCTGCGCCAATCCGCCCCGCTGGGTGATTCTGGTTGCTGCCTCGTCATGGATCCTAATTGACCGTACCAAGTGGAATAAAAACAGCTGTCTGCGTTTTGACTGGAAAGAAATTGCGACGCGCAGAACGCAGGATGTACTCAACGGTTGCGCTGCACTGCTTTGCGCCGAATCCATGGTAGGAGTGAGCGGTCGTGTGCTTCTGGATACCGTCGATGAGAGTGCGCACAAACAAGCTTACGGTGTTTCGGAAGACTTGAAGCGCTCCCTGCGTGAAGCCATTGAACTGTTGGGTAACGAAGCCGCTGTCCAGCTCATTGCTAAAGGCGTGGCACAAAAAGATCTGCCTGATATTCTCACGCGGGAATGCCTGCGCTATATGTACCGCATCCTTTTCCTGCTCTTTGTGGAGTCGCGCAAGGAACTCAATTACGCACCGGTCGACAACCCGGCTTATGCCACGGCCTACTCATTTGAATCTCTGCGTGATCTGGAAATGATTCCGCTGATGACAGACGAGGATGTAAACGGTCGCTATATCCACGATTCAATCACAAAGCTTTTCCGTTTCTTTGAAAAAGGCACGGGCTATGCTGAGACCACCGGTTCTCTCGGCAACTTCGGAGCAGCGGGCTTTACCATCTTCCCGTTGCGTGGAGCGCACTTCGATTCAAGTCGCACGCCTAACCTCAATAACGTTGTCTTTACTAACAAGACGCTGCAGCAAGTCGTTCGCCTCATGAGCCTTTCTCGAGGTTCCGAGGGTAAAGGCCGCAAGAGAAGCCGCACGGGTCGGATTTCGTATGCGCACTTAGGCATCAACCAGTTGGGCGCCGTCTACGAAGCCTTGCTTTCTTATCGCGGCTTTTTTGCAAAGACCGACCTCTTTGAGGTTCGTCCGGCAAAAAGCGACGCCGATGAGTTTGACACCGGCTACTTTGTTACAGCGGCAGAATTAGCCGATTACAACGACGACGAGAAAGTCTACGAGAAAAACAGCGATGGAGAAAAAACGCTCAAGCGGTACCCGAAGGGAACCTTCATTTACCGCTTGACTGGACGAGATCGCGAAAAATCCGCGTCCTACTACACACCGGAAATTCTCACGCAGTGTGTGGTGAAGTACGCGCTGAAAGAGTACTTTGAAACTGTTGTCGACAAGCTCGCAACCGATCAGGAAAAATCAGACAAAATTCTTTCGCTTCGTATCTGCGAACCGGCCATGGGGTCCGCGGCGTTCTTAAACGAAGCCATCAATCAGCTCTCCGTGCGCTACATGGAATACGCACAAAAAGCACAAGGTGGACGGCTCTCGCTTGAGGACTACGGAAAAGAATTGCAGCGCGTCAAGATGTACCTAGCCGACAACTGCGTCTACGGCGTTGACTTGAACCCGGTTGCGGTGGAACTTGCTGAAGTTTCGTTGTGGCTCAACGCTCTTTCGGACGATAAGTTCGTACCGTGGTTTGGCTTGCAGCTGCATGCCGGCAACTCGCTTGTCGGTTGCCGCCGTACCGTCTATACGCCCGAACAGCTTTACGCCGGTAATGCCACTGACATTGAGCCCTCGGATATTGGCTGCAAAGCACTCAAAGACAATCAGATCTGGCAGTTCCTTGTCCCCAACAAGCTCATGGCTGAATACAAGGACAAGGACGTCAGGGCGCTTTTTTCAACGGAAATCAATACGCTCAATAAGCGCCGTAAGGCCTTTTTCAGAAAAATCACGGACGTTGATGCGGCCTTGATGGTCGAGCTTTCGAAAAAGGCAGAAAAGCTCTGGCAGTCCTGGGCTAAGAAGCTTGCTAAGCTTCGTGCTGAAACAACCGATCCTTATGCGATTTACGGTCACAATGCAACCCCCAAAGAACTGACTCTTTCCTATCAGCAGAAAAATCAGCTCACCGAAAGTCTGCAAAACGGCGATGGTCGCGAAGAGAGCGGCGAATTCATGCGTCTTAAGATGGCCATGGACTATTGGTGCGCCTTGTGGTTCTGGCCAATTGACAAGGCGGCGGATTTCCCCACGCTTGACGAATTCTTGTCCGACATGGGCATGTTGCTGTCAAGTGAAGTGCTTGACACTGCTCAAGAATCAAAAGTCATTCAAGTGGATCTCTTCACGACGCTTAAACCCGCCAACGTCGCTGAGGATGCCTCCGGCCGCCTGAAGGTCAGTGAACTCAAGCTTCTGTGCCCGCACATTGCCATTTCAGATGAACTCGCCCAACGCTATCGGTTCTTCCATTGGCCGCTCGTTTTTGCGGACATCTTCATGGGCGATCCTGATCATGTCGGGTTTGATCTGACATTCGGGAATCCGCCGTGGCGTGTACCTACATGGAATTCTGGTGCAGTCATCGGCGATTTTGTGCCTTGGGTGCTGTTTCGCAACGAAAGTGCCTCAAGCATTCAGGCTATGCTGCTTGCCAAGGACGAAAACGATCAAATGCTTTTTGATCTTCGACCGGACATTGCAAAAGCATGGAGATCAGAATATGAAGAGGGTACAGGCCTGCACCTTTTTCTGGGCTCAAAAGCTAACTATCCAGAAATCAAGGGCAGCGCCATTAATCTCTTCAAGCTGTTCCTGCCACTTTCCTGGAGAAATGCCTCAACAAGAGGAGTGCAGGGGTGAGATGAGGGTGCTTTTTCCGGACTTGTTAACGAGGGCGAAATAGGTCACGATA
>ERZ791619.1078-NODE-1078-length-11584-cov-2.5742_pt1 | contig 11584 bp, 8 predicted proteins | sample MGYA00510271_ERZ791619 | MGnify/ENA primary metagenome ERZ791619 (study PRJEB30046, sample SAMN00715209) | human gut metagenome | study: EMG produced TPA metagenomics assembly of the A metagenome-wide association study of gut microbiota in type 2...
ATTTCTCTGCCGGAAGAAACAATCTATCGTTCATATTGTTTATATTTGCAAAAAACGTATAACAATATTAACGATAGATTTTTTATATCACATGACCAAAGAAGAACTAATGAGGAAAGCCATCGAACTTTCCAGAGAAAATGTAGCAAACGGAGGAGGCCCCTTCGGAGCTGTCATTGCAAAAGATGGAGAAATAGTGGCCACAGGCGTCAATCGCGTAACAGCCTCATGCGATCCCACTGCCCATGCAGAAGTAAGTGCTATCCGCACGGCTGCCTCAAAACTGGGAACTTTTAACCTGAGCGGTTACGAGATTTACACCTCTTGCGAACCCTGTCCCATGTGCCTGGGTGCCATCTATTGGGCCCGATTAGACAAGATGTACTATGGCAATAACAAGACAGATGCCAAAAACATCGGATTCGACGACTCGTTTATCTACGATGAATTGGAACTGAAACCGGAGAACCGCAAGCTGCCATCCGAAGTATTACTCCACGACGAAGCAATCAAAGCTTTTGAGGAGTGGATGGAAAAAGAAGATAAGATAGAATACTGATAAACAAGAATCCCCGTAGAACACTGCATCGTCCTTCGGGGATTTCTATACACACAAAAGTTATAATTTAATTGCTTGGGAATCTAATTAGAAACGGAGACCTAAAGTAAACAGCACTTGGCTACGGGTATTAGTCACTTTGGTTGTTTCCGGTGTCAGCACCGTAGTTGCATTGTTTTCCTCATACTTATTTACGAACGGATAAAAATCTTCATTATAAGTAGAGAACTTATAAGCCAGATCTGCATAAAATACAGAACCGCGATACCCGATACCCAAAGTATAGTTGCTCAGAGCCTTCGTATTTGCCCAGTCAGTATCTGTCTGGATAGAATAATAAGGCAGATCTTTGAAAGCATCTCCATGGAAAATAGCCGAAGTATAATTATATCCGGCACGCAGCGCAAACTGCGGGATCACTTTATATTCAAGACCAAGACGGAGGGTATTCACACCTTTCATCATAGGTCTCGTGCTATTTTCAAACGTAAACTCAGAGCTTGAACCGGTCGGTCCTCGGAATTTCATCGTTGAATAATCCTGATATTCGTATTCGGCACCTAATGCCAGACTTGTACCAATGGTATAGCCTAAACTTACGTTATAAGTCCACGGAGTCTGTAACCGGAATTCACGCACCATATCTCCATTTCCGGGTAACTTATCACGCGTATCCACCGACCACTGATCTATCTTTCCTGTCTCAACGTTCAACACATCCGATTCTACACGGGCACTGGTCTTATAATCCAGATTATAGAACGTAGGGGTGTGAATGGCCAGACCGATACGGAAGGGCGAATTTTCAAACGGACGGATAATCGTACCCAACTTAAGATCGAAACCCGAACCTCTTACCTTATTCCAACTCCTCAGATTGTAATTCTGCGGTGCATTTGCTCCTGTATACGCTTCGGAATAATAAGTGTACTTGCTATAATCAACCGCATATGCCCCGAGAGTCAGTCCAAGATAGAACCGGTCGTTGAAATTGAAAGCAACATTAAAGTCGTACTGGTCGATTCCGCCACGCTCTTGCGAGTGGAAATTGGCGACACCGTCATCATACATACCATAGTAATTACCCGGTGTCGTATACAGAGGTTTACCATTGGCATCGTATCTTTGATTTCCATCCTTATCCACATATGGAGAATTCGGCTTACCGGCTGCATTCATTTTATCAGTTGTGATATCACTAATCAACCAACCGTCATATCCCAATATGGAAAGCCATCCTATCTCCGGATCGTCATAAGGATAATCTCCCCATTTGGTTATGCCACTGGCTTGTTGGGCCATCTGATAGGTTTGCGAACTGTTACCGAGTCCTCCCTTCATATTCATATTCTTATAGAAAGACTTGGCTTTATGGTAGTTAAATCCAAAATTCACATAACGCAAAGAAGTTTCATTGCCAATCTTAGATGCAAATACAAACCCCAGATTATCAAAAGAACCTTGTATTTTATCCGACTTAAATTTATCTCCCAAATATTTGCTTTCCGTCCCGTATGAAGAAAAGCCGAAAGAAGTCATAAAATCATTGCTGCGATAGATACCGATACCGGCAGGGTTCGTTCCAATTGTAGAGATATCACCTCCTAAAGCTCCCATGGCGCCACCCATGCCGACAAAACGGGCGGTTCCGTTCAAGTCCTTTCCTGTTATCTTGGCAGCATCGTACACAGTCTGTGCACTTATCGGGGCTGCTGCTACCAACAGCCCCAAAGTTGCTAAAGTAATTATTTTTTTCATCGTCAAATGCTTTTTTAAGTTAATACCTCCATTATCATCTTCTGCCCCTTGAAGAGCCGCCACCGCCACCGGAAGAACGGGAAGAACCACCACCGCCACCGGTAGAATAACTACGTGAACTGCTACCTGAAGGTGAAGAATAACTGCGCGTAGACGAACTGCTGCTACGAGAAGGAGTACTGTTGTATGAACGACGAGTGGTACTCTCATTGTAACTACGCGAAGGAGCCGTAGAACTGCCACGAGTATAAGTAGAGCTGCTTCTTGTACTTGCCCTTCTGCCTCCTTCCGAGTAAGACGGAGAACCTGTAGTAGTGCTTCCGCCGCGAGTTCCTTCATAAGAAGAACTACTGCGTGTACTACTTGGACGGGTATAGGTACTTCGACGTGAAGAAGAAGCATCTGTACGCGTAGTAGATCCCGGACGTTCACCGACTACACGCGTTCCTATCACACGTCTGGCAGAGCTCTCTCCTCTATTGTAAGAAGATGTCGCTGACGAACGAACGGAAGAACCGCTATTGGAGCGTACCGCACCTGAACTGTAACGGCGAACGGTCGAAGAGTTGCCATAACTGCTTCTCACAGCAGACGAACCACGACGGGTATATCTTCCTGCCCAGCTGCCGCCGCCACCCCATCCGGGATGATAGTGATGATGGTGTCCCCAGTAGCCGCCGCCATACCAGCCGCCCCAGTAACCACCCCAATAGCCACCCCAATAACCGGGATAATAGCCACCCCAAGCATAATAAGGTGAAGACCAGCCCCATCCCCAGCCCCATCCGGAACCATAAGAGTTGTAACGCCAATCCCACCATAAGCGGTTGGTAAATGTCGGGAATGCATAAGCATAGAAACCGTCTGTATAAACATTCCAATCCCAGGAATTGGTTCCATAAACAATGTCCCAGTAAAGCGGGCTGCTAATGCTTACCGCAAAACGGGGATTACGGAAACGAATGATGCGTTCAGCGTACTCGTAGTCATCCTGTGAGCCATTGAACCCGTTCACCCATTCACCATCCGGATCGGAGACAGCTTTTTCTTTTACGTATAATGTATCGTCCTCCATTGCGAACTCGTTATCTTTGGCATCGTAACGGCGGTTATACTCATCCACATCACGCATATCGCGTTTGTTTCCTTTACGGTCCTGAACTACTACCGTAGTACCCGGAGACGTATAAATGTTCGTGGTGACAACTTTTTTTTCCGGTTCCTTCTTCACAGGAGTCTTTTTGGCTTCCTGCTTTTTTTCCTTAGAAGGTACGAAATAAAGGTCGTCATTATTGCTTTGCGCCATCACAAGTAGTGGGAGGCACAGGGCAAACAGCGATAATAACACAATCTTTTTCATATTTCCGTGGTTTATTGGTTTCTTAATCTTTTTATTCACGTTACAAAGATAAGCAAGGTATTCACGCTGCCGGATAGATTTTCCCCAAACAATAATAGGGATTTCCCTATTTATCTTATATTAAACAAAAACAGCACTAATACTCAGCAAACTATTTCATTATCAATTAGTAATAGTCAGTAAAGAGCTGTTACTTCTGAGGCTATTTAATTGCCGAAGACACATTTACATTATCAATTTATTGTAGAACAAATTATGGCAAATCTATTTCCGACAATTGTCCCTGGAAAAATATTAAGAGACAATACACATAAAATATGAATAGCTCTTTCGCACAATTATGAAACTCGCTATATAGTGACTGATCTAACAGTGAATTCCATACAAGAGTTCAAGAATGGATATATCATTAAAAGAGCAGACACTTCTTATCTCAATAGCAAATTAAGAAACGAGAAAATACGCTCTGATACAATAAGAATAAGGCTATCCTTTGTAAGAGCAATCATGAGATTTACTCTACAATGCCGATTTATCACCTACGTCACATACCCTTTTGCATCATATAAATAGATGAAATTAAAGCAACACGAGATACTGATTTGAAAAAAATCTAATTCGGATACGAGACATTTTTATGCTATCATATTATCTTGGCGGCATTAATATAGCTGACTTAATAAATTACAATTTCTAAAATGCAACGGAAAACTAATATATCAATAGGTATTTTATTTTTATCGGCATTTTCTTTATCTTCTTTAGATGGACCTGCCTTTCTTTTCTTACCTTTTATTTCAGTCATTGGAGTGTGTGTATGAAAAGAAGCAACCACTTTTGCTGTGGCAGGCACACCATTTATAGAAGGAGATTTGTCTCCAAGGCTTATATTTCCTCTTACTTTTCCGTCATTCTTCACTGCCATACCATATCGTTTCTTACCTATGTAATATTGCTTTTTCACCGGATCATAATAAATCCAGAAACCAACTTCTTGTCTTTGGACCTCTGTGGAACGCTTAAGCATATCACTCCAGGCTTCTTCCAAAGCCTTTTTTACAGTTGCATCCTTAATGACTTCTTCAGGTTTAGGCAAAGAGCCTGATTGCTGTGGTGAAGATAACGGAGATGAACCGCCTCCTTGAGGAGAAAAAAAGTCATCAAGTCCGGGAAGGGCTTTCGGAGATTCAGAAGGCATATCCCCAAAAGGCCATTTAAACGGGTCTTCAGAAGATGTAGGACGTCTACCGATTACTGTCACTTCGGGTAACGAAAAACCGGCACCAAAAAGATCGTCTTTAACATATTAGACACGTCATACATGGGAAGCTATAGTGTTAAAGGCGACTAATTCAGTCGCCTTATTCTTTATAAGACCTTGTTTACTCTTTTTTTTCGGCTGTGTTGATAGAGAATACAATAATAGGAGCATTATTCTCTCCCTGATTCTCTATTTCTCCTGCATATGAATCTAATGTAAAAGATTCTAAATTATATAAATACTTCCCTTTAACAATCGAATAAACGATATTTATTGTGTGGTATTTATCGTCTTTAAAAATTTCTGGACAATAAAATTCAATTTTCACATTATATCTATCTTTCTCTTCATTAAAAGTTATTGGTAAAGACAAATATCTATGTCCTTCTCTTCCCTGCATAACGATTGGACGTTCAAGCCAACTCTCTTGTAGGTCATTAGAACTGATCAAGGTCTTTATTCGATAACTTGACGAAGCGAGTTCTAATCTAGAGTTAATAATAACTGTTTCTAAGTTATCAAGAGGATAGGTAGTCTCCAAAGAAGAGATGATTTGCATATCTATATTCATACTGTATGAATATGGTGGAGTATCTGGTTGGTGGCAGGCAATCATAAGGATTGATAATACAGATAATAATAATAATTTTTTCATAATGTTGTTATTTATTAGGTGACACTTTAATAATTTCTCTATTTAAATGATAGCTGACATCATGAGTTCTATTATATATGTTGTCAAAAATATACCATCCATTTCCCCCATTTTCACCCCATCCCCAATTCATATGAAGAAATTCAGAGGTATCATAGGTACCATTGGTGAAAAAATAATCAGGTTCTTCCATATCGGGTATATTGAATTTACTTCCCCAAACTAATGATGCATATTGTGTCTGGCGTACTTCATAACCATCGCATACCCATGCATGACCTTTAGTGATTATATCAAAAAAAATTGCTTTTCTGTCTCCTCCCATAAAAACAGGTCTGTTGTTTTGTATTTCTTGAATTGTCTCACTTCTTTTGTAGTCCATTGGTGTTGCAGAATAATTCAATTTTTTGAATGCTTTTACAGCGTTGCCCATCGTAGCTCCCGTGGCTTTATCTTTGTAGGTTACTTTTGAGAAACTACGAATGTCTTTGATAAACTTTTTGAAAAATTCATCATCTTCCATATTCGTATTACATCTCAATGGAATATGTGTCCAACTATATGTAACGGGCCATTCATAATATTTGGCTATCTGCGCAATTGCAATTGGTACGCAACCAGCCAACTTATTGGAGGCATCTACATTAAAGGGAGAGCGTTGATGCCAACTCGTTTTTAGTAATGGTCCAATCGTTTTTATTGGATATTTTTTTATTAACAGTAGGTTTACTTTCTCACAGTTATAGTTTTGATCCGTATGATTACAGATGTCTCTGATGTATCCATCAGCCCTTTCCTTAGAAAGAAAATTTCGGATTGCGCCCAAGTCATGGCATTCATAACCCTTGTTAGTCCAGATCTTTTTTTGCTCCTCTTTTTTAATGGACATTGCATAATCACTTAAGGATCTTGTAGAGACATCACTTAGCTTTTCTGTTTTTAAATTTTCAAACTCAACCCATTTTTTCCTATATTTATCTATGATACTATCTGGCTGTATTTCGTTATATTGCATAATTTTCTTATACTCATCTAATAGAATGGAGGAACCATCGTTATAAGACTCTTGCAGAGAAAAAGAGCCCACATCGGAGTATGCGATTACAGGATAGTATTTTTTAGTTGCACTAATAATGGTGTAACCTTTTTGATCTTGATAATTGATAATATACATCATCGGTTTTCCATTATTATATAAAGTAAAGATTTCTTTTATCCGTTTGGTAGGTTCATTTAACGAATTCCTTGTTAAATGATGATTTTTTCTATTGAATATTTCTGCGACTATACTAGCATCTTCTGTATTAATATTGATTTTTTCTCTGTCAATACCCAGTTGAGTACTCTGTCTTTTATAGGCATCCAGAGGTGTCGGATCTGGCAGAATCAACTCTTCTTGGGAGCAAGAAAATAACATAAAGTACAGCATTGCCAATATTGCATATAGAATAGTATTTTTGTTCATTCTAATGATTTATGTAAGTTATAGTTTAGATTTTTATTTTCGTCTCTATATTGTAAGATATAGATAATATAGATTTTTATGGTGGTTTGATAGATGAATAGAAATAACAAAATCTAAATGAAAAATAAAAAAAATGTCGATTAGACTTCATAGTATCAATTATTGAAAATTTATTTCAAATAACAAAAATTTGGATCAAAAAGTTCATTTATGATTTGTTTTTTAGCAAATGATAAAAATCAAATACATTATTAGACAACAGATTATCAGTTTACTGCTTTTACAAAAAAACCTAAAATTCAGTAAGTTTAAAGAAAACTAGCAGATCTTCATATGAGGAATACTGAATCCAAAAACTTAGCCAAAAACAACCAGTCACCGACAATATCATTACAACATGAAAAGTTTTTTCCATTGGAGAGCTTATCTGCAAAGACTTTTGTTGGACTCCCCTATATCATCAGAACATCCGAAAAAAAAGAAAGAGATTAAATTCATTAATAAAAAAGACTTAAATCATATATTTTATAAAGACAAGTAAAGGATGGTAAATCGCCAATACCTACTCTTAGGTATTTATACATAAAACAGAGATCTAAAGCTAAATACTATATAATAAAGAGCAAGGAGTAAAAATACATTCTCTAAAATCTTCCAGATGAAACAAATCCCCACTTCTTAGTATAAGAAGCGGGGAAACGTCAACAAATTACAATTAAACCTTATATCCGGGAGAACTGACAAAAGAAGACATAACAACACATATATTGTCCTCCCTCTAAAGAGGCCTGTGTTTACCTCTTACTACGTTCAAGATTAAAAAGAGATTGAACCTCCGTTTCACAACGTATAGGCTTATCATAAGACTACTGATTCGTGGAAATGTAAAACAATCCCGGAAGATTCTTCTGATTAAAAAAAACTTTGATTATAATTGCGAGAATAATCAGCCCTGATCTTTAAAAATCAGGGCTATAGAAAGTAGAGTGTAAATGAAAGCCTCTCATTTAATCGCTTTATTCTTTCACTATCTCACCTTTCTCATTCAAAAGAACAGTTACATCTTCCGTAGATTGATCTTCCTTGATTACAGTCACAATCACTTTATATACCTTACCGGTTTCTCTTTCCGAAACGAAAGCCTCCTTTATCGAAGCACCTTCATAATCTTTGGCCAATGCATTGATAACAGCAGCAGGAAGTTCCTTTGCGGCTATTTGTGTAAATTCGTCCTGAGGAGTTTGCAGAGTTTGTTCTACTGCTAAAGTGTCACCCGATACACTGGCAAACGCTACTGATGTTCCTAATCCCATAATCATTGCTAATGCTACTAATACCTTTTTCATAATCGTAATTTTTTTTGGTGTGAATAATTAAAACAACTTTTATGCTAAATAAAAAGCAAAGGGCATGCCAAAATGTCCAAAGAGTATAAATCAACTATAAAACAACAAGTTATGATCAAGACAATAAAAAAGTTTGGGGAATAAACACACACTTTGGGGAATAAATACACAAAAAAACTCCGAGACTTTCGACCCGGAGACTTACACTTCAGTTAAATAACAAAGTTTGCTTCTACATGACCAAAGATAGTATTTCTTTCTGAACCAGTTATTGCCATTATTAGAAATTACGACATATTGGACGCGCCACACATACATGGGAAGCTATAGTGTTAAAGACGACTTATTCAGTCGCCTTATTCATTTCTTCTGTTATCGTTCTAATCTAATACAGCCGATTAATCGCTAGGTTGTAAAATGGGCCAGAATAATGCTGCCTGATATCGCAAATATTGGCAGAACGTACAGAGAAGTATCGTATATATGTTCTGACTCGCTAAGAACTACTTCTTGAGGCAATTGGACTATCTGCGCTCACTGCATAATAGCCTGTTCTTTAACTTAACAAATCTCAACCCGATAAAAACAATGTTTACTTTGTTTCTATCCCTTTAAATCGTACTTTTGCAAATAAAAACACCTATGAAGTACTTTGAGTTCACTTTTGATACACATCCTTGCACCGAAACGGTGAATGATGTGCTTGCTGCCGTGTTGGGCGAAGCCGGATTCGAGAGTTTTGTCGAACGGGAAGGCGGACTGACCGCTTATATTCAGCAATCACTTTACAACGAAGAGACATTGAAAACAGAGCTGGCAAATTTTCCTGTGCCGGATACGGAAATTTCTTATACGTTTGCCGAGGCCGAAGACAAGGACTGGAACGAAGAATGGGAAAAGAATTTCTTCCAACCGATTGTGATCGGAGACCGTTGTGTGATTCATAGCACATTTCATCAGGACGTGCCTAAGGCAGAATATGATATCCTGATCAATCCGCAGATGGCATTCGGAACAGGACACCATGAAACGACAAGCCTGATTATCGGAGAATTGTTGGATAGCGAACTGACCGGCAAGTCGCTGCTGGATATGGGCTGCGGAACTTCAATACTGGCTATTCTCGCACGGATGCGGGGAGCTAAGCCTTGCACAGCCATCGATATCGACGAATGGTGTGTACGCAACTCGATAGAGAACATCGAACTGAACGGAGTGACAGATATTGCCGTCTCGCAGGGGGATGCTTCGGCATTGCAAGGGAAAGGGCCATTCGATGTAGTAATAGCCAATATCAACCGCAATATCTTACTGAACGATATGAAGCAGTATGTAGCATGCATGCATCCGGGATCGGAGTTATTTATGAGCGGATTCTATATCGATGATATTCCGGCTATCCGCCGGGAAGCAGAAAAGCACGGACTCACCTTCGTACACCATCAAGAGAAAAACCGATGGGCAGCAGTAAAGTTCGTACTTTAACACACACGGGCCTGCCATAGAGTAACACACGAACGACATAACAGTCAGTCCTGTGCTACTCTGCGGTATGACCGGATCAAACTTCAAATTCCTTTTTCACCTGCCTACACCAGTCTTTTATTCGCTTATCAGTCATTTCCGACTGATTTTCGATGTCAATGACCAATCCACACCATTTATCACCTTTCAGAGCCCGGGAACGCTCGAAACTATATCCTTCTATAGAAGTAAAACCGACAAGCGTAGCTCCATCATTCTCAAAGACTTCGGCAAGCAGTCCGACACCATCGGCAAAGTTTTCGGGATACTTCACCTGATCGCCAAGCCCGAAGATAGCCACTTTCTTCCCTTTCAACTGCAAGGTGCGGAGTTCAGGCAGAAGCTCGTCCCAATAAGTAGGCAGTTCGCCATCGAACCAGGTGGAAGCACCGACTATGAAATTATCATAGGCTTCAAAATCATTCTGCCAGGCATTTTCGATAGCTACAGACTCGGCAGAAGTACCAAATTCTTTTTGAATCTTTTCAGCCACCCAAGAGGTTTTATCGGCTTTGGCAGCATAGAATATTCCTATCTTTTTCATGATTGATCGTTTTTTTAATTAGAACTCCAGCAACTCTTTGGCTGCTTTATATATCTTTTCATCATTCGGCAGAATAGCCCGTTCCAATATCGGATTGAAACCTACCGGAGTAAAGGTGGAGCCCACACGTTGTACCGGGGCATCCAGGTAACGGAACATTTCCCCGGCAATCTGCGCTGCAATTTCGGCACCGAATCCGGAGAAGACTTTGTCTTCATGCACCACCATCACTTTACCGGTTTTCCGTACGGAAGCAAAAATCGCTTCTTTATCCAACGGAATCAGCGAACGGAGATCGATAACTTCGACACTCCCCACTCCTTCCCGGGCAAGACGTTCGGCAACATCCAGACAAAAATGGGTAGTATTGCCATAAGTAATTATAGTCAGATCGGTTCCTTCGCGGCGGATACGGGCCTTACCAAAGGGAACTTCAAACTCTTCGGGCACAACGGCAGCAGCCTCTACTGAGTTGTAAAGCGCTTTGGGCTCCAGATAAAGAGTGAATCCCTTGGAACGCATACTGGTGCGGAGCAGCCCGGCAGCATCGTCGGCAAACGACGGACAAACAATACGGGCACCGGGTAAAGTCGTAAGAGCCCCTTCAAGGTTCTGCGAATGATACAATCCACCGCCAATGTATCCACCCGAAGCAAGGCGAAGTGTAATATTGGGAGTAAACTTACCATTGCTACGCCAATACTCGTGTGTACACTCAACGTACTGTTCGACAGCAGGCCAGAAGTAATCGGCAAACTCAGCGCCTTCAATAACCACATGTATTTTAGGATCGAAACGGCACATTCCGTTGGCCGTTCCCACAATATAATCTTCGGCTATCGGAGCACTGAACACACGGGTATCACCAAACTCCTGTTGCATCCCCTTGGTGACATTGAATACGCCTCCTTTATCTTTATTGGCCACGTCTTGTCCCCAGATAAAGGTATCAGGATTGCGGCGAAACTCCTCTTTGAGCGTTTCATTAATGGCGTTCACCATGAAACTCTTCTCACCTTCGACAGGCCCCGGAAGTCCGTCTTTATACTTTTGAGGAATATACGGTTCGGGAAGGACAAAGTCGTAAATGCTCTCCGGAATCGGATCGGGTG
>ERZ791619.1085-NODE-1085-length-11564-cov-2.69268_pt1 | contig 11564 bp, 7 predicted proteins | sample MGYA00510271_ERZ791619 | MGnify/ENA primary metagenome ERZ791619 (study PRJEB30046, sample SAMN00715209) | human gut metagenome | study: EMG produced TPA metagenomics assembly of the A metagenome-wide association study of gut microbiota in type 2...
CCCAACAGTGTGGCGGCAATGTCAATCTGCGAGCCGTAAGTACCTATCTGTCTGGGCTCTTTTACGGCACCTCCTATGAAAATCAGCGGAATCCGATAGCGGTCTACGGTCAGGTTGTCTATGTCCTGCGGATAGGCTCCCAGATGATCGGGAACCAATACGATTACCGTATTTTTCCATAAGGGAGTCTCTTTGAACTGACGTACAAAGTCGCCGGCACAACTGTCTGCATAGGCAAAAGCGTTTAGTCTGGGATTTTCCAATCGTCGGAACGGGACTTCGAACGGTTCATGACTGCTTGAAGTCTGCAATATCTTCATAAAGGTTTTTTGGGGTGTATGCTGTTTCAAGTCGTCCAGCAGACGGTTGAACACCACATGGTCATGCGCTCCCCATTTGCTGAGACGTTCGGAAAGCGGGAAATCTTTATCCGAAACGATGTTGTCTATTCCTGCCTGGATCAGGTAAGAGCGCATGTTGGTAAAATCGGCGTCACCTCCGTAATAGTATTGCAGGTCGTATCCTGCTTTCTTCAGGCTGCCGGGGATCGAAGGCAAGTGTTGCGTTTTCTTTGGATACTTCATAATACTGGTAGTCGGTTGTGCCGGATAACCACTGATGATGGCTGCCAGTCCACGGTCGGTGCGGAAGCTGTTGGCAAAGAAATGAGTGAACAATACCCCTTCACGTCCGAACTGATCCATGTTGATTGCCACATTGGACTCTCCTCCGAGGGTTTCCATCAGTTTGGACGAAAAGCTTTCAAGTATGATTAATATCACGTTCGGGCGTTCGGTCGTGAAGAGTTGTGGGATGCTGTCAGTGGGGGCAACCGGCTGGTCTTTGAGTTCGGCAAAGAGTTTGTCTGCCTCTTCGGCTGGCATGAATCGATATTGCTTGTCGAAATTGTCCTGGCGTGACAATGACTCCATCAGGCTGAAACAAGGATTGATAGCCGCATGGTTCAGCCGCTGATTACTGCTGAAGTAGGCTTTGCTCAGGTTCATGGTCGACACCGTGAAACCTCCCCGTATCGGGATGAACAGGAGGGCGGTGGCAAGTAGCAATACTCCGGATACACTCAACCGGTGAAAAGGTATTTTTACCGGTTGTTTTTGATAAATCAGTATCCGGTAGAATATCAGGTAAAGTAAAGCCGCATAGACAGCCATTGCGGCCAGTCCTGCCATCACGACCCAAATGCTGACACTGGCCAAAGCATCTTTGGGCGAGGAGAAGAGGTAGAACAGCGGAGTGGCATCCAAGCGGAATCCCCAGTATTCATACAGTCCCAGGTCACCGATAAAGATGCAGGAAAGCAGAATGGCGATTATCATGAAATATCCCCGGCGTATCTGGCGGATAACCGCCGGCTGTATCCAGACCGATGCGATCAGCAATAGTCCGGGAATGGCAGTCAGATATCCGGCAAGTGAAAAATCTAACGGAAGCCCGTGTCCCATTACAGAGAAATAATCAGTCCATGACACCTTATTATATAAGGTATGGTAGTAACCCATGAAAATTGGTTTCTGGAGGACGAATATGAGGACAAAAAGAAAATAAGTCGTAACGAATTGGATAAGTCTTCTCTTCATAAACTCTATACTTAAAAAGATTGAACGGTCGCAAAGGTACGATTCTTTTCTTTATCTTTGCGCATTAACTGTGGTAAAACAGAGAGATATATGGCAAAAATCGCAAAGAAACTTACCGAACTGATAGGCCATACTCCATTGATGGAGTTGTCCGGTTATAGTCGTAAATACGGCCTTCAAGAGAATATAGTTGCTAAACTGGAGTCGTTTAACCCTGCCGGAAGCGTAAAGGACCGCGTGGCACTTTCGATGATTGAGGATGCCGAAGAGAGAGGAGTGCTGCAACCCGGTGCCACTATCATCGAGCCTACCAGTGGCAATACCGGTGTGGGACTTGCGATGGTGGCCACTATCAAAGGGTATCGCCTTATACTGACCATGCCCGAAACCATGAGCCTGGAACGTCGTAATCTGTTGAAGGCATTGGGAGCCCAGATTGTTTTGACTAACGGACAGAAGGGAATGGCCGGTTCCATTGCCAAGGCAGAGGAACTGAAAAAGTCGATTCCAGGTTCGGTCATTCTGCAACAGTTTGAGAATCCTGCGAATACCGAAGTCCATGCTCGGTCTACCGGTGAAGAAATCTGGCAGGATACGGACGGAGAAGTGGCTGTATTCGTGGCGGGAGTAGGAACCGGAGGTACTGTTTGCGGGGTGGCCCGTGCATTAAAAAAACATAATCCGAATGTATATATAGTAGCTGTAGAGCCTGCATCCTCTCCGGTACTCGAAGGCGGGAAAGCAGCTTCACACCGTATACAGGGGATCGGAGCGAATTTCGTGCCCGGCATTTATGATGCTTCGGTTGTGGACGAAGTCATGCCTGTGCCCGATGATGAAGCGATTCGTGGCGACGAGAATTGGCCTCGACAGAAGGATTGTTGGTGGGAATTTCTTCCGGAGCAGCTGTTTATGCAGCCCGTCAACTGGCCGGACGTCCGGAATTTAAAGGAAAAATGATTGTGACTCTGTTGCCGGATACCGGCGAACGCTATCTAACCACCGAGCTATTCGCATTTGACGCTTATCCGTTGGACTGAAAAGAATATCTGCGATTGTCTGATATTTTATAATATTCTCTTTTAATATACTATTTATGAATCGAAAAACTATCATGATTCCCTTTCGGGAAAGAGAAGGGGTGAGGAGGAAGTTCCTCTTTCTTCTTTTTTCCTGCCTCTTGTCTGTTTCCCTTTCTGCCCAGACCTATCAGGAACTTTCTGAAAAGGCTGTGGAGTGTGTCGGAAAAGACAGTCTGGTACAAGCTGAAGACCTCCTGAAACAAGCTTTGAAACTGGAGCCGAAGAACGCCCATAATGCTCTGCTGTTCTCCAATCTCGGCTTGGTACAACGCAAGTTGGGACGTTATAATGATGCTGTCGAGTCGTATACTTATGCACTCAACATTGCTCCGCTTGCCGTACCTATTTTGTTGAATCGTGCTGCCATTTATCTGGAACAGGGTATGCAGGACAAGGCTTATGTGGACTATTGTCAGGTGATGGATGTAGATAAGAAGAATACGGAGGCGCTGTTGATGAGGGCGTATATTTATATGTTGCGACGGGATTATAAAGGTGCCCGTTTGGATTATCAGCGTTTGCTCGAAATCGATCCGAAGAACTATAACGGACGTCTCGGATTGGCGACTCTGGAACAGAAAGAAAACAAGTTCCGTGAAGCTCTGGATATCCTGAACCAATTACTGGTGGAGTTTCCCGAAGATGCGGTTTTGTATGTGGCTCGTGCCGATGTGGAGCGGGATATGAAACATGATGATCTTGCATTGGTCGATCTGGACGAGGCCATTCGCTTGGCACCCGACTCGATCGATGCCTATCTGTTGCGGGGTGACATTTATCTCGATCAGAAAAAGAAATCGCTGGCAAAAGCGGACTTCGAAAAAGCTATTTCGCTGGGAGTGCCTCCTGCCGATGTTCACGAACAGATGCAACAATGCAAATAATCCGGAAAAATAAGAGTCCTAAAACTTGACTTTTGTTATTGATTGTCGTATCTTTGTCTGCGTAATCATAAACTATATTCAGATTAAAATACAGTAAAAGGGGGAAGCCGACAGCTTCTCCCTTTTTTCGTACTCATTCTTTTCATCGGCCCGGAAAGCCGGTGTACGCGGGGAAAAGTTGGGTTTGGGGCGGATGAAAGTCTGGTTTTTCAACCCAAACAGAAGGTTGCTTCGACCCGGACAGACGCCATCTTCCGATAAAGATGAAGCTTTGTTCTGCTATATTACAATATATGTTACGGGAATATCTCCTATTGTAATTGGCAGCTCCTCTATTCGGTTAATAAAACATAAAAATGCTATTGACAAAATTCAGCTGGGGTTTCCGTTTTTGCTATACGAACTGACGGATCAGGGCAACAAAATCTTTTCCGTACTTTTTCTTTTTATATTCACCAATCCCGTTGATGTTACCGAAGGCTTCGACTGTCGTGGGACGTGACAGACAGAGCAGATGCAATACTTTATCCGACAATACGATGTAAGCCGGGAGTGCCTCCTGATCGGCCAACTGTTTGCGTAATGCGCGCAATGCTTCGAACAGGTCTTCTTCTTTGCTTCTGCTTTCTTCTGCCCATGCTTGTGTGGGGGTGGCTGCACTCTTTTTTCTTCTTTTGGCAGTTGCAGGCTCTTCTCTGCGGATGACAACCAGCATTGCCTTTTTACGGCCGAAAAGAACGTCACTGCCGCTCCCTGTTATTTTCAGGTGATTGTTTTCGTTGTAGGCTATCTCGAAGTAACCCATTTGCAGCATTTGCAACAGATAATCCTGCCAGTCACGTGCGGGGATGTCTCTTCCGGCTCCGAACGTTTTCAATTCTGTATATGCTTTTTCTGTGATTTCAGTCGTTGGGTTTCCCCTCAGAATGTCTATCAGGAGAGTGATGCTTACCTGCTGGTTGGTGCGGGCAATGGCACTTAAGGCTTTCTGGACGATGATGGTGCCGTCGAACCGCTCGGGTGGATTTCGGCATACATCACAGTTGCCACAATCTTCCGTAGTCGTTTCGCCGAAATAACTTAAGAGGATACGCCGCCGGCAGATGTCGGATTCGGCATATTGTTGCATCCGGTTTAATTTTTCCAGATTGATATTCTGTTGGTTACTCTCCGTTGCAAACTTTGTCAGTAGAATCAAGTCACCCAATGAGTAGAACAGGATAGTGTCGCTTGCCATGCCGTCGCGTCCGGCACGGCCGATTTCCTGATAAAAGCTTTCGATGCTTTTAGGTAGGTTATAATGTATCACCCAGCGCACATTTGATTTGTCGATACCCATTCCGAAAGCGATAGTGGCACATACCACCTCTATCCGGTCGTTGATGAAGTCGTCCTGTGTCTCGTCGCGTTGCCGGGCGGACAATCCGGCATGATACACACCGCAACGGATGCCGTGCTTTTGCAGCATCTGTGCCACTGTTTCGGTCTTACTACGGCTCATGCAGTAGATGATTCCGCTTTCCCCCCTGTGACGGGTAATGAAATCTATGATCGCTTTACTTTTCTCCTTGGGTTGATAGCCTCTTTTTACAGACAGGCTCAGGTTGGGGCGGTCGAACGATGAAATAAATATTTGCGGTTGTCTCAATTGCAACTGGCGGACGATATCCTCCCTGGTAATTTTATCTGCCGTAGCAGTCAGGGCGATCATAGGCACATTGGGGAACTGGTTGCGTAAGAATCCCATCCGGGCATATTCCGGGCGGAAGTCATGCCCCCATTGTGAAATACAGTGGGCCTCGTCCACTGCAAACAGTGAGAGAGTCATGTCTCTCAGCAGATAGTCGGCTTCAGATAGTAATTTCTCGGGCGAGATGTAGAGGAGCTTAAGTTGTCCTGAGATGCAGGCTCTGCGTAAGTTGGCATTTTCGGTTTCGTCATTGCTGCTGTTTAGTGCACCTGCCGGTATTCCGTTGGCACGTAGAGTCTCTACCTGATCCTTCATCAGTGAAATAAGGGGCGAAATAACAATGGCTGTGCCTTCCATAAGCAGAGCCGGAAGCTGATAGCAGATTGATTTGCCTCCCCCCGTAGGCATCAATACCAGTGAGTCTTTTTTACTTATCAGGTTGTGGATGATCTCTTCCTGCAAAGGACGGAAGCTATCATAACCGAAATAAGTTTTGAGGGTCTGTATCATTTGATATTTTTCGTTCATCTTTCAGGCAAAGGTACGCTTTATTTTCGGGTTATTAAAAGTTAAATATTCTTATTAACGGCCCTTTTTACCTACTTTTCGACGATTTTGATTGTTTTTATATCAAAAATATATACGAAAAAGTTGTGTATATCAAAATAATGTATGAAATTTGTGACATCTAAAGTTACAAATTAATAGTGATATTTAAAAACAAACCCTAACCAGTTAATTCAATGAGTGATTTAGAAAACAAAACCCAGGAAGAAACTCCTAAAAAACGCCCTTACAATTTAAGGGAGAAAAAAGAAAAGAAAGCTGCTTACCGGTCTTTGATCAGACCCGAATTGGCAGATGAATTGTACGACAGAATCCTGAACATCATTGTTGTACAGAAGAAGTACAGAGACCCGGACTATTCAGCTAAGGATTTGGCTAAGGAACTGAAAACCAATACCCGTTATCTTTCAGCTGTAGTTAATTCTCGCTTTGGTATGAACTATTCTTGCCTGCTGAACGAGTACAGAGTAAAAGATGCTTTGCACTTGTTGACGGATAAAAGATATGCCGACAAGAATGTAGAGGAAATCAGTGCGATGGTTGGTTTCGCTAACCGTCAGTCTTTTTACGCTGCATTTTATAAAAACGTAGGTGAAACACCCAACGGATATCGTAAAAAACACGCAGAAAAAAAGAAATAATTGCATTTCTTGAAACGGAATAAAAAGGAATTATCTCAGGCTATGTCTTTGAGATATTTCCTTTTTTGTTTTATAACCATAATGTCTAAAGTATGAAGAAACATTTAATTTCAATGGCTGCAACCGTAATCTTGTTGACTGCTTGCGGCGGCGCCAAAAAAACAAACACTGCTGAGGCAGATAATTTTAAATATACAGTGGAACAATTTGCAGACTTACAGATATTACGCTATCGCGTACCCGGATTTGAGAATTTAACTCTCAAACAAAAAGAGCTGGTATACTATCTGACTCAAGCTGCGCTCGAAGGAAGAGATATCCTGTTCGATCAGAACGGAAAATACAATCTTACCATCCGGAGGATGCTTGAGACGATCTATACGGATTATACGGGTGACAGAAACAGCCCGGACTTTGTGAATCTGACCACCTATCTGAAGCGTGTGTGGTTCTCGAACGGTATTCATCACCATTATGGCTCGGAGAAGTTTGTTCCGGGCTTTACACCGGAGTTTCTGAAGCAGGCATTGCTTAGTGTTGACGCTTCGAAGCTCCCTTTGGCTCAAGGGCAGACGGTAGAACAACTTTTTGAAGAACTGTCTCCCGTGATCTTCGATCCGAAGGTAATGCCGAAACGTGTGAATCAGGCCGATGGTGAAGACTTGGTGCTAACTTCGGCCAGCAATTACTATGACGGGGTGACTCAGCAGGAGGCTGAGGCTTTTTATAATGCGTTGAAGAATCCTAAAGACGAAACTCCTGTCTCTTACGGGCTGAACAGCCGTTTGGTGAAAGAAGACGGAAAAATAATAGAGAAGGTCTGGAAAGTAGGGGGACTCTATACTCAGGCTATCGAGAAGATTGTGTATTGGCTGAAGAAAGCTGAAGGAGTGGCCGAAGACGATGCTCAGAAAGCGGCTATCGGCAAGTTGATTGAATATTATGAGACCGGTGATCTGAAGACGTTTGACGAATATGCCATTCTTTGGGTGAAGGATCTGAATTCCCGTGTTGACTTCACAAACGGATTTACCGAAAGTTATGGTGATCCGCTTGGCATGAAAGCCAGTTGGGAGTCGATTGTGAATTTTAAAGATCTGGAGGCCACCCGTCGGACAGAACTGATAAGCAGTAATGCCCAATGGTTCGAAGATCACTCACCTGTGGACAAACAGTTTAAAAAGGAAAAGGTGAAAGGAGTAACTGCCAAAGTAATCACTGCCGCTATCTTGGGAGGAGATTTATATCCCTCGACTGCCATTGGCATCAACTTGCCCAATTCTAACTGGATTCGCAGTCATCACGGTTCCAAGTCGGTGACTATCGGGAATATTACCGATGCTTATAATAAGGCGGCCCACGGAAACGGGTTCAACGAGGAGTTTGTGTACAGTGACACAGAAAAGCAGCTGATTGATAAATATGCCGATCTGACGGGTGAACTGCATACCGACCTGCACGAATGCCTGGGACACGGTTCCGGAAAGTTGCTTCCGGGAGTCGATCCGGATGCATTGAAAGCCTATGGCTCTACAATAGAAGAGGCACGTGCCGATCTGTTCGGTCTTTATTATGTAGCTGATCCCAAACTGCTGGAGTTGGGACTGGTGCCGAGTGAAGATGCTTATAAGGCCGAATATTATACTTATCTGATGAATGGACTCATGACCCAGTTGGTGCGTGTCGAGCCGGGCAACAGTGTTGAAGAGGCGCATATGCGTAATCGTCAGCTTATTGCCCGTTGGGTATTTGAGAAAGGAAAGGCTGATAAAGTGGTGGAAATGGTACAGAAAGATGGAAAGACTTATGTCGTAGTAAACGATTATCAGAAGCTTCGTCATCTGTTCGGCGAACTGCTGGCCGAGATACAACGTATCAAGTCTACCGGAGACTTTGACGCAGCCCGCTCATTGGTGGAGACCTATGCCGTGAAAGTAGACCCGGGACTTCATTCCGAAGTATTGACTCGTTATAAAAAATTGAACCTGGCACCTTATAAGGGATTTGTGAATCCGAGATACGATGCGGTCATTGACGAGCAGGGAAATATAGTGGATGTACAAGTAACCTATGATGAAGGCTATGCCGAGCAGATGCTGCGTTATAGCAGGGACTATTCGCCGCTGCCTTCTATAAATGATTAACTTATGGACGTAAAAGAACAACTGAAAGATATAAAAACACAACTCCGCCTCTCTATGAACGGAGTCGTGTCTCAAAGCATGCGTGAAAAGGGGCTGGACTATAAACTGAACTTTGGTGTTGAATTGCCCCGTATCAAAAGCATTGCTGCCGCTTACGAGAAGAGTCATGATCTGGCACAAGCCTTGTGGAAAGAGAATATCCGTGAATGTAAGATTCTGGCAGGCTTATTACAGCCGATAGATACTTTCTTTCCCGAGATAGCCGATATTTGGGTAGAGGATATTCGGAATATCGAGATCGCTGAACTGACATGTATGAATCTGTTTCAGAATTTGCCTTATGCTCCGGCGAAAACTTTCCAATGGATTGCGGATGAGGCGGAATATACACAAGTGTGTGGCTATCTCACCATAGCCCGGTTGCTGATGAAAAAGGGAGATATGGCCCAGCGTCCTGCCGGTGAGTTGCTCGATCAGGCGATTTGTGCCGTACAGTCAGGGAGTTATCATGTTCGCAATGCGGCAATGCTTGCCATCCGTAAGTATATGCAGCATAGTGAGGAACATGCTTTTCAAGTTTGCCGTCTGGTAGAAGGCATGGAGAACTCTGAAAAAGAGGCGGAACAGATGCTGTATGCGATGGTGAAAGACGAGATAAACGATTGATTATAAATGACGGATGGTGAACAATAAACGGGTGGTATTGATTACGAATATACCCTTTATTGTTCACCATTCATCGTTTTTATATACTGTCTTCTGGTTATTGTTCCTTTATCGGTTCTACGATTGTCACATTGCTGATAAATACGCTGTCATATCTTTTATGTCCTTTTGCCCAGCGGTTGTTGTCATAACAATCAATAAAACGGAGGTTCAGGTCCTTTCGGATAGAATCCGGAATCAGCAGTTCCGCCGGCTTTTGTGAGATAAGGACGAACGGCAGCGCTTTTATGATCTCCTCTTTATTGCTTAAATCCATGTCCCCGATCTTTTTATGTGCTTCGTATACCAGTTCGATGCGCAACACTTCGTCTTTACTGTGGTAAAACGGTAAAGGTTGCAGTTCCGGATTCTCTCGGGTAGCACTGATACTTTTGGGATCCGAGTTGCTCACAAAACTTCCTATATAAGGCATCACAAATAGTTCGGCAACAGCAAATAACGCCACGATTCCCATCAGGAAGGAAAAGGGCTGAAGTTTGAAAGCAGATCGGAATAGCCATACTGCTACTGTCAGGAACAATACGACCAACCATACGAACATTCCCGTTCCCATCCGTCCTTCCCGGTACATGAATAGATAAAGCGCTATGGGTAGAGCCAATGCGGCTACTACAATCAAGTAAGCATTGATGCGGTAGAGTACCCTATCCTTAAGTTGTGGCATTTTTTGTTTTGCCTGCCGAATCCAATATACAAATAGATGTCCCATTGTCAGGGCTGCGGGCAACAATATCGGGAGTAGATAGCGTGTTTTCTTTTCCGGAAGCAGGGACAAAAAGAAAAGGATCAGTAACATCCAGCTCAGACAGAACAGATATTCTTTAGATGATTCTACTCGCTTCTTCCAGAAGGGTACTAAAAGAGTGGTCAGTGTCAGCAGTGACCATACACCCGTCTCCAAAAAGAATTGCCAGTAATAATACCAGGAACGTACGTTGTGATTACTCCAGGAAGAAGACTCTTTGTGAAACACGTAGGAAGCCATCTCTTGATGATAGATATAAATATAGGCATACCACCAAGTGCTGAGTACGATGCCGATGAGAATCATGACAGCGAGTGCAATCCACTTTCCTTTCATTTGAGTCTCTTTGCGGTAATATAAGATGTAGGCACATACGAACGGGAGAAGCAGGGCATAGAAAGATACGGGACCCTTGCCGAGAAAAGATAATCCCATAAAAATACCTGCACCAATAAAATAAGTCCACTTGCATGTATTCTGCCTTAAAGCAAGATAAAGATAATAAATGGCTCCTATCATGAACGCATGGCAATAGATATCCCAGGTAGCCGTACGTCCCATCAGAATAATGTTATACGAAGTACATAAGACGAGCGAAGATACCAGGGCATAGGTTCGGTTGTCGGTTAGCTTGGTGGCGAATTTATAAAAAAAGAGTACTAACATGACAGCGGCAAATCCGGCCATGGCGCGTTGTAAAGGGAGGTTGTCTGGCGAAATCATTTCGGTTATGGCAGCAATCCAGGTGGGGAGAGGAGGCTTTTCCAATCTTAATTCTCCGTTCATGGTTGGCACCAGCCAATTATGATCGTATACCATCTCACGTGCAGTGATGATATTTCTCGACTCCATGATATCTGCAAAGATAGCTCCATTGTTAATGAAGAAAGAACAGCAGAAAACGAGAAGGAGGAGAGGCAAGTGCCAGCGATAGTTTTGTGTAAAGGGGACTCTTGTCATAAAACATTTTTTTAGTGGTTGGCTGCAAATTTACAGATATATTTTTGCTTTCCGCAAAAAACAATTAACTTTGTTGGCGCTAAAACGGCGCCGATATGGAAACTCAAAATGTGAAAGATACGGTACGGCAGATATTCACAGAATATCTAAATGCGAACGGACATCGCAAGACTCCTGAACGTTATGCGATACTGGACACCATATACTCCATTGACGGGCATTTCGATATCGATATGCTGTATTCACAGATGATGAATCAGGAGAATTTCAGGGTGAGCAGAGCTACGCTTTATAACACCATCATCTTACTTATCAATGCCCGGCTGGTTATCAAACATCAGTTCGGTACTTCCTCCCAATACGAAAAATCATATAATCGCGAGACGCATCATCACCAGATATGTACACAATGCGGCAAGGTCACCGAGTTTCAGAACGAGGCTTTGCAGAACGCGATTGAAAACACCAAATTAAGTAAATTCCAACTTTCGCATTACTCCTTATATATATATGGTATATGTAGTAAA
>ERZ791619.1090-NODE-1090-length-11537-cov-2.41143_pt1 | contig 11537 bp, 10 predicted proteins | sample MGYA00510271_ERZ791619 | MGnify/ENA primary metagenome ERZ791619 (study PRJEB30046, sample SAMN00715209) | human gut metagenome | study: EMG produced TPA metagenomics assembly of the A metagenome-wide association study of gut microbiota in type 2...
CGAAGGACTCGCTCAAAAGACCGGGATCAGCCTTGATGATATTGAGGATTTCCTTATCGGAAAGGTCCGCAAGAATGTCTTCGTTGGCGAGCAACGCCTGGCGCACATCGTATGTGCTGTCAGCACAAAGCGCCTTGACGGCGTCCGGCGGCAGCGCATCGCGTCGCGCCACTTCGCTTCGTACCGCGCGAGCCGGATGGTTGGCCATACGAACCACAAACGGTTCCGTATCGCCGTTGATCGGAAGGTCGCGAGCGACCCCCTCAAGACCTTCTACGGGAATCATGAGTTTTGGCGTTGAGCCGGCCGCGCGCAGGTCGCCCTCGACTTCCTCAAGAAACACCAAGGCATAAACATAGTCTTGCGGTCGTCCATAGAGATCCAGTCCGAACTCCGAGGCGCTGCGTCTGCGACGGGTAAACGGAAGACGCCGTTTCGGAAACTCATCGGAAAATTTTTCCAGCCGGTCCTGCAGAATTCGCGCCTCCTGGCGCACACTCAGATCGGGATGTTCATAGAAGTGCTCGATAAGCTTTCGAGCTTTTTCGGCAAGCGCTTCGTATTGCTTTTCAAACGCCACCGAGCGCTCAAACTCTTGGACGGTAGCCGCTTCGCTCTTCTGACGCAGCGGATTGTGGTAGGCATTGTTCGCAGCCTGCGTCATCGACTCCATCGTGTTTTCAATGAGTTGTCCGTCTTCGCTGGCGAAGGCCACGGCCTGATCGAAACTCATCAGACCGACGGCCTGAGCATTGAGCGAGAGATTGTTTTTGACGTCGTGCGAAGCGTCGTCTGCAAGAAGCGTGACGGACTCGGCCGTCAGATTCTGCTCCGTAGCCGCAGCCGTGCGCAGTCGCGCGTCCGGGTGACGGGCAAGCAGATTCATAAAGGCGGCCCGGCGCATCGCCTCTTCCGGCATTGCCGCATCCATGCCGCCCCAGCGAACCAGGTCGGCCACAAACTCTGTGGAAACCGCCACCGTGATGATTTCATCCCACTCGTCCGAACCCGTCATGCGCTTGCCGCTGATCAGACCGATGCCGCTGGGAGCACGCTTGATCAGTTCCCGGAATTCGGGCCGTTGAGGCTGCAGGATCGGCGGCACACATTGATGGTTGTCGTTAACCGTTGATGGGGTATGGGTCATTTTCAAATTTCCTCTCGAAAACCTTTTTTGCCAATGACAAATTTATTGTCAACCGCATGGTAACGGAGGATGCGTCATTTTGCGACTCACCCGCAAAATAGCTTTACAACTCGGGCAATTTAGGCGGATCTCTCTTTCAATAACAGGTGTCTTGCAAGCGTCAATCAGTGTCGCACCAACTGTCAGAATGATCGTATCTCCAATGTCCTTCAAGGAGTCGAAATGACCGATCAAAACAATACGACCACCGTCGAAACCTCCCAAACGAACCCCAAGGCCTCTCTCGAACAGTGGCAGCATCTTCCTATTTACCTGACCAAAGATCGTGTAAAGCCTCTGGCAGTATTGCGCTACGGCGACACGACCGTGCGACTGGGCTGGCCCATCGTGGATTACATTTTGTCGGCACAGTATTCACCCACGCGCCACACTGAAGACGGAATTTCGCCGGCAGTGATCGTCGAAGAGACCGAGATGACCTACACGGCCGAGCCCACGGCAGTGCCTGAGCCCCAACGTGAAGTCTGGGAAATTCTTGCCAAGAGTCCGTCCTACGAAATGCGCAAGATAGCCGCCGGCCGCGGCCTGAAAGTAGAAACTTTTATCAAGCTTCTGAACGATCGCGCTTTTTGCGTGCGTGAAGCTGTGCTTGACAACATCGACGGTCTCGAGACGCTTGCCTCGACCGAAGACGGACGCCGAGCTGTTGCCGACGCGCTCAAGGATCGCACGCTTCGCAACACTGTGCGCCACCGCATCCGCTACATTGACGAGCATGCTGCAGCCGTTCTGCGTCCCCTGTTGATTAAAGCCGTTACCGAAGGCGACGCCGTTGCGGGTGATGCGATTCCTTTCGAACTGGTGCTCAACCCCGACACCGATCCGTACACGATTACGCTCACGGAACCGGCAGCAATCGAAAACGCGATCGACAGCCTCATGAGTTACGACGACTTTGACGATACGGAAGGCCACAACGGCCCCGATCTATTCGATCTGACCGCGCAACCCGAGTACGTGATTGAAAAATTTGCATCGGATCCCAGAGAATTCGTACGACAATATGCTGCATACTACGTCCGTTCGTCCATGCCTGCCGCAAGAAAATTGGCCTTTGACGAGAGCCCGGCAGTACGTCGCGCCGTTTGTGTCGAACCCAAGGATCTCACGAACGAAGAGCGCATCGCGTTTTACGGCGATGATCCGGAGCGCCTGATTGACTACGTCGAGAATCTCCAGGAGCTCCCGGCAACGACCGACTTCATCCGCCTTCTCCTTGCTGACCCCGATCCCGCGGTTGTGCAACACACCACGCGCCAAATCCAAGACCTCATCGTCGAGGCGGTCAACGACGCCGAGGACTTTGAGGACGAAGACGAGGAAGATGAAGTTGACGAGTTCGGCCTCGATGAAGACGGGCTGGATCCCGACTGGGACATCGATTTTCGCGATCTGTACGGAGACGACGAAGAAGATGACGAGGACGACGATGAGGATGAGGATGAGGAAGAAGACGAAGTCAGCAGAGAAAAGTCCGATGCACGCAATCTGAAGTTGCCGCTTTTCGACGAAAAGCTGTGACCATACACCGAACTGACGCATCCTATAGAGTTCGTTGCTACGAACTCTATAGGTTACGCGTAAAGAGAGACCTCGAATTGTGGACTTAGACTTTGCAGAACCGGTTCGCCGCTATTGATCCTTTCGTATCTCTACATGCTCAGGGAAGTCCTGCAACACAGTTAGTGCAGCCAAATACGTCTATTTTCTCATTACGCTTTTCCACCATTCCTCATTCCGGTATTTGACGGGCGAAAACCGCACCTTGCCTTCCTTTTCCATCGTCCAGATGTTGGAAACCTCGCGCGGCAAGATCAGATTGAAATCGTCAAACGCCTCCTCTACGTCCTTTGCCTCGGTGATCCGCACGGCGGCGTTCAATGCGGCGCGCTGCCGTGCCCGCCAGGCGCGGTGCCAGCGCTGCTTGTCAAACCTTTCGCTGTCGACTTTGAGCAAAGAACAGATCGGCGAGTAGCGGTGTGATCGGGACATTTCAGAGGCGTACCTAAAAGAATCTTTTCGCCCACTCTATTGCCTGCTGCGTCACTGACCGACGCAGTCACACGCTCGCCTTCTATGCGTCAATCGTTGACGCACATCCGGATACCTTACTTGCGAACCCACTGTTTTTCACAGTCAACCGAAGTAAGGAGAGCCACGCATGTGGTCGCAAATCCAACGAAAACTCTACGAAATCATCGATCCCAAAATTAACCTGCAAGTCCATTGCGCCGTCTATCCGGGCGGCGGCAAAACGTGTGCCAACGGCATACCGCGCTTTTGGGTAACTCTCGACGGAGAAGTCATCTTCGATTGCCAGCATGACTTCATGTTCATGTGGCACGACAAGGACTTCGACATCGGCAATCTGCCGTTTGAAGACGACATCTCGTGGTGCTGCGGTATCGTCATCCGCCACTTTCAGGCCCCCGTCGACAGACTCATGACCTTGCACGACCGTTTCGGCCTCACGGACATTCTTCTGGCGGCCGACCGCCGCATCGGCAAACGCCGCTGGCCGGAGATCTATAAAAACCGCTCCGAGGCTGCCCGCAAGGTACTCATCGCTCGAGGCTATGTCCCGCCCAACGAAGACGAAACCAAGCTCGAAGCCGAAATTCAGGATGTTTTGAACACCTTTGCGGCCAGCAACACCGCTCTGAAATCAATTTAGGAACAGACCATGCACCTTCTCAAACCCGAAGAAATCCTTCGCATTCACGACGCCGTGATTGAGCGTTTCGGCGGCTTAAAAACATCCCCGATGGCGCCCGAGGAAGTTCTTTCCAAAGCCGAAGCTCTCGTCGGCCGCATCCGTACCGCGATGAATTACAACACGGCTTACGATTGGACCAACGTCTTTCTGTGCGCGGCCTTTCAGACGTACTGCATCGCTCGCGCTCATGCCTTTGCCGACGGCAACAAACGCACAGCCCTGAACGCCGCCGGACTTCTTTTAAAGCGCGCGGGCTGCCGCCTGAAAGATTCCGAAGCCCTTCCCGAGCTTCTGGTGGAACTCGCGCAGGACCGCGTCAAACTCGAAGACATCGCCGCGCATCTGAAAGCGGAAATGACTGTCTCCGAGAAGACAACTGACGTTTCCGAACCCAACGATCCGTTCACGAAATTGACCTGGATGAAAGTTGCCCCACAAACAATGGATCTCATTCGAGACTTCGCGGAAGAACGAACCGACATTCCGACGCTGTGCATCATCGGTTCTTCGCGGTGGCTCTCCCTGAATCCCTTAGACCTTGCCGAGCTTGCCGTACAGGCAAGGCTCCTTGAGCGCCACCCGGAATGGTCGCTTGTCACATTCGACTGCGGAATCCGAGCCTTGAATAAGGAAAAGCGCGCGGACGTCGTGAGCGCAGCGCTCACCATCATCGAGACGGCAGACCTTCTGCACCTTCGTGGACCGTCGTCGTTTATGCACGGTTGGCCGGAAGACTTTGAGACCGTCATGCAGGCGCTCAACGAACGCGCCAACGCCGGCAAACGAACGATCGTCACGGATGGCGAAACCGTTGCCGAAAGCTTTGCACGGTATAACCGTCCCGTACCGGATATTTTTGCGAATGCCCTGATCGCCGAGTTCAGTCTGGGCGCGATCGAAAATTAACCTTGTCAGGGAGACAACAATGCTCGGAGCCATTGTCGGCGACATCGTCGGCTCTCAGTTCGAACACGCCAATCATCTCAGCAAGTCTTTTGAGCTCTTTTCGCCCGAATGCTCCTTCTCTGACGACACCGTGCTCACGCTCGCCGTCTGTCAGGCGCTTCTGGAGACCGAAACAAAGCCTGAGCTTTTGCCGCAGGCCGCCGAAAGGCATCTTGCCGACTTTGCCAACCGCTATTGGAAGCTCAGTTACGGCGGACAATTCAACCGCTGGCGCATATCGGAAGTCAAATCGCCGTACTTCAGCTGTGGAAACGGTGCGGCTATGCGCGTAAGCGGCTGCGGCTATGCGGCAAAAACGCTCGACGAGGTCTTTGCACTGGCTGATGCAGTCACCGCCGTCACGCACAACCACCCGGAAGGTCTCAACGGCGCCAAAGCCGTGGCTGCCTGCGTCTTTCTCGCCCGCACCGGCCACGACAAAGCCTCCGTCAAAAACTTCGTCGGTCGCCACTTCTACGACCTCTCATTTTCGCTTGATTCGATCCGCCCGACATATTGCCGCGGTAAAGCGCTCAACACCTGTCAAAACTCGGTGCCGCAGGCGCTGTTATGTTTCTTCGAGTCGACGTCCTTCGAAGACGCCCTCAGAAACGCGGTGAGTCTCGGCGGTGACAGCGATACGTTGTGCGCGATTGCGGGAAGCGTCGCGGGCGCCTATTACGGCGTTGCCGATGAAATCGCACAGCAAGCCTCGAGCTTTCTCGACGATCGCCTGCGCGGTGTGCTTGCCGCATTTGAGTCCAGATACCGACCGGTCTCTCGGGATTGATCGGTTGCGACGGAAAACGACGCACGCGGTTTTAGTCTTTTGTTGTCAATCGACAAGACTTCCGAAGATAAGCTTCCGCGGAAAAAGTGTCGAAGCGCACGACTCAACGCAACCGAAAGGACCAAACAAATGTATTGCACCGACCGCATCTGCGCCGCCTTTGCTCTGGCCGCGCTTGTACACGAAAACCAAAAGCGCAAATCCACCGAGATTCCGTACATCTCGCATCCCATGGCCGTGGCCTCTCAGGTAGCCGTTTGGGGCGGCAGCGAAGATCAGTTCGTCGCGGCGCTCCTGCACGACGTGATCGAAGACGGCGGCGCGCAATACATTCCGGTCATCGAAGAGCATTTCGGCAAGCACGTGCTCGAACTCGTGATGGCTTGCTCGGACGCGGCACCCGCCTCGGGCCAAGCGAAAGCGCCCTGGCTTGAGCGCAAGAAGCAGTACCTTGAGCACTTGCGCGCGGCTTCAGACGAGGTACTGCTCATCAGCGCCGCTGACAAATGGCACAACCTTCAGTGCACTCTGGCCGACGCCAAGCACCTGGGTGACGCCGTGTTCGATCGTTTTGTCGACCAGAAAAAAGACCGCGCCGAAAAACGCGAGCTCGTTCTGTGGAACTACTCGGAGCTTGTTGCCATCTATCGAGAGCGTAAGTTACCTGTTGCGCACGAAGTCGAATCCTTGCTCAATCAACTCAACATCGCGTTGCAGAAGAAAAACTAACCTTCTGCGGCTCATACCTTTCCTGCGATTTCTCCTTGAACCTCCTCGGGCCGGTCTTCGGATCGGCCTCTTTTTTTCCTGCGACGCAGATATTTCTTTGACTTTTCGGTTTCCTCCTTCGGGCTTTCCGAATGCGTCAATTATTGACGCATGATGTCTGACAATGTCTGCTGCAGACAACCAAAAAGAGTCAAACGGCCATGAAATTCTCCGACCTGAAATCAACCATCCTCGAACAGTTCAAGACCACCCACGAAGTGGTTCCGTTCATCGTCGGCAAGCCCGGCGGCGGAAAGAGCTCCTGCGCACGCGAAATCGCGCAGGAACTTGCCGTCACTCACAAGATTCCTTCTGAGCGCATCATCGAATTCAACCCGTCTCTGCGGGAGCCTTGCGACGTGCTGGGTCTGCCGCAATTTCACGGCGAGTGCACCAAAGGGCTGCCGCCCGAAGAGTTCTGGGCCTTGCGCCAAGGTGTGGGACCGTGCGTGCTGATTCTGGAAGAACTGAGCGACGCCGACATGAACATGCAAAATCCGCTCTGCCGCGTCGTGCTCGATCGCTGCGCCGGGCAGCTGCGTCTGTCGGATCAACTCTTCATCATCGCCACGGGCAACCGAACCGAAGATCGATCGGGCGCCAATCGACTGAGCACGAAACTTGCCAACCGCATGCGCGAGCTCGAATTCACAGAAAACCTCGACGACTGGCTCGAATGGGCGCAGGCAAACAACGTGCCTGTGAAACTGCAGGCCTTTCTGCGCTTTCGCCCGAGTCTGCTCTCGGACTTCGACGCCAAACGCAGCAGGAATCCGACGCCGCGCTCCTGGGCCTCCGTGGCCTTAATCCCCGAGTCGATCGAAAAGAAAGCAAAGCTCTTTCGGGAGCACGTCGCAGGTTCCGTGGGCGACGGCGCCGCGGCTGAATACGTGGGCTTTCTGAGAGTCATGAAACGCCTTCCGAGTGCCGAGAGAATCATCAACGATCCTGAGGGGATCGAGATACCGAGCGCCAACGACATTCAGTGGGCCACGATTGCCCAGCTCAGCTCCGTCCTCACGACCCACAACGCCGAGGCAATCTGGACCTACACGGCGCGCCTGAACCCCGAAATGACCGTGGCCGCGGCCAAGATGTATCTCTCGGCCAACCGTAAGGACTTTACGTCGGCGAAGACTCGCGACGGCAACAACCTCTACAGCACGGTCGTGGCCCGCTTTCTGCTCAAAAGCGGCCTTTTGATCTAAAGCGTGAAGGAGTAAAGCGATGCTTGCCGCCGACGTAGACCAAGGACAGAAAATCAGCAAGGCCTCCGTGGGGTTGCTTCTTCGTCATCCCTTTTTCGGCAGCCTTCTCTACCGTCACGAAGTGCTTATCACGGCTTCCGTAGAGACCGCCGCCGTAACGACTGACCGAGTCATTTTGCTCAACCCCGAGTTCGTAGAGAAATGCACTGCGCCGCAGCTTGAATTTTTGCTTGCCCACGAGGTGATGCACATCGTCTTTGCACACATTGCAAGGCGCGGTGATCGGGATCCGGTGATCTACAACATCGCATGCGACGCCGTCATCAACGAAACGCTTATCGCCGAAGGTGTCGGCGAGTTCATCGCAGGCGGCATCCGTATGCTCGGCGCGCAGTACCGTACGTCGGAGTCTATCTACGACGAGATCGCGTCAAGGCTCAAACCCAAGGAAAAAACGTCTCCCTCGATAGGCCAAGGCCTGACGCTGCCGTTATTTCCGGATGATCTTGAGGCCGATGGGCAAGCCGGCGGACTCGCCGGTGCATCCGATGACGGATCCGAGAATGGCAACGACAGCTCGGTAAGCACTTCTCCCTTCATCGGGGAACTCAACATCCCGGACCTTCCGCGTGAAGCACGGAAGATGACGCAGGAGGAAATCAACGAGCAGATCGAAGAAGGAAAGCTCGCGCTCGGCCAGGCGCTCACGACCGCCAGGACCTGCGGAAACATGAGCGGCGGCCTTGCCCGCTTCATCGGTTCGATTCTGGAATCCTCCATGCCCTGGTACGAACTGCTCGAGCGCTACATGGTCGGCAAGGCTGAGCAACGTTACAACTGGAGCCGTCCCGACAAACGGCGGCTGAACATCGCCTACCTGCCGCGGCGCGAACGTTTCCCGTCCTTGGGAACGGTCGTGATCGGCGTCGACGTTTCGGGTTCCATTTCCGACATTGAAATCGCCGAGTATCTCGGCCATTGCGAGCGAATTTTCGATCTCTGCCACCCGCGCAAGGTCTATGTCGTCTATTGCACAACGCAAGTTGAAGCCGTCGACGAATATGAAAAGGGAGAACCGCTCGAACCTCGCAAAAACCTTTGGAGCGGCGGCACCTGTATGCCGGCCATCATGGATTGGATTGCAAAGAACGACATCGAAGCCGACGTCTGCGTCACGTTTACCGACGGCTATACGCCCTATCCAACCGAAAAACAGGTCCCCTGCCCGCTTGTCTGGGTGTTGAGCAGCGATTTCCACCCGCATCAAGACATGCGGGGCGAAGTGATCTACGTCAATGGCAACCGGAACTGAAACATGTACATACACACGCCACGATCTTATTTTTATCCCGACCAACTCCGAAAGTTTCTCAGTCGGCATGCGAGCGACGTTCCGATCGGTCAGGTCACCGCTGCCGACCTTGGAAAGCCCTACCTGTACAGCATCGTACGGCCCAACCGTTTTCGTTTCGTCTACGAGCTTTGGTCGGCCAGCTACCTGCCGCTCAATTTCTACATCTCGATGCGGCACATTTACAAGGGGCCTTCGCCGGGCTTCTACGCTCGCGCAAAGGCTGAGCTCATGCGCACCGGTAAACATCCGATGTTTTCCTTTGTAGACGGCTGGGCGCCGTTAAGACGTTTCGGCCTGGACAGAGCCACCAGAGCGCCGCTGCAGATGCCGCTGTCCGTGCATACGGTCGACCGCATGGCCAAGTCAGTGTGGAACAAACTGCCCTTTCACAGCGTCTATTCCAGGCCGCACGCCTTCTCGCTCATCATGACGGCACTTGAAGGTCGACTGACGCTCGAAAAGCTTGTCGAGCGCGCCAAGAGCGGAACCTTGCCCAAGAAATGGAAGCCGGTTACTTTTGCCTTTCGAAGCGTAGAGCTTGCGACTGATCGGCTGCTGGATCGCCGAACGCTGTTGGAGCCGAGTTCGAGAGCCAAAAGCCGGTTCTATCAACCCGAAAACATTCGATTTTGTGTGCCGCTCTACACCAAGTTAAGCGGAACCTTTGCAAGCGTCTCCGACAACAACGTCGACTTTTTCGAGGACCTGCCGGCTTACTTCGTGGCGCAAGAAGGTGCCGGCTGGAAATTGTTTTTGTCGGATGCGAGAAAAACCGAAGTCGAAACTGTCGCGCAAGGCAAAGGCAAACCGGAAGATCGTCAGACGAAAATCATTGAGGCGATCAGCAATCATCTGATCACCGCCCTTCTGAACGCCACTGAAGAACAGAGTCTCCTGCTCAATCTTACTCGGGAGAAGTTTTATAAGGTCACGCTGGTGCCCTTGTCTGCCGCTGACTGTCTGCAGTGTTACGAGGACATGCTCGACTGTTATCTCAGGCAATTGCAGAAGGTGTTCGACAAGCCCGAAAAGTACACGGACAAGGAAGGCGACGAGGTGAAAACCGAACTTGAAGTCATGGTCTATCGGGTGATGCAGGAGGCTTTCGACGAGTTTTTCCCAACGCCCGACAAAGGCCTAGAATCGAACGAACAAGAATGTTTGACACTAAACGAAGGAGAATAAACAAAATGCTGATCACGATACGCAATGGCAAAGCGGAACTGCGAAACGACAACGGAGGATTGGTGCGTACGATGGGTTCGTCCAACGTGGTGAGCGTCTCGATGAGTTCGGAACTGGAACTCGTCGGCATCGTCTACGCCAGCGGCAAGGCTGAACTCCGGCGACTTAACGGCGGCTTGCTTCGTACGCTCGAACCCAAGGACGCCGTGGACATTTCCTTTAGCGGCGATCAGGTTGCGATTCGCATGAGCAACGGTAAAACGAAGGTGCGCAAGGCTTCCACCGGAGGTCTCGTGCGTACGATCTGACGAACCGATATAGATTTCATCTATCGGATCGTCCCGATCCTGTCAGAATTCAGTGAAGAATCAACATATCATGCAAAGATCAACCTATGGGTCGCCCATGGACTCGCTGAGCATCGAACTTGATTCCGAGCTGCTTGTTCAAGCCGAGGAAGTCTGCGCCGAAATGGGCATCACGGTCGAAGACGCCGTCGTGATGTTCCTGCAGGAGACGCTTCTTCAGGGACGGCTCCCTTTTGAGGTGCCGAAGGACACCGATCATCTCAATACACCGCAGGAGTAACTGCTGAGTGCGACCGGTACGCGCCGCCCGCGAACTATCCATTTGCCTGCGGCCGTGCTTTTTCCAACTTCCGCAACGTCCGGCGCAGCTCGCTAAAATCCAAGAGATATCGTTTAAGGGCGCGGCTTTTCTTTTAGTACGCCGATGCTGCGCGCCCGTTATTTCGGACCTGGTTTCTCGTATGTCTGACAGCAATACCGTTTCGCCCGTGCCCTCCATCACCGCCTCCGATCTTCTCAACTTTGCGTTGGATCACGCACCCAACAAAGCCAAAAAAGAAGTCGGCCTCTACGTCAAGGAGAATCTCTCTAAGGCCCCTATGTTCAAGGGGGTACGCACGAGTAGCAACACCTTTCTCGACGGCGCGACGTTTCGCAACCGCATTCCGACGTCTTTCAAAAACAGCATGCCGTCGATGAGCGCCTTCATCAAGACGCTTTTGAGAGAAACGCATGTCCAGCTTCTTGCCGACAAGAAGGCAAAGCACGAGGACCCGTTTAAGGCTACGGGCGAATTCGCTCCCGAAACGGTGTACGGCATCACTGAGAAGCTTCTCACGCTACTCAAGGGCAAGCCCGAGGAACTCGCCGCTCACGTATTGTTGCTCTTCTTTGATGAATTTTTGGAAGCCGACGGCAAGGGACTCTCTTTCTCGATTCCGGACGAGCGAAAGGATCGCTTGAGCGAAGTGCTCGGCGTGGTGCTCACCGCTCTTGATTCATCGGAAAAGTCCAAAGCGGGCGCCGAATCGTTCAAAGCCTACGTGCTCGCTCGCC
>ERZ791619.1126-NODE-1126-length-11254-cov-2.3311_pt1 | contig 11254 bp, 7 predicted proteins | sample MGYA00510271_ERZ791619 | MGnify/ENA primary metagenome ERZ791619 (study PRJEB30046, sample SAMN00715209) | human gut metagenome | study: EMG produced TPA metagenomics assembly of the A metagenome-wide association study of gut microbiota in type 2...
TTCTTCACGTTCACCTACCAACACGGCAAGTTGTGTCAGAGCTTCTTCGCTACCCACTGCCTGAATGTAGTCCCCTTCATGGAGTACCGTATGGGCTGTCGGAATGGATATCTCTTCCTGATGCTTCAGGCGTGAGATAACGGCTCCTGTCATGGCACGTGCATTGATCTGCATCAGGCTACGGCCGAATACACTCGGATTCGTGATACGATAAATGCAGGTTCCCAGTTCCGGAAACTGTCCGCGACGCTCTATCTCAAGACGACGGGCCTCTTTGTCAAGGTCGATACGCATTATCTTCGGCAGCAACTTCACAAACAGGATGACACCAATCACGCCAAACGGATAGGCAATACCATAAGCGATAGAAGCCAACGGAGAGTTGGTGCTGTCGATGGCAACGGCCAAACCCGGTGTACTGGTCAGCGCTCCGGCTACCAGCCCCACCACACTCGGTGTATCGATGCCAAACGCATACTTTAACCCGACAGCAGTCAGACAGGCAGAACTGATGATAAGCATGGTAATAATGATCAGCGTCTTCCCCTTACTGCGGAAAGAATCGAAGAATCCCGGCCCCGCCTGGATACCGATGGTAAAGATAAAAAGTACCAATCCGAAGTTCCCCAGTTCCTTGGGAATAATCACACCGAAATGCCCGAAAAGAAGGGCAATGAAGATAACCGCCGACACGTCGAGCGATAGCCCCTTAATCTTGATTCTTCCCAACATGAAGCCCAACGCAACAATAAGGAAGAGAGAGAAATAAGAGGAGTGCAATAAATCAGTAAACATAAATAAAAAGGTTAATTTTAGTTGTTATGTGCGCAAAGGTACGTAAAAAACTGTTTTCGACTATAGCAAAAGAAGAAGTTATTTTCTTCGCCAAACCCAAAAGCCTTCACATAAAGAAAGCGGAACGGATATTTCACAATCAAAAAGACAGAAATTAAAAGATTCTGCTAACGCACCCTCTATTTAAAAACGGGCATATAGGGCAACCGGAAGACTTAGCAGCCAACTTCACCCCTTCCAGAAGTCCTGAAAACGGGGTTCTGTTTTTCACTTTTACAGAAAAACAATAAGGATAGACAAAAAAGGGAGTAACCATCCGGCCAGTATGCCGTAACCATACTTACCGGATGAAGTAATCATCCGGTCAAAATGGTATAACCTAACCGGAAAAAGGCTTTGAAAAAGACTGTTTTACTCTACTTCGTCCACGCTTCCGAACGGCGACCAAGTGTCAGAAAGCAACGATATAGGTAATAAGAGATCCATATTTCACATATTACAACCGAATCAGCGACAGATAGCAGTTCATGCGGCACATTAAGTATCCGAACACAAAATCGCCAACGGCATTTCCCGGTGTTTTTCCGAACAACTCCCAACGAGGGATACAAATACGGGATTCTACAAGATTTTAAATATCAATTTGACAAATTGCTCTTTTCTTCGAAAATATACTTTAAGAAATACAATCCTCCCCTTCGCAACATGCTCCTTTATACTCAAATTCTAAAGTGGCATGAGTGATCCCGGCATGTTCCAGTTCATGCTTAACCTCGCGCTTTACCTCTTCCATACGGCGGAGATCGCCTATCACGATATGGGCAGTCAATGCTGTTTCGGTAGTGCTCAATGCCCAGATATGCAGATGGTGATAACTCTCCACACCGGGTTGCTCCAGGATAACCCGCCCGATCTTTTCACTATCTATTCCCACCGGGACTCCGTCGAGCGAAAGGCGGAGGCTGTCGTGCAGTAAGCTCCAGGTTGAGATGACAATGATGACGGCAATCACCAGGCCGATGATCGGATCGACAAGTGTCCAACCGGTGTACATGATGATAATACCCGAAATGACCACTCCCACCGATACCAACGTATCGGCAGCCATATGCAGATAAGCTCCTTTCACGTTGAGGTCTTTTTCCTTATCTTTCATAAAAAGCCAGGCTGTAACGGCATTGATAACCACTCCCACACCTGCCGTCCAGGCAATGGCAGCACCTTCAACCGGAACGGGATGGAACAACTTCTCTATACTCTCGGTGATGATAATGCCGACGGCAACCAGAAGAATAACAGCATTGAGCAGAGATACCAGTACCGTACTCTTTTTATAACCGTATGTATAACGACTGTTGGGATGCACCTTTGCCAACCGGAAAGCAAGCATGGCAAGCACAAGGCTTGCCACATCGCCCAAGTTGTGCCCGGCATCGGAAAGCAACCCCAAAGAATCATAATAGAAACCGATGCCGAACTCAACGAGGACAAACAAAATATTCAGCGTAATGCCAATTATAAAAGATTTATTGAGCGACGTCAGTTCGTGGACGTGCTCGTGATGATGTTCATGAGAATGTGCCATGCTCGATTAAGATATTTATCTATTCTAAAAACAGACAAACCGGCAGATTAGTTCAATGAAATATCATGCATAAAAGGTATCAAACCATCCGTTTCTTCAACGGCCGGCGACTGCAGCAAAACCAGAGACTTCAGTTCTTCAAGTTCGGCCGTACAGACACAGAAATAGACATTCTGGGCCGGCAATTTCAGAAAGATCTTCCGGTTGGCATTCATTTTCCTGTTCGACCTCTCACAGTAAGGTCCGTTAATCGATACAATATAATTGCGTAAACACTCAAATCCGGCTTCGGACAGACGAAAGAAAAGGTTGCCAAATTCCAGATGATACACTTTACAATGGGCACAGTAAGTGATCATTCCATTGCGGGTTCTGCTGATTAGTTCCATCATAACTTTAACGTTTTGGTGATGGCACAAAAGTACGCAGATCACCAGGTGAAGGCAATACCTACTAATATCTAATTATCAGACAACCGATAGCCACATATGGGGAGACAAGTCTGCCGTACGATCATAGTATGAAGAAATCTCAATGTTCAGAAACGGTCGGATACCCCATCAACCTTACTGCAGTCATCACCAAAACTCCCGCTACGACCATCCGCAATACTACTCTTATTCTTACAAGAGATATTATTGTCTTCAAAAACTGAATTGTTTTCGGACAATAGCATAACACTTGGATCACTTTTCAGAAAAGCCATAGCTATCACATGCTATTTCAATTCTTTGCCACATATATGATAACAATATACAAAATGAATAGCTAAGTAAAGTTGTTTTTCCTTGCTTGTATATACCATATTTTTACAGATCATGGCACAGGCCACTCTCTCGTTCCCTATTCGCCAGCACATCTACTTATTAATAGGTACTGAGTTCAGTCTTTTTCATTCTGTTTAGGTATTGTAACACCTTTTTAGTCCACCTACCTTTGCAAACAATTACAAAGTAAGAAGGGCAATCCTATTAATTAACATTTATATTTTTAACAATGAAAAAGAAATTATTTACACCGAGCACACTTCTCCTTTTGGGAATGTTATCTCTTTTTAGCGCATGTAATAACGATGATGACGGTACGAATAAGGCTCAGGAGATAGCTGGGAAATACGAAGGCTACTCAATAGGTAGTTGTGCCATGTTCACAGACTATGTAATGGGTGAAAAATCAGTAGCAACGATTGTTCCCAATGAAGATGGCACTATAAATGTAACCTATGATTCCGGATCCGGTGAGTTTAAATTGAATAATATTAAAGTTACTTCCAAAACATTCGAAGGATCGGGACAGGTAGAACTCTCTATGAATGATAAACCTGCAGGTGCTAAAGATTTTACACTCACAGGAAGCATAGATGAACAGCAAAAACTAACCCTTAAAGTGAATGTACCAAGTGTGATGGGAGGGCTTACTATTGAATTTATACAAGGGACATTGCCTATATCATATCACGTTTCGGGTACTTACAACAAAGAAGCCAATTTATCAGTCAGTGTCGGATCGACTACATATCCGGATATCACAGATTGTAAAGTCAGCATAAAACGTTCATCGGATGATACTGTAGAGCTTACTCTTAAAGGACTATCTAACTTGAACAGTTCTCAAACAGGCAGAGCTATGAATTTAGGAGACTTCACAGTAACTGATGTTAAAGTTACCAGCACTGACAATAGTATTTTCAAGATTGAAGGAAGCATTAATACTACTGATACCAACAATACCCCAATTACCGGAACTCTTTCAGGTACGGTGAGCAATAGTGAAACTAATATCACTTTCACTTTTAAACCCGGTGCCATGCCAATTGATATTACCGCAATGTTTAAAGGAAAGAAATAAAAAAGCATGAGAAAGGCGATTTTGTTTTGTTTAGCCATTACTCTGCTGGGAACGATGCTTATATCGTTCTCAGCTTGTAATGGGATATTGAGCAGCCTATATGATGAACCGGAAACCGCAAAGGATTTCGGCTTCATTACGATAGATCATGCCAATCATAGCGGTACGGTACGGGTGGATGCTACCCAATATACAAAATGGAACTACATCAATCTGCACACCCTGCAGATTGACTCGGCCAAAGTTACCGCAGAAGGTGCGGATGATCCGGACACATGGGACCTTGCCATTCATCGATACGATGTAAAGACTAATGGCGGTGAGGTGCTTGAAACCGATTACCAAAGCCTGAGTGCACTGAAAAACGCAGACAGCATGCCTCAAGGTACCTTTGTCGCCGACGAATGGACCACAAATAAAATAGCTGTCGACGTTTCACACATGATGGAGGATAACGGTTATCTGATTTATGCTCCGTCTGACTTCAATCCGGAACTTTCAAAGTGGCTCAACGTCGATACCAGTGAAATGCCTCCCATTTACACTCCGTCCAACAAAGTCTATCTGCTCAGGATGAAAGACGGCACAATGGCTGCCATCCGCCTGGTGAGTTACATGAATGCTGCGGGCATAAAGGGATACATGACTTTTGACTACATCTACCCATACGAACCATAATGCTTTGATAAAGACAAATAAAAATAAATATGCAAAGACTACTAAAATCGGCATATTGCTTCTTCGCAGCCCTCTTGTTGACGACAGCAGCTGCCGCACAACATAAAATATCCGGCAGGGTGATCGATACCACCCAGGAACCTCTGGTGGGTGCCACCATCACCCTGAAAGAAAAACCGTCTGTCGGCACCACCACCGATACGGAAGGACGCTACACCCTGACACTGCCGGACCAGAAAGAATATACCGTACAGGTCTCTTTTGTGGGATATGTGACCGCTACAAAAAAAACAACAGCTGCCCGTCAAGGTCGTCTCGATTTCATTCTGAAAGAAGATCAGATGAATCTGAGTACCGTAGTTATCACCGGAACACGTACTCCGAAACTACTGAAAGACGCTCCGATCATCACCCGGGTAATCACAGCCGGCGATCTGAAGAAAGTGGACGCAACCCATATCGGACAATTGCTTCAGGTAGAGCTACCGGGTATCGAGTTCTCTTATTCAAGGGATCAGCAGGTAAAGCTCAACATGCAGGGATTTGGCGGTAATGCCGTCCTCTTTCTGGTAGATGGCGAACGTCTGGCCGGAGAAACACTGGATAACATAGACTACAACCGCCTCAACCTGGACAATGTAGAACGAGTGGAAATAGTGAAAGGCGCGGCCTCTACGCTGTATGGTTCAAGTGCCATCGGGGGGGTAATCATTACCAAAGCTTCGGACGATCCGTGGAATCTGAACCTCAATACTCGTTTCGGAGTACATAATGATCAGCGGCATGGGGGTACGGTAGGATTCAATGCCGGCAAGTTCTACAGCCAGACCAACGTACAATATACCAACATAGACTCCATTCGCGTAAAACAGGGGGATTATACGACCATCAACGGCAATAAAACCTGGAACGTGAAGGAACGCCTGATGTTCACCCTGAACGAGCAATTGCGACTGACAGCACGTGCTGGCTATTATTTCCGTGAACGGGATGCCTCCTCGGAAACCAAGAACCGTTATCGCGGATTCAGTGGCGGGCTGAAAGGAAACTACGACTTCAACACGAAAAGTAACCTGGAACTGGCCTACACATTCGACCAGTACGACAAAAGTGACTATCTGGTATCGTATAAGAATGATATCCGCGACTACAGTAATGTGCAACACAGTGTACGCGCGCTTTACAATTATACGTTCAACGATAAGAACACGCTCACCGTCGGAGGAGACTATCTACGAGATTATCTGATGTCGTATCAGTTCAAAGAAAACGCCGATTATACCATGCATTCCGCCGATGCTTTCGGACAGTTCGACTGGAATCCCACGGAACACTTCAACGTGATTGCCGGATTGAGGTTCGACTACTTCTCCGAATCGAACGTGCGCCATTTCTCACCGCATCTGGGATTGATGTACAAGATAGGAAACTGCTCGCTGAGGGGCTCTTATGCGCAGGGGTTCCGTTCGCCCACCTTGAAAGAGATGCACATGAACTTCTATATGGCAAACACCATGATGATTTATGGTAACCCGGATCTGGAGCCGGAAACCAGTCACAACTTCTCGCTCTCCGGAGAATATACCAAAAACCGTTATAATTTTACGCTGACAGGATATTATAACTTGGTGCACGACCGCATCGAGTATACCTCTTTCAGAGATACCGACGGAATGATCGCACAAAAATATATCAATACCCCACGGGTAGACATTGCCGGAATCGATGCCAATGCCTCTGCCAAATATCCTTGCGGTATAGGTGCACGTATCTCGTATACGTACATCCACGAGTTCATGCGTGACGGACAGACCAAACTCAGCTCTACCCGCCCCCATTCGGCTACGGTACGGTTGGAGTATGGCAAGACATGGGATCATTATGACTTCAATCTGTCACTCGACGGACGGGCCTTGTCACAGGTGAAAACCAATCAATATACTTCCAATGATCCGAATGCGGGAACGGAAAAGGTTACTTATCCGGGATATACCATGTGGAACCTGACGCTCACACAAAGAGTATGGAAGGGGATCAATGTGAATATGGCCGTCAATAACCTGTTCAACTACCGACCTGACTATTATTATGCCAATTCACCCTATACGACGGGAACCAACTTCTCCGTAGGGCTGTCGCTGGACATTGACCAAATGTTCAGAAAATAGCGGAAAAGGCTAAGCCAGCGGATATCTCCGATCGTCCGGCCGGCATTTAGTAAGAACGAAATAAACCAAAGAACAAAAAACAATATGAAAAAGAAACAAATCATCACCACTTGTTGTGTGGCTGCGGCAATACTCGTCGGGGTATTCGTCTGGCAAGCCTACTTCAGTGCCACGAAGATTGCCTTTGTCAATTTCCAGACCATCAACCTGGGAAATATTTCGAAGGCGAACGACAATTCATTTGTCAAACTAAGGGAGGTCTCTACCGATCACCTGGACGAACTGACGGGCTATGATATGGTGTTCGTCAACGGTATGGGATTGCGCATCGTCGAAGAACAACGCCAACAGATACAACGGGCGGCCGACAAAGGTATACCGGTGTACACCTCCATGGCTACCAATCCCGCAAACAATATCTGCAACCTCGATTCGGTACAGATGAGTCAAATACGTCAATACCTGACTAATGCGGGAAAAGTAAATTACCGGAATCTGCTTTCGTATGTCCGCAAAGAGATTGATGGTAAGCTGATCTCCGCCCCCGTACCGGAAGCACCGGTAGAAAAGCCGACCGACATTCTTTACCACGCCGGAGTGAAGAACCCGGATGATGAAATGGAATTTCTCAACGTAACCGATTATGAAAAGTTCCTTCGTGAAAACGGACTCTATCATGAAGGTGCCCGCAAGGTTGTGATCACCGGGCAGATGGCGGATGCCACAGGACTAATCCTGGCACTCGAAAAAGCCGGACACAATGTATATCCGATCTCTTCTTTCACCCGTTTCATGGAGTTCGTCCGTGAAATACGACCGGATGCTGTTATCAATATGGCACACGGACGCATGGGCGACGATATGGTGGAATATCTGAAAGAACGCAATATCCCTCTCTTTGCACCACTCACAGTCAACAGCCTGGTAGAAGAGTGGGAAAACGATCCGATGGGTATGTCGGGAGGATTTCTTTCGCAAAGCGTAGTGACACCGGAAATTGACGGTGCCATCCGTCCTTTCGCCCTCTTTGCCCAATACAAGGACGATGAAGGACTGCAACACTCTTTCGCCGTTCCGGAACGGTTGGAGACATTTGTCAACACAGTGAACAATTATCTCACCTTGAAAACAAAACCCAACAGCGAAAAGCATATAGCCATCGTCTACTACAAAGGCCCCGGACAAAATGCCCTCACAGCAAGCGGAATGGAAGTAGGCCCGTCACTCTACAACCTGCTGCTGAGAATGAAGAAAGAAGGCTACCGGATAGAAAACCTTCCGGAGAGCGCCAAAGAGCTGGAAAAGATGATCCAGGCACAGGGAGCCGTATTCGGAATGTATGCAGAAGGCGCATTTGATGAATTTATGAAAACAGGGAATCCCGAACTGGTGACTAAAGAACAATACGAGAGCTGGGTAAAAGCATCGCTACGCCCCGGAAAATATGCTGAAGTGGTAGCCGCCAACGGTGAATTCCCCGGCCAATACATGACTACGCCGGACGGACGCCTGGGCATCGCACGATTGCAGTTTGGCAATGTGGTACTGATGCCGCAGATGGCAGCCGGTAGCGGAGACAACGCCTTTCAAGTGGTGCATGGAACCAACGCCGCACCTCCCCACACTTATATCGCTTCGTATCTTTGGTTGCAGCATGGTTTTAAGGCAGACGCAATGATCCACTTCGGTACGCACGGAAGCCTTGAGTTCACTCCGCGAAAACAGGTAGCGTTGTGTAGCGATGACTGGCCCGACCGCCTTGTAGGAGCTCTTCCACACCTTTATATATATTCTATCGGCAACGTGGGGGAAGGCATGATAGCCAAACGACGTTCGTATGCTACCTTGCAATCTTACCTTACACCTCCTTTCCTCGAAAGCAGTGTACGGGGCATCTACCGTGACCTGATGGAGAAAATCAAGATTTACAATAACACCACAGGAGCGAAAGAAAAGCAGTCGCTTGCCGTAAAAGCACTCACCGTGAAACTGGGCATCCATCGTGAACTGGGGCTGGACAGCTTGCCGACCCGCCCATACAGCGAGGACGAAGTGGCACGTGTAGAGAACTTCGCTGAAGAACTGGCCACGGAAAAAATCACCGGACAGCTTTATACCATGGGGGTTCCCTATGAACCGGAGCGTATCACCTCTTCCGTACTTGCCATGACAACCGAACCGATCGCTTACAGCCTCTTGTCACTCGACAAACAACGTGGCAAAGCAACAGCCGATGTAGAAAAGCATCGCTCTCTCTTCACCCAACGCTATCTGAATCCGGCCCGTGCCTTAGTAGAGAAACTGATAGCCAACCCTGCTTTGGCAACAGACGAACTGATCTGCCGCACTGCCGGTGTCAGTCCCGAAGAACTGGCAAAAGCACGAGAAATAGAGACCTCACGCAATGCTCCGAAAGGAATGATGGCGATGATGATGGCTGCCGCCGCCAAAAACAAGACCGGGGATAAAACCGGCAAAACAGCCGATAAGATGCCGGAAGCCATGAAGAAGAAAATGAAAGAAATGGGCGCACATATGGATTCATCCAAAGCCATGGAAATGGCAAAAAAAATGGGTGCCGATCCGGAAGCCCTGAAGAAAATGGAAGCAAAAATGAATGCCTCAAAGGGAGATAAGCCGGAAGCGGATAAAGCTAAAGGCATGTCGGACATGATGGCCACCATGGGGAAAAAAACGGCTCAAAAGGAATACAGCAAAGAAGAAATCAACTTTGCCCTTGCACTGACGGAGGTGGAACGCACCATCCGCAACGTAGGCAACTACCAAACGGAACTGACTGCCAGCCCCGAGAAAGAACTTGCCAGCCTTGTCAATGCCCTCAATGGAGGATACACCGCACCTTCACCGGGTGGTGATCCGATTGCCAATCCCAACACCCTACCCACAGGACGCAACATGTATGCCATCAATGCAGAAGCCACTCCGTCAGAATCGGCCTGGGAAAAAGGAGTTGCACTTGCCAAGCAAACCATTGAAACTTACCAACGCCGCCATAATGACAGTATCCCGCGTAAGGTCAGTTACACGCTCTGGTCCGGTGAGTTTATTGAAACGGGAGGAGCTACCATCGCACAAGTATTGTATATGCTCGGTGTAGAGCCGGTTCGTGATGCATTCGGACGTGTCAGCGATCTGAAGCTGATTCCTTCTGCCGAATTAGGCCGCCCACGCATCGACGTAGTAGTACAGACATCGGGGCAACTACGCGACATTGCGGCCTCCCGCCTTTTTCTGATCAATCGTGCGGTAGAGATGGCTGCAGCTGCCAAAGACGACAAATATGAAAATCTGGTAGCGGCAAGCGTAGTAGAAGCCGAAAAGACACTGACCGAGAAAGGGGTAAGTCCGAAAGATGCCCGTGAAATGGCTGCATTCCGTGTGTTCGGCGGTGCCAACGGAATGTATGGTACGGGCATTCAGGAGATGGTTGAATCCGGTGACCGCTGGGAAGATGAATCAGAGATAGCTGCCACCTATCTTAATAACATGGGTGCTTACTATGGCAGTGAAAAGAACTGGGAAGCCTTCCGGAAATATGCCTTCGAAGCCGCACTGACCCGCACGGACGTAGTGGTTCAGCCTCGTCAAAGCAATACATGGGGCGCATTGAGCCTCGACCATGTCTACGAGTTTATGGGAGGTATGAACCTGGCCGTACGCAACGTGACCGGCAAAGATCCCGATGCTTACCTGAGCGATTATCGCAACCGTAACCACATGCGCATGCAAGAAGTCAAAGAGGCTGTCGGTGTAGAAAGCCGTACCACCATCCTCAACCCCGCTTACATCAAAGAGAAGATGAAAGGCGGCTCTTCCTCTGCTGCGGAATTTGCCGAGACAGTCACCAATACATATGGCTGGAACGTAATGAAACCTGCCGCCATCGACAAAGAGCTTTGGGACAACATTTACAATGTATACGTAAAAGACGAATACAACCTGAACGTGAAAGAATTTTTCGAAACACAAAGTCCCGCAGCGCTTGAAGAAATGACTGCCATCATGCTCGAAAGTGCCCGTAAAGGTTTGTGGAAAGCAAGTGCCGAACAGGTTGCCGAACTGGCAAAACTGCATACGGAGACGGTAAATAAGTATCGTCCGTCGTGCTCGGGCTTTGTATGTGACAACGCCAAACTGCGCGAATACATCGCGTCCAAGT
>ERZ791619.1132-NODE-1132-length-11234-cov-3.57867_pt1 | contig 11234 bp, 9 predicted proteins | sample MGYA00510271_ERZ791619 | MGnify/ENA primary metagenome ERZ791619 (study PRJEB30046, sample SAMN00715209) | human gut metagenome | study: EMG produced TPA metagenomics assembly of the A metagenome-wide association study of gut microbiota in type 2...
GATTTGAATCTATGCCCAATTAACAACCGTCAGGGAATTGTAATTGATGGTGAAGATTCAAAGGTTATTTGCAAAGACTAATTTGAAAATTCCAGTTTGTCAATTACAAGTGACATTGAAAGAGTCAGCCCATTCAAGGTGCTGGCTCTTTCAAAAATTCCATTCTAATAAATTGCATGATAACTTAGAGTAAAAATGAATACCCATTAGCCGGAAATGAATAGAAAATGAATAAAAGTGTGGTGTTTCGTATAATTATGAGTTAGTATGCATCAGACACATTTTTGTAAAAAGGGAGTTAATTTATGTAAAGAAAATAATTTGGAATATATAGAAATAGATGTTCCGTCTTATCCAATAGCTATATCTTGTAAAGGAAACTATTATTTTAGAAGTGGGAGTACATCACAAAAGTTGACAGGTATTGAATTAGAAAGTTTTATTTTACGTAAAAGAGGAGCAACTTGGGATAACGTTCCATACCCATTAGTAAAAATAGAAGATTTAGATCAAAACGCTATTCAAAAGTTTAAAGAACTTGCAATTCGCAAAAAAAGAATAGATGATACGATTTTAGAAGAAGATACGGAAACATTATTAGATAAACTTCATTTGATAAATAATGGTTATCTTACAAATGCTGCCTTACTTTTGTTTTCAAAAGATCCAGAGAGATATTTTACAGGTGCTTTTATAAAAGTAGGATTTTTTGAAACAGATGCTGATTTAATTTATCAAGATGAAGTAAGAGGATCACTTTTTGAACAAATTGATAAAGTTATAGAACTTATTTTCTTTAAATATATGAAAGCTAAGATTTCATATGATGGACTTCAAAGAGTTGAAGAATACTTTGTAAGTGAAGCTATATTAAATGCTATTGTTCATAAACAATATGAATCTGGTGTACCAATACAAATAAGTGTTTATAAAGATAAGCTCTATATTACAAATGTTGGAAAGCTTCCAGATCATTGGACAGAAGAAACTCTTTATCAAAAACATGGCTCTAAGCCCTATAATCCTAATATTGCGCATGTTTTCTATTTAGCAGGACATATTGAGTCATGGGGAAGAGGTATAGAAAAAATATTTGATTCATGTATAGAAAATGATTTATCAATGCCAAAATATTATATTAATCCTACGGATATTATGATTGAATTTGATGCACCTCAAAGATTGGTGATTGATAACTTTTCAAAGGTGACTAATAGGGTGAACGATACAATGAATAAGATACTAGAATCCCTATATGATGATCCTGGATATACAATTACCGAACTTGCAAATATTATGAAAATGAGTAGAAAGAGTATTTCAAATAATATTAAAAAGTTAAATGATTTAGGAATTATTGAAAGAGTTGGAAATAACAAAAAAGGATATTGGAAAATAAAGGATAGGAGAAGGTATGTTAAAAGTAAGTAATATTGCAGTTTCTTTAGATGAAAAAGATTACGCTAAAGTTATTGCGAATACATTAAATATAAGAAAATCACAAGTAAAGAATGTAAAGATTGCTAAAAAAGCAGTAGATGCAAGAAGGAAGAATAAAGTATATTTTAATATGGGTTTTACTTTTGAATATATTGATGAAGATCAATTATTAAAAACACATAGTAAACAAGTAAGTAAAGTTAAAGAATATCATTATGACAAGTTAACACCAAATAATCAAACAATCATGGTTGTTGGAAGTGGGCCAGCAGGATTATTTTGTGCCTATAATTTAGCGCGTAGTGGGCAAAAGGTAATTTTGATTGAACAAGGTAAATGTGTTGATGAAAGAAAAAAAGATATCGATACTTATTTAGAAACAGGTAAGTTAAATACTCAAAGTAATGTTCAATTTGGAGAAGGAGGAGCAGGAACGTTCTCTGATGGAAAGTTGACGACAGGTATTAAGGATTATCGTAAACAATTTGTATTGAATACTTTTTATGAACATGGTGCAAGTGAAGATATTCTTTACTTAAATAAACCACATTTAGGAACAGATGTTTTAATTAATGTGGTTAAAAATATTAGAAAAGATATTGAAAAATGTGGAGATGTTCGTTTTGAAACAAAATTGGTAGATATTATTATTGAAGATAATCAATTAAAAGAAGTTGTTTTAGAAAATAATGAAGGAACATATAAAGAAAAAGTAGATCAACTGGTATTGGCTATTGGTCATAGTGCGAGAAAAACATATGAAATGCTTTATCAAAAACAATTAGAAATCTCTCAAAAAGCTTTTGCAGTGGGAATGCGTATTGAACATAGTCAAGAATTTATTAATAAAAACCAATATGGAAAATTCTATGATCATCCTGCATTAAAAGCGGCTGATTATAAATTGGCGGTGCATACAAGTCAAAAAAGAGGAGTCTATACTTTCTGTATGTGTCCTGGTGGTTATGTCATGAATGCAGCCAGTGAAGAAAAAAGACTGGTTGTTAACGGGATGTCTAATTATAAACGCGATAATAAATACGCTAATAGTGCTATCTTAGTCAATGTGACACCGGATGATTTTGGTAGTTCACATCCGCTTGCAGGAATGTATTTTCAAAGAAAATTAGAAGAAAAAGCTTTTGAACTAGGAGGAAGTGATTATTCAATTCCAGTTCAAAGAGTGGAAGATTATTTAGAAAATAAAGAAAGTAAAGAAAAAATAGAGACAAGTTTAAAAAGAGTTAAAAATGCTAATCTCAATGCATTACTTCCTGAAATCCTGAATATAAATTTAAAAGAAGGACTTCTTTTAATGAATAACAAGATTAATGGGTTTACAAGTGATGCCACATTACTCGGAGTAGAATCAAGAAGTTCAGCACCAATTCGTTTTTATCGTGATGACAATATGGAAAGTAATATTAAAGGGATTTATCCAATTGGTGAAGGTGCAGGATATGCAGGTGGTATTATGTCAAGTGCAATTGATGGTTTGAAATGTAGTGAGGTATTACTCAAAGGAGAGAGATAATGTGTCATTATTTGAACTTGTTGTTATTTCAATTTCATTAGCGATGGATGCTTTTACTGTTTCGATGATGTATGGTATTTCTATGCCAAAAGGAAACATCAAGAAACAAAGCTTCATTGCTTTTTATTTTGGCTTTTTTCAGGCATTGATGCCTTTTTTAGGATATCATTTAGGATGTGTATTTTCAAAAAAGATACAAGCCTATGATCATTATATCGCTTTTATTTTTTTAATGATTGTTGGTATCAATATGTTAAAAGATGCTTTTAGTGAAGAAGAAACAAATTATAATTTTAAATTATTAGATTTAACAATTCTTGCTTTTGCAACAAGTATTGATGCTTTTGCTATTGGTATGACTTTTGCTTTTTTAGAAGTAGCTATTTATCAAGCTTTATTGATTATAGGAATTATTACTTTTCTATTATGTTTGTTTGCTTTACAAATTGGACGTTATTTAAACAATAAGTTTCAAAATAAGGCACTTATTTTTGGGGGCGTTGTTTTGATTTTAATTGCTTTTAAAACATTGTTGGAGCATCTTTTTTGAAAAAAGTATATAATGAAATAGGTGACAAGTATGAAAGAAGAAGAAAAAATTATAAAAAATACTATAAAGAGAACAAAAGAATATGATCGAACACTTTCTCCATATGCTTGTAAAACAAGTGAATGCCAAAAATTAAGAAAAGAAGAAAGTGAACATGAAGAGTTTGATATTCGTTGGCCTTTTGAAGAAGATATTGATCGTATTTTATATTGTAAATCTTATCAACGTTACACAGATAAAACACAGGCTCTTTCATTTTTTCAAAGTGCTCATATTTCTAAACGTTCAATCCATGTTCAATGGGTTTCGCGTATTGCCAGACAAATAGGAAAAGGTTTGAATTTAAATTTAGATTTAATTGAAGCAGCTGCTTTAGGACATGATTTAGGACATGCTCCTTATGGTCATGTAGGAGAAAGAGCGTTGAATGAAAAACTACAAGAAAAGGGTTTTGGATATTTTTGTCATAATGCTAATAGTGTACGAAATATTCTTTATTTAGAAAGAAATGGGAAAGGCTATAATGTTTCTTTACAAGTCTTAGATGCTATTTTGTGTCATAATGGTGAAATGCTTTCTAAAAAATATGAACCAGATCGTAAAAAAACAAAAGAACAATTCTTACAAGAGTATCATGATTGTTGGCATAAAGAAAATGCCAGTCTTGAGTTAAAACCAATGACTTTAGAAGGATGTGTGGTTCGTATTTCAGATGTTATTTCTTATATTGGAAAAGATATTGAAGATGCTATGAGTGTAGGTATCTTACAAAAGAAAAATCTTCCTGAAAATGTAGTAAAAGTATTAGGAGATAATAATAAATCAATTATGAATAAATTAATTGGTGATTTGATGATTCATAGTTATCAAAAACCATATTTACGTTTTTCTCATGAAGTCTTTGAAGCATTATCATCCCTACTCTTCTTTTTAGGAGAAAAAGTCCATCATCATCCAGTTTTAGAAAAAGAAAATGCTAAACTTTCAAGAATGGTCAAAGAACTCTTTGATGTTTATTTAGAAGAATTAGAAAATAATGATCAAGATTCAAATATTGTTAAGTTTAAAAATAAGATGGTAGAAAATTATCAAAAGACGCCCAATCCACTGATTGTCTCTGATTATTTATCAATGATGACAGATACTTATGTTTTAAATGATTATGAAAGAAAATTTTTACCAATTCTTCATGGCGAAAAACTTTAATAATTATTTTATTTGGTGTAAAATATAAATATACAGGAGGGATGGCTTATGAAATTAATTATTGCTATCGTAAATTCTGATGATAGTTCATCAGTACAAGCCGCACTTACAGAAGAAGGATACTTCGTTACAAAATTATCAACAACAGGTGGATTCTTAAAGAAAGGAAATACAACATTCTTTATTGGAACAAATGATGATAAAGTTGAACATGCTGTAGGTATTATTAAAGAAAATTCTAAAAAACGTGTAGAAAAAGAACCTACTGTTCCACCTACTGAAATGGGAGAATTTTTTACTCCAATCATGGTAGATGTACTTGTTGGTGGAGCAACAGTTTTTGTATTAGATATTGAACAATTTGAAAAATTTTAGAAAAAGGACATTGTCCTTTTTTTTTAATCCTTTATAATGTTTGTGGGTGAAATTATGTCTATCAAATTATTAAATGAAAAAAGAATGGATGAATTAATACAATTTATCCATCAAGAAGAAATAACAAAAGAATATTTAAAACAAAATCAAAAGATTATTTATGTCAATGAAAATCAAAATATCAATGGGGTTATTATTTTTGATGTTATCAAAAATGAAATAGAACTTTGTTTAGGAACTGATGAAATTAAACAACAATTAATAGCAGTCATTAAAAAAATAGCTCTAAAAGATATCATTTATCAAAATAAAATCATACAAATAAAAACAAAAAAACAATTTAAACACTATGAAGAAGTCTATGAATTTATTCATCAACAAAAAGATCGTGTCTATAGTTTAGATAACTTTAAAAAATATATGCAAGAATTTTATAATATCCAACATGCTTTAAAATGTATCCATGTTTGTGGAACAAATGGGAAAGGTTCGACTGTTAATTACATGAAAGAAGTTTTAAAAAAACAGGGATATACTGTAGGAACTTTTACTTCACCAGCACTTATTTCTAGGTTAGATGTCGTACGTATCAATGATGAATGGATCAAGGAACAATTTATTGTTGATGTTGCTAATAGATATGTGGATAATTGGTTAAAGTATGAGATTTCTTTATTTGAAATAGAGGTCTTTATTTCAATTCTTTACTTTATTTATCAAGGTGTTGACTATGCCATTTATGAGGTTGGATTAGGTGGAGAGTTAGATGCAACGAATATTATTTTACCAATGGTTTGTGTTAATACGAATATTGGTTTAGATCATATGGATTATTTAGGTGATAGCTATGAAAGTATTGCTAGAGCGAAAGCGGGAATTATTAAAGAGCATGTTGATTTTATTACAGGAGAACATAAACAAGAATGTGTTGATATTTTTAGAGATACTTGTGAAAAGCATCATAGTCATTTGATACGTTTAGATCGTATACATGATTTACAAGATGGTGAAAATGTGAAATATACATATAAGGATTATAATATTGTTTTAAATACGCCAGCTCTTTATCAAATTGAAAATAGTGCTTTAGCACTAGCAACCTTATTATATTTAAAGGAACATCATTTTATTGAATTAGATGAATCTTCAATTGTTGAAGGTTTATTTGAAGCTAAGTGGGCAGGACGTTTTGAAATCATAAGTGAAAAACCACTGATTATTTTAGATGGGGCCCATAATCGAGAAGGTGTTGATGAACTCTATCGTTCTGCACGTAAATTACATAATTTAAAAATCATCTTTTCAGCATTAAGAGATAAAGATACGGACTATATGATTGAAAGATTATTAGATTTGACGTATGATATAACCGTCTGTGAATTTAAACATCCACGTAGTCAAAGTGCAAAATTATTAGCAGGGGACTATCCGGTAAAAATTGAACCGGATTTTAGAAAAGCTTTAGACGATATTTATTTACAAGAAGGAACATTTTTGATTACGGGATCATTGTATTTTATTTCTGAAGTAAGGAAATACTTATTACAAAAGATTCATAGCAAATAATAAAGAAGGAGGAGTCTACTTTTAGTAGCAATTGTGTACGGTTTTATATCGGAATTAACGCCCGTGGACTAGCAAGAGGACGAAGCGGGAAAGCATATGTACGGTTTTATATCGGAATTAACGCCCATGGACTAGAAAGAGGACGAAGTGGGAAAAAACATATGTACGGTTTCTTACCGGAATTAACGCCTGTGGACTTATAAGAGGACGAAGCAGGAACAATTGGTTTTTTTAAGTAGCAATCAAACGATGATTCAAATTATTTTAGGGGTTATTATTGTTTCGATTGGGATATTTGTTTTTTATAAATATCCAATGAAAAGCGATGTGCGACAAATGACATTGGGGGCTTTATTTGTCATTCTAGCTATTATTTTAAAAAGGTTAGCTGTGATGGTACCTTTTCTTGGCTTTCCAAGTTTAAAAATTACATTAGAGGTATTACCTTTAATCGTTGCTGGTTTAACATTACAACCAGGGTATTGTTTTATAGTTTCTATTGCCACAGATTTTCTAGGTCTTGTTCTAGCAAATGCAGGAGGATTTCCTTTCTTAGGATTTACTTTAAATGCGGTTTTACAAACTGAAATACCATGTCTATTAAAGATTTATTTAAATGAAAAAAATGAAAGATTATTAGAAAGAATTGTAAAAATAGTAATGGTCATTATTTCGTTACTAGGATGTCTTTATGTTTTTAAAATCAATGAAGTTAATATTTCAGGATCTTCATATCAAGTAACATTACCAATTAAATTTACAATCTTTGTCATCATTGCAGCAATGCTTACTATTCTCTTTATTTTTATAAGATATTATAAAAATAAACTCAAAGAAAAAGATTTATGCTTATTTCATTTAAGTATTCTATCAGTTGTGGCTATTGAACTAACAGTAACGATGTTTTTAACACCATATTGGTTACAAACAATGTATGGAATACCATTCTTTGCATCACAATTTGTAAGAATCTTAAAATCATGTGTGATGATACCTGTAGGTATTATCATTGTATATACAATGAATCGAATGATTCAAAAAGTTATTAGATAAAGTTTTGGATATTGTCCAAAGCTTTTTATTTTGTACCAAAAATAAAAGATCAAATTAATAAAGAAAATTTGATAATTTTTGACAAATTTATAGCAAAAATTACAAAACGGGCAATTTGTTGTACTTAAAATTAAAAAACAGGACAATTGGTGTATTGTATAGATGGAGGTGTTGCTTTATGCATAGAAAAAGTTCGATTTCTATTAGAGAATGGCTTGAAAATTCTAATAAAGCACTTTTAGTAACGGGTATAAGACGTTGTGGGAAATCTATTTTGCTTAAGCAGATTATGGATGAAATGAAAGAGGATCAAGGTGTTACCGATGATCATATTATATATATGAACCTGGAAGATATGAAATACGCATTTATAAAGAATGCGATGGATTTGTATGGGTATGTGGAGAAACTTATCGTTGATGAAGAAAAGTATTACATTTTCTTAGATGTGATTCAGATGGTTGAAGAATTTGAACGGGCTATAAATTCTTTTCACGCAACAAAAAATGTAAGTATTTTTATCACGGGTTCCAATAGCTGGCTGTTGTCGGGAGAATTAGCAACATTGTTATCCGGAAGATACGTGAGTTTTCGGGTGATGCCGTTTCGTTTTCAGGAAATGTGTGAGATGTTGGGAGTAAAGAAAGAAGAAGCATCTGAAAAAGAATTTATGGACTATATTACATGGGGCGTAATGCCACAGCGCTTTTATTTTAAAACCGAAGAAGAAACTAAAGTGTTTATGACAGATTTGTATGATTCTATTGTGTTGAAGGATATTTTCTGGCGAGGTCAGGTGAGGGATGTAGATGCACTGAACAGACTGTTGGAATACATTGTATTGAACTCTTCGCAGACATTTTCTCCAACATCGATTGCCAAGTATTTTGAAAGTGTAAATCGAAAAGTAGCACCGGATACTATAATAATTATATGGAAAAGATAGTTGCAGCGATGGTCATGAATAAAGCAATGCGTTATGCTATCCGAGGAAAAAGGGTATTGACCAGGTTTGATAAATATTATCTGACAGATGTGGGGTTTGGAAAAATCAAAAATACAGATTCAAGACAGAAATAGGTGGTCTTATAGAAAATGTTGTATATAATGAGTTTTTAGTTCGGGGATATGAAGTATATGTGGGAAAAACGACAAAGGGTGAGATTGATTTTGTAGCAGTGAAAGACGGAAAGAGTATTACCAGGTCCGCATATTTGCTAGCAACGGAAGATGTCATAGAAAGAGAATTTGGGGCATATAAGGATATTCAAGATCATTATCCGAAATATGTACTTTCCATGGACAGATTTGATTTTTCAAGAGAAGGAATCATACATCAGAATATAATAGATTATTTGATGGAAAGGTAAAAAACCCGTTGACAGATTCGAAAGAATCGACTATATTAACTTTAATAAAAGGGAGTAACTGGCGCCTGTAAGTCTTGCAAAGTAGAAAATCAGGCGTTTGCGATGTCGTCAGTACGATGAGTGATCATCCGTATCGTAATGAAATGGTGAGACTTTTATTGCATATTTTTGGTGTGCAATAAAGGTCTCTATTTTTGTACACCTGATAAGCTCTAAAGCAGTATAGGGCGTTTGGCCACAGCGATTAAAAGGAGGTACAAATTATGTTGACAAATGAGCAGGCGAAGGAAAATCTAAAGAAATACGGACCGAATGAACTGGAAGAGGGAAAGAAAAAAAGCGTCTTTCAAATATTTTTAGAACAGTTCAAGGATTTTCTTGTAATTATTCTGATCATCTCCGCGGTGATTTCAGGATTTCTTGGAGATGTGGAGAGTGCGATTGTAATTTTTGTAGTTATTACGATGAATGCGATTCTTGGAACGGTGCAGACGGTGAAGGCAGAGCAGTCGCTGAATAGTTTGAAGCAGCTGTCGGCACCGGATGCGAAAGTTGTGCGTGACGGGCAGTTGATGCAGGTGCCGGCGAAAGAAGTGACCGTCGGTGATGAAGTGATTGTGGAGGCAGGAGATTTAATTCCGGCAGATGGAAAGTTACTTACAGTTGCAAGCCTTAAAGTGGACGAAAGTGCACTGACAGGTGAGAGTCTTCCAGTGGAGAAGTCTTTAGATGAAGTGCCGGAGGGCGCAGCACTCGGAGATCAGACAAATCGTGTATTTTCCGGAAGCTTCGTGACTTATGGGCGAGCATCTTTTGAAGTAACGGAAGTCGGAATGAGTACGGAGGTCGGTAAGATTGCCGGACTTCTGAAAAATGCATCAGAGAAGCAGACACCGCTTCAAAAGAATCTGGATGATTTTGGTAAGAAGTTGTCTATTACAATCCTTGTATTTTGCGGAATTTTATTTGCCATCAGCGTGATTCGCGGAGAATCGATTGTAAATGCATTTCTATTTGCGGTAGCGCTGGCGGTGGCAGCTATCCCAGAGGCGCTTAGTTCTATCGTGACCATCGTGCTTTCCTTTGGTACACAGAAGATGGCGAAGGAGCATGCAATCATCCGTAAGCTTCAGGCGGTTGAAGGACTTGGCAGTGTGTCAATCATCTGCTCTGATAAGACGGGAACTTTGACGCAGAATAAAATGACTGTGGAAAATTATTATGTAAATGGAGAGAGTGTCTGTTCCGAAGAGATTGATCTGAAGGATCCGGCACAGCGAGAGTTACTGATGTTCAGTATGCTTTGCAACGATTCTACAAATCACGATGGTCAGGAGATTGGGGATCCGACGGAGACAGCTCTTATTAATCTTGGCAGCCTTTTGGGAGAAGATTATGCACAAGTACGTGATGAACACCCAAGGCTTTCCGAGGTACCGTTCGACAGTGACAGAAAACTTATGTCCACGGAACATTTTATAGACGGACGGTACGTTATGGTCGTAAAAGGTGCGGTCGATGTGCTGCTTGATCGCATGAGTCACATTCAGGATGGAGATATTCTAAGAAAGATTACAGAAGAAGACCGCGTCAGAATTGAAGTGCAGAATAAACATTTTTCAGAAAACGGACTGCGAGTTCTTGCATTTGCATTTAAGACGCTGGAACAGGAGCAAGGGCTTACATTAAATGATGAAAATGACCTGACATTCCTGGGACTGATTTCCATGATGGATCCGCCGAGAGTGGAGTCTAAAGATGCAGTCGCAGAATGCATCAAGGCTGGAATCAAACCGATCATGATTACAGGAGACCATAAAGTAACAGCAGCGGCTATTGCCAAACGAATCGGAATTCTGGAAAATATGTCGGAAGCCTGTGAAGGTGCGGTTATTGAGGATATGACTGATGAAGAACTTCAGGATTTCGTACCACAGATATCCGTCTATGCGAGGGTTTCACCGGAGCACAAGATCCGTATTGTGCGGGCATGGCAGGAGCGTGGAAATATCGTGGCAATGACGGGAGACGGAGTGAATGACGCTCCGGCACTGAAGCAGTCAGATATCGGAGTTGCCATGGGAATTACGGGAAGTGAAGTGGCGAAAGATGCGGCAGCTATGGTGCTGACGGATGATAA
>ERZ791619.1145-NODE-1145-length-11134-cov-3.66062_pt1 | contig 11134 bp, 8 predicted proteins | sample MGYA00510271_ERZ791619 | MGnify/ENA primary metagenome ERZ791619 (study PRJEB30046, sample SAMN00715209) | human gut metagenome | study: EMG produced TPA metagenomics assembly of the A metagenome-wide association study of gut microbiota in type 2...
GTAATAAATCTGGTCATGACATCGGCGGCTGCACTGATAATAGCGGAAATCACCCTGGATGGCGCTTAATTTTTCTTCGGACACCACACGGGTAAACTGGAAGTCCTGATTGGTGGTCATAATATGATAGTTTTTACCCTCGAGGAGTTCCATGAGATCGTAGTAAGGCTGTCCTGTAGGACACTCATATTCCATATAGCCCATACGTACAAGAAATGCCCAGTGAGCTTCCGGGGAAGGATAATGATAGTAAAATCCGTTAAAGGCTCCGGTAAATCCATATTTTTTATGGAAATCCCCCAGATATTTCTGAAATATCGCATCATTCTGATAGAAAAAATTATAGCCACAGGAAGCGGACATGCCGGCTGCTGCTCCTACCAGAATGGCTTCAGCAGAATTAAGTTTATCTAATAAGGTCCGGGCATTTTTTTGATATGCATTTTCAAAAACAATATTTTTCATTGGCTGCATGGTTGACTTTCCTTTCTTTTATTGTTATTATTAAAATTACATCAAAATTGTACCATGTTAAAATATAAATTACAAGAAGAAAAAGAGCATCTGACCAGTGCCCAGATTGCAAAAAGTGTAAAAACAAATCCTGCCTATATCCGGCAACTGATGGCCGCGCTGAAAAATGCAGGCCTTATCTCCAATACCCAAGGCCAGGCAAACGCCTGTCTTACCAAACCTGCGGATGAAATTACTATGCTGGATATATACCGGGCAGTGGAGGGTGAAAAGCCTTTGCTTCATCTTGATATTGATACCAACCCAGAGTGTGGAGTATACTGATAATAATAAAGAGACTGTAACATTCATGGAAAACTATGAGTTGTTTCAGTCTCTTGAGTCACCTCTTTTACATCTCAACTTATTCAATCATTTTTTGCGCCGCCCTGTATTTTCCGATCCCCGTACTTCTTCATGATAGAAATAGTCCACGATTACAGGATGGCCTGGCTCTGCGCGACCATAAGGCAGTTCGTTGTCTACAAAAGGACAGTCGTATTTTTGGGACATCTGTGCTGCCTGGTTTTCCAATGCCCGAAAATAACTTCGATCTCCCTTGCGATAGATTTCATCATACAGGGTAACAAGGTGGGGATAACATTTCTGAATATAATCCAGGATCTCCTGTTTGAAACCACCGCGGAGATTTAGATTTTCTAACCATACCAGGTCACACTGATCTTTCACACGTTCAAAAATCTTTTCAAAATCTGTGATGCCCGGAAATACTGGGGAAATGAAACAAACCGTGCGTATTCCGGCTTCGTATACCTGCTTCATTGCCTCAAGTCTGCGGCTGATGCTGACAGCTTGATCCATGTCTGCCTGAAATTTTTCATCTAATGTGTTGATCGACCATGAGACAGTGACTTTTCCCATTTCTTTTAGCAAGTCAATATCCCGGAGTACAAGATCCGATTTCGTACAGATAAGGATTTCTGCACCGCTATTTTTTAACTGTTCTAAAATCCTGCGGGTATTTCTTATCTCCTTTTCCTGGGGCAGATACCCATCTGTCACGGAACCAATCACTACCCGTTGGCCTTTATATTTTCTCGGGTTTTTAATTGCCGGCCAGTGTTTTATATCCAGAAATGTTCCCCACGATTCGGTATGCCCGGTGAACCGTTTCATAAAAGAGGCATAGCAGTATTTGCAGCCGTGGGTACATCCTACATAAGGATTGACAGAATATCCCCCTACCGGAAGACTGGATTTAGTCATGATATTTTTTGTTTCTACATCCCGGATCAGAAGATCCTTTTCCATTATTTTTTCCATGCGTTCTGTTCCTCCAAAACCCGGATAAATGCCGAGGGCAGATCCTGGATCATTTGATTATCTCCCATAACGGAAAGTAGATCCTCTTTCATAAACACCGGTTTTGAATCATCTACAATCAGAATTTTTTGTCTTTTATTCATATTTTTTTACCTTTATCCTTGTTGATTTTATGATGTTCCAAATCATATCAGATTGCATCATTTTAACCAAATCAAGTAAGTCCCCTGCTTCAATTGCGAAGACCACATTTTTACGACAAATTCTTGGAAAAATATATTTGTCTGATTTTCTTACTACTCCTCATCTCTTTTATTATTAGATTTCAGGCATACTTGCTAATTTCTTCTATTCAGCCTTCCCCTCTGGGAAAATAATTTTAAACACAAAGAAAAAAATCACCATGGAAACTCCACCTGTAATAATTGTCACAAGCATGTTATAGACTGCCGGTGCCACATATGCAGATGCAACTGGCATCCACAGATTATTAAATCCATTACAAATCAGTGAAATTACCACCCATGCAACAAAATACCAGATTGCCTGATATACAGGATTTCCATGGCTTTTAAAGGTAATATTTCTCTGAAGTGGAAAATTGATACACTGTGCAAGAAATGACCCCAATTCATAACTGATAAAATAGCCAAGTCCACCACCGATCAGTATATTTCCCGTTGCATCACGCAATACATTATACCCCAGCAAACTCCATGTAAATTTTACTCCAAACAGGTTCATTGAAACCTTTGGCCACATAAATTCTGTACCAGCCAGACCAATTCCCAAAATCCCTGGTAAAAATGTAAATACCAGATACTGGAATACTGTCACGCCCATACTGAATATAACAAAATAGAATATCTGATAAAGCCATTTTGCAAAAACAGAATGTTTCTCTTCAAAACATTTCCATATATTTTTTATATGATTCATCTGCGCTTCCCTCCGGCTCCTTTTAATAATTTTTCATATTTCTTATTATTTCTTCTGTTTCTGAAATATCCGCCAACTACTTTTTTTACTCCAAGCATAAAGTGGCCATTCACAGCATCGACAATTCCATATACCATTTCCATACTGACTGCCCCGCCGGTCATCTTGGCAATCCCCCGAAACGGCATATTGTAAATAAAAAGAATATTCAGATCCGGCTTTCCCTGTGCCTCACTCTTCTTTTTCATTTTTGTGAGACATCTATATATCAGTCTTGCAAGTCGGCTTTTTGCATAATACATCTGACAAATTGCATCATTAATTTCCAGATTTCCACTCCATCTCCCGTTCGGTATCTCATGGCCAAGAAGTTCACGAAATTCCTCATCTGATATTTTCTGCACGATTCCTGTATAATAGTAAGGCATTTTTGCCGGATTATACGGATACCCTTTACTATTTCCAGTTCTCTCAGTCATACCTGTTAAACGAATATCTGCAACACTGGCTCCTACCATAATCTGATAAGTTCCTGTTTCTATTTCCCACTGTCCCGTTTTTATATTCCAATAACGGAATGTCTTATCATCAAAGGGAATCCTGAGCTGTCTGCTTTCTCCTGCCTTTAGATAAACTTTTGCAAAACCTTTCAGTTCTTTTTCCGGTCGGAACACGATTGCATTAGGAAGTCCTACATACATCTGAACAACCTCAGCTCCATCTCTGTCACCTGTATTGGTAACCGAAACTTTGATTCCATCCTCTTCTATGATAAGATCAGAATATGTAAATTCCGTATAGGAAAGCCCAAAGCCAAATGGATATTGCACCCGGACTTTTGAAGTATCATAATAGCGATATCCTACATAAACACTCTCGCGGTATTCCGATGTTTTCTCATTACTTGGATAATATCGGAATGCCGGTGTCTGTTCATAAGATATGGGATATGTTTCTGCCAGTCTTCCTGATGGATTCACTTTTCCAGTCAGAATATCCAATGTTGCAGAAGCGCCTGCCTGTCCATTCAGATAGCCATGCAAAATCGCTTTGCAGCAGGTGTGCCATGGCATTTCTATCGCAGATCCTGCACTCAGTATTCCAATAATATTTTCATTCACTTTACTGATATCCTGCAGAAGATCGATCTGATTCTGCGGAATACGCATATGGGTTCTATCCAGTCCTTCTGATTCACTGATCTCATCAAGACCAAAGCAGAAAATCACAATATCCGCGTTCATAGATAAATTTAATGCAAACTTTCTATCATTCTCATCTACATCTCCATTTCTCTGATAGCCTCTTGTCATTCCCAGAATATTCAGATCATATTGTTGCAAAATCGATGACATATCTTCTACTTTTGTTGGATTGACCATAGAAGATCCTGCCCCCTGATATCTGGGTGAAAAAGCAAAATCTCCAATAACAGCGATGGATTTTTTGGTATCCAGCGGAAGAATCTGTTTTTCATTTTTCAGAAGAATCATGCTTTCTGCTGCTGCTTTCCTTGCCAGTTGATGATGTGCGTTTCTGTCAAAGTTTTTATCTGAAAGCTTCTTCCCTGATGTCAATTCCATCACTGCATCCACCAGTTCTCCAACTCTTTCATCCAAATCCGCTTCCTTCAGCTTTCCATTTCGGACAGCAGCAATCACTTCTCTTGCAGAATCGTACCCACAGGACGGCATCTCCAGATTTGAGCCGGCAGCAACACCTTTCACATGGTCATTGCTTCCGCCCCAGTCTGTTACTACAATTCCATCAAATCCCCAATCTTTGCGCAGGATGTCTGTCAAAAGATGTTTGTCCTCATTAGCATAAATCCCATTAATCTGGTTGTAACTGCTCATGATTGCTTTTGCGTGTCCTTCTTTAACAGCTATCTCAAAACCGGTCAGATATATTTCTCTTAATGTCCGTTCGTCAACAACTGCATCCATTGCCATTCTCCGAAGTTCCTGACTGTTAACCGCCAGATGCTTCGGGCAGGCATAAACGCCTTTACTCTGTATTCCACGAATATATGACGCTGCCATCTTCCCGGAAAGATATGGATCTTCCGAAAAATATTCAAAATTTCTTCCACATAATGGGCTTCTTTTAATATTCAATCCCGGACCAAGCAGTATACTTACATCCATACTTGCTGCTTCCTCTCCAAGAGCCTGTCCAATCTCTTCCCCCAGATCCTGATTCCAGCTGTTTGCTATCGTCGCTGCTGTGGGAAAACAAGTTGCATTCAAGGATGCATTCAGTCCCAGATGGTCTCCTGCTCCTGCCTGTTTTCTAATTCCATGCGGTCCATCTGAAAGAAAGATGGACGGGATGGAAAGCCTGTCAATTTCTCTGGTCTGCCAGACAGTTTTTCCACTGAGGATTGCTGCCTTTTCTTCTATTGTCATCTTTTCAACCAATTTTTGCTGTTTCATAACTGTTTTCCATCCCACTTTCATCCTTATTCAGCATTCTTTCTTTTCTTATATCCTCTGATTACCAGTACTTCCATTCCTGCCATGAAAAGTGCTATTACAATGTCGATTCCAATTCCTGCTTTTTTCCAGTTTTCCATACCTGTTTCTTCGTGTTCTCCATCATAAGCCCAGCTGCTTACAACTGTATACATGACATTTTTGCAGGCATTCCTCATCTGAAGTACAGATGTTGGATGTTCCGAATTGGCTACATTGTTCTCTTCTCCGTTGAATGTGGACAACATTGCATCTACTCCATTCGCCAAAGCTGCATCTGCATTCATAAATCCATGACCATTGTTTCGGAAGAAGTCTGTAAGCGCCATTCCCCTGAATCCCCATTCATCTCTGAGAACTGTATTCATAAGGTTGCTGCTTTCTCCAGTCCATTTATCTCCAAGGAAACTCCAGGAAACCATAACCGCATTTGCGCCACCCTGTTTTACAGAAATTTCAAATGGTTTCAGATAGATTTCCCGGATTGCCTGCTCATTTGACCAGACACTTACCATCTTTGCATTTCCCTCATACAGAGCAAAATGTTTGATATAAGAATAAACTCCATATTTTCTTGCTCCTTCTACTGCTTTTGCTCCCATATTTCCTGCAAGAACTCCATCTTCTGAAAAGTATTCATAGTTTCTTGCTCCAAATGCGGTTCTATGAGTATTCATACCTGGTGCATACCAGCCCTCTGCACCCATTTCCTGACTGATTTTGCCCATGCATTCACCCCAGGCCTGTGCAAGTTCCTTATTCCATGTGGAAGCAACCACAACTTCAATTGGAAATCCAATAGAACCAACTCCTGTAAAGTTGTTATTAATTGCTGCTGGTCCATCGAAATCAAGTGTAGCCACTTTTCCCACAGAATCCATGGCTGCTGTCTGATAACCTGCCATTGCAATCATATTTGCCATTTCATCAACAGTAAGCTGATCCAGAAGTTTTTCCCAACGAGGATCGTCATAATCAGCATCACGCATATCAGCTAATGTAAGTCCATTATCTGCTCCCGTTGTCGGCATTACATCCTCATCATTGAGGTATGTAGTCTTATCAAAGTTGCTGTTCAGATGATATTCAGAAACATATGGCTCACCCAGCTCTGCAGATGCCGGTGCTACTGTAGCCTCTTCATAATTTGCAAAATGATCTGCTCGTGACAGATATGTTATATCTCCTTTTGCATCTTCAAATACATTTCCAGCAGCAGTATCATCTGATGCTCTTTTATTTTCTCCCTTATATACTACATCAGCATCTGCAGTATAAGTTTTCTGATCCAGCACAGTGTGTGAATCGCTGTTAATAGAGATTACATAGTCACCTTTTTCAAGAACATATGCTTTTGCATTATTCTCATCATAAGAGGCCATATCTTCTATACTAAATGTAACTGTAACAATCTGAGATTCTCCCGGCTGAAGCAGATCTGTTTTTGCAAACTCGATCAGATTTGCAGAAGATTTCTCAATTCCGCCATTTGTATATGGCGGATTATAATACACTTCTACTACATCTTTTCCGGCAACATCTCCGGTGTTGGTTACTTCTACATCTACAGAAATCTGTCCGTCTTTTTCCTCCAGTTCACCCATTTTCTGTTCAAATTTTGTGTAACTCAGACCATATCCAAATGGATACTGTACAGTCTTATCGTAATCAATCGCACCTTCCTGTGCAGCTGTTTCATAGTACTTGTATCCTACATAAATGCCTTCCACATAATTGGTAAATGCCGGAGCATACACCTGCGCAGTTCCTGCATTCATTCCTTCAACAGCCATATCTGCCAGATTTGTATACTCTATTTTTTCTGCATTATTCCACCACGGAGCAGTCGTCATATCATAAATAAATGTATCCGGTGTTTTTCCGGAAGGATTGACTTCACCTGAAAATACTTTACCAAGTGCATTAAATCCCACATTTCCCGTTCCGGGGCACCATACAACAGATTTAATCTGAGGATATTCATCTGCGAAACCAAGTTCAAACTGATTTGCTCCATTATAAATCACAATCACATTATCAAAGTTTGAGCAAACCATATCCACCATATCTCTCTCAGTTTGTGAAAGCTGTAAATAATGCTCTCCCTCAGGAAAATCATCATATTCATCTGAATTATTATCATATGCTGCTTTTCTTACATCCATAGGAATATCATTATGACCTTCACCTGCTTTTCTGGAAAGAACCACAACTGCCACATCAGAATACTCTTTCGCACTTTTAATAAGCTCATCACTGTAAGTATCTACAGGTGGCTCCGGTAATGTCCAGCTCTGTTTCTGGATAGACATTTCCGGATTATCTGCACCATAATTGTTATAAAAATCAACCAGTTCCTGGTTAATAGAAAATCCGGCATTTTCAAGTCCCTGATTCAGACTGACAATATCATACAGATCATTAATTCCACCGGAACCAGCTCCTCCGTAAGCCGGATTAATAGATTCCCAGCCAAAAATATTCAGTTTTTTTGTTTCATTTAAAGGAAGCAGGCTTTCATTCTTCAGAAGAACAATTCCGTCTTCCATAATTTCTTCTGCTACTTTCGCAGCTTCTTCATTTGTTTCATCGCTTAAAGTTCCATTTCCCGTTGCCAGTCCAATCAACGTAGCCATTGGTCCAAAACAGATCATATTCACGCAGACAACAACTGCAAGAACCATTGCGATCGCAGCTTCTCCTCTTATCAGAAATTTTTTGCCCCTGGACATCCTGTGGCATGCGATCATAATTACAATTCCCATTACAAGTGCAGCAATAATACCGATAATATACGGTTTGCATAATTGTAATACCGCCAGAACATCTTCCATTTCAACACTGATCATTCTCTTTTTCCTCCTTTGACTCTCTTGTCTTTTTCAGGTATCATTTCCTGTTGGCATTACTATAACATGATTATTATTTCGCGCTGTTTTTGGCACAAGATGCAGCAAATATGGCACAAAATACTAAAAAAGGTCCGGTGGACCTTTTTGTCGTATGCTTGGCAACAAAAATACCCAGAGCATTACAATACTCTGGGTAAAAGAATCTTTAATTCAAACCAGTTCTGCTGTACTCCAAATACTACAGAACCATCATATTTTTCTACAGCTTTACGAATACTCTTCAATCCAAAACCATGGTTTTTACTATCCTTTTTTGTTGTTATGATCAGATTCTCTTCATTTTGGGAAATTTCTGCTTCACAATAATTCTCTATCTTGATGAACACAAATCCTTTTTGAGCGGATACTGTCAGATGGATCAGTCTTTTTTCCTGATCTGGAATCAAAATTACATGTTCAATCGCATTATCCAAAGCATTTCCAAATATAGAACATATATCTGTTACATGCATATGATCCAATAATTTTCCATCTGCCACACAGGTAATCTGTATATGATTTTTTCGACAATGGAAAATCTTAGCTGCCAAAATCGTATCAAGTACCTGATTCCCCGTTCTGCTTATATTTTCAAAGGCAGCGATTTCCTTTTCCATGGAATCAATCCATTTTTTTCGTTTCTCTTCATCTGATTCCGCACGAAGTCCCGTTATCTGGTGTTTCAGATCATGGTATTTCATTTGTATAAGATCCAGGCTGTCCTGATAATTTCGGTATTGATCATACTGGCTTTTCAGCATCACGTTCATTACTGAAAGTTCTTTCTCGGCAACATACTCACTGATCCTGCTCTGATAAGCATGCAGGATTGCAATTCCTCCAAAATCGATCAGTGTTCTGATAGAAAAAATATCTGCACGTTCTCTGCTCGCAAATGGTGCATTTTCATTTAAAAAGCTCAGATTACTAAAAGCAAAGGTTGCAACAGCCATGATTGCCGCCGCTGCTACTTCCTTTACTGTCATCTGTTCAAGATAATTCTGCTTCAGAAGATCTTTTTCTAAATAAATATCAATAGTAAAGCAGCCTCCAAAAACAACCATTGTGATCAGAATTTCAACCCAGATGCTTTGATTCCCCCATGCCTGTACAATAGATACAATCTGCCACTGCAGCGAAGCTACAAACTCAGCAAGAACAAATGCACGGGCACAGCAATAAGCCGCTCCCAGAGGCTTCATATTTCCTCCGACCATAAGAAATCCATACATCATACCTGCAGCGATCATCATACAGGGAACCCACAAAATTTCAGTTACGCTGCCTGTCAAAGTCAGAAAGATACTCTGCATTGCCAACATGAAAAGACTGCCTGTAAGAAAATGTACAGATTTCATGTTTTCTTTTTTTAGGATATAAAGATAAACCAGACATGATCCCCACTCTGCTATTGCCGTATAAATTCTCGGAATATCCTGATATAACATAGTATCCTCCATTTCGCATGAAATCATTCCATATTGAGGTTTTGCAGAAGCAGATTCATGAATTCTTTTTTTCTGGTTCTGCTGACAGGTATATGTACATTATGGATCACACAATCAGAACCAACAAATCCCTCTACATGATTCATATTTACCAGATATCCCTTTGCACATCGAAAAAAATTATGTACCGCAAGTTTTTCTTCGAGTTCTTTCATCGTAATTCTTGAACAGTAATCTCCTCTCGAAGTATAATAAATTACATTATGTCTCTGCCCCTCAATAAAATAGATATCTGCTATATCTATCTTTACAACTCCTTCCCCAATCGGAATCGTAAGAAATTCTTTAACCTCAGAGCGCATACGTCCAACTGCTTTATCCAGTTTCTGCGAAAAAGAAAAGTACTCAACTGGTTTTACTACATAATCCATTGCATCAACTTCATATCCACGTACTGCATATTGAATCATATTTGTAATAAACATAATAATTACTTTTTGATCCATCTGACGGATTTTTTCTGCTGTTGTCATACCGTCCATGAACCGCATCTGAATATCCATCAGAATAATATCAAAACCGCCTCTGTAATTCTCAGTGATATCTTCTCCATCACCAAATACTGTAACCTTTATTGATCTTCCCCTTTCCGTTTGATATTTCCGGATATACTCTGTTAATTGTTTTACGTAAATTTCTTCATCTTCCACAATTGCAATCTGTATCATCCTATACCCTCCACAAGAATTGCATTCTTTGTAACTGTTCAATCACACAATATAGTCCCAGATTTTATTGTTATTTTATAAATAACTTTTGTTCCAGTATATCACTGCTTATTTCTTGCGTCAAGTGGATGTAATATTACAAATTATAGCTGTATAATCTGGTTTTCTTTTATCATATATCCACAGTAAATCTCCTCATTCTTTAAATAGAAAGTAGAAATTCTGTTAAGTTTTCAATAGCATCTGGTTTTTCTGATAGTTCTTTCCCCATCAGTCCCTCTCCCATAATACTAGGATCCGCGCCAAGAGATACAGCGACTCGACTTGAATTCCATACAGCTTCATACATCATTTCCTGATTCTCTTTTGTTACTTTATTGAGAACGTAATAAAATGGTTTTCGAATACTTTCCGATAATTCCCCGATTTTTTTGGAAAGCTGTAGGGATTCATAGGATGGATCTATGATTATCAATATCAAATCTACACCGTTATCAATTCCACGTCCAAAGTGTTCAATACCAGCCTCCATATCCATTAGCGCAAATTGGTCTTCTTTAAGCCTGAGATTTTGGATAAATTGAGTCATAACAGTTCCCATAGCACAAGAACACCCTTCATTTGCCTGATGAATTTTTCCACTGCTCATCAGTTTTACACCGTCCTTCAGACTATAATAATCTTCCGGTATATCATCTATAGTCCAGGTTTCCTCAAAAAACTGATGAGTAAATTTTGATAACATCATATCATTTAAAACATTTTGCTTACCACCGAAATAGTCTGTAAAATCTCTGGGAAGCTTCATACCTAGCTGTCGGTGTAGACCATAATTAGATTCATCGGAATCAATTACC
>ERZ791619.1154-NODE-1154-length-11023-cov-2.22055_pt1 | contig 11023 bp, 9 predicted proteins | sample MGYA00510271_ERZ791619 | MGnify/ENA primary metagenome ERZ791619 (study PRJEB30046, sample SAMN00715209) | human gut metagenome | study: EMG produced TPA metagenomics assembly of the A metagenome-wide association study of gut microbiota in type 2...
CCATACTGCCGCCAGTACGAGACACCGCCCCGCCAGCCCGGCGCACCATGCAAGAGTATCTGCTCCTGCTTCCTCGCAGAGGGTGCGGACGTAATCTGCCAGCAGCAAAATCCCTGCACTGCGCAAAAGGCAGGAAAAGGCCTGTGCATTGGTGCGCTGCCCCAGCTGTACCAATGCTTGCAGTACCCCGCGCAGCGGCTGCGCCAGACGGAGCAGCAGCCACACCGCAGCACCCAGCGAAAGCAGCAACGCAAATGCCGGGGAATACCGCTGCAGCAGAATACCGGCAAAGGTTGCCAGCAACAGTGCCACCAGCACCGGAACTGCCGCGCTCATAGCGCAAACAGAGAGCGGATCGTGGCAAACAGGGCACTGATCTGTTTGACGAGAATAGAAAGCACCACCACAAGCCCTGCCAGCGTGGTCATCATGGCCTGATCCTCCCGCCCGGAGCGGATGAGCAGCTGGTTGAGCACCGCCACAATGATGCCGATAGCTGCAATTTTGAACACAAGTTCGATATCCATCCGTTTCTCCTTTGTTCCGTGTAGCCTTTACAAAAAAAGCAGTGCCAGCATCATGCCGCCCGCCAGCCCAAGACGGTGCGGCAGACCGGCCTGCTGCTGCGCTGTGCGGCGCGCCTGCTGTAAATAGTCCTCAAACCGCGCCGTATAGTAGCCCAGCCGTTCGCATTCCTGTGCGGCCTCTGCGCGGCCAAGACCATCGAAACACTCTGTGAAACAGGCGCGCTCTGCCGCAGAGAACCGTTCCGGCGCAGGCAACTGCTGTAATGTACCGCCGGGATTTTGTGGTAAAAGGCCCTCGCGGCAAAGCTGCCGATAAAGGCTTTGCAGATCTGCCCGGCGGTACTGGATCTCCTGCCGGATGCGCTGTAATAGCTCGATAGTGCGCTGTAAAGCAGCAAGATGCAGGGCCGTTCTGGCTTGTACTGCGTCCCCCGCTAGCCAACCACACAGTGGGAGCAAAATCAGACCAAACCCGCGCAGAAGGCCACTCATACGGCGCACACTTCCCGGATGCAGCCCGGCGTCTCCCGCCCGGCAAGGACGACCAGCTGCCGCAGCATCCCGCGTTGCAGCAGAGCCTGTACTTGCGGGCGGCATCGTGCCTGTGCAGCATCCGGCGCATGGAGGCTGGCAATAAAGTCCACCCCACTGAAAAAGCCCTGCTCCAGTGCCATCGTTTCCTCCAGACTGCCCAGCTCGTCCAGCAAAATCACCTGCGGTGCCAGCGTGCGCAGCGCCATCTGGACGGCGCGGGCTTTATCCACCCCGCCAATGCGCTCCAGCGGCGGCAGAGACTGCTCCGGCGGGAAAAGTTCGCCCCGCTCGTCTATCACTGCCACCAGACGCTGCCGCTCTGCCAGCGTCCGGGCAATGGTGCGCAGCAGGGTGGTCTTGCCGCTGCCGGGCTCTCCCACCACCAGCAGCCCGGTAAAGTGCTGTTCCAGCAGCTTGTCCAGCTCCAGCGGCAGGTGAATGTTGCAGCTGCATGCAATCCGCAGGTTGAGCGAAGTGACCTTTTGCAGAGCAATGCACTGCCCTTCCCGCTGCACGAACTGCCCCGCCACGCCCACGCGGTTGCCGACAGCAGTTGTCAGGTAGCCCTCAGCAAGCTCCTTTTCGTAGGTGTGCACTGAGCCGTTGCAAAGTGTGTAGAATATCTCCTCTATTTGCAGCGCGTCCAGTCGCATTGCAGCCAGTATTGGAGGACAGCCCGGCAGTGCAGAAGCAGGGCATTGCCGTCCTTGCACGGTAAATGTGACCGCACAGTCTGTACGCAGCCGCAGCTCCTGTATGCGCATTGCCGTTTGTACGGGCAGCTGTGCCAGCGGCGATGCAAGCCAAGCGGGAAGGGCTCTGATAGCCCGGTAATACTCGTCCACTTTGGTTTCTCCTTCCACGAAAGCTTTGTGCTAGCATTGTATGCGCTTTGTGCGTTCTTAGAACCGCGAATCAGAAAACAAAAAAGCCCCTGCAACAGCATTGCAGAAGCTTTTGAAACTATTTGTATTTCGACATTTGAGAGGGCGTTTTAAGTCGTTTCCTGTTCTACTGGAGCATCCTGCAGCATAGCAAGAAATTCCTGTTCGGTCAGCACTGGCACGCCCAGCGCCTGCGCTTTGGTCAACTTGGAGCCTGCCGCCGTACCGGCCACAACATAGGCTGTTTTTTTGGAGACAGAGCCGCTGGCTTTGCCGCCGTTTTTCACGATCAGCGCTTCCGCCTCGTTGCGGGAGAGGGTCTCCAGTGTACCGGTGACCACTAGCGTTTTTCCCGCCAGTTTGTCTCCCTTCGGTTCACCCTTCCACTGCATATTGACCCCCACATCTGCCAAGCGGTGCACAAGGTCAGTGGTACCTTCCTTGACAAAGAATTCCACCACGCTTTGCGCCATCACGCCGCCGAAGCCGTCGATCTGGCTGATCTGCTCTGCGGTGGCTTCCCGGATGGCTTGCAGCGTACCGAAATGCTCTGCCAGCAGCACCGCCGCCTTATCACCGATATTGCGAATGCCAAAGCCGAACAAAAGCTTATCCAGATTGTTCTGCTTGGAGGCGGTAATGGCCTGCAACAGATTGTCTGCGCTTTTCTCCTTGAATTTGTCCAGTTCCAGCAGTTGTTCCCGGGTCAGCGTGTAGATATCTGCTGCGGAATGCACCAGTTCCTTTTCCACCAATTGGGTGGCCACCGCCTCGCCCAGACCATCGATGTCCATGGCATCCCGGGAGGCAAAATGGATGATATTGCGCAGTGCCTGTGCCGGGCACTCCGGGTTTACACAGCGCAGGGCAGCTTCGTCCTCCAGATGCACTACCGGCGCACCGCAGGAGGGACAGACCGTGGGCATAGTGTAAGGTTCAGCTCCCTCTGCATGATGGGTGACCCCGATGACCTCCGGGATGATATCGCCCGCTTTGCGCACCTGAATGGTGTCCCCGATGCACAGCCCGAACTGTCGGATGAAGTCCTCGTTGTGGAGGGTGGCGCGAGCTACCGTAGTGCCTGCCAGAAACACCGGGTCAAAGCAGGCGGTGGGGGTAAGCACACCGGTGCGGCCAACGGCAACCTCGATGCTGCGCAGAGTGGTCTCCTTGACCTCCGGCGGGTACTTGAAGGCGATGGCCCAGCGCGGGAATTTGTTGGTAGAACCCATCAGCTCCCGCTGCGCAAAATCGTTCACCTTGATAACCGCACCGTCCATGTCAAAATCCAGCTTTGCACGGTTCTGGCCGATGTTCTCGATTTCAGCAATAGCGTCCTCGATATCATGCACCACATGGTAGCGCGGCGATACAGGCAGGCCGAGGCTCTTGAGGTAATCCAGACTTTCGGAGTGCTTGGTCAGGGTCTTGCCCCGGATCTGCTGCACGTTGAACACGAAGATGGAAAGCCCCCGGCTGCCGGTGATGCGGGCATCCTTCTGCCGCAGAGAACCGGCCGCTGCGTTGCGGGGGTTTTTAAAGGGTGCAGCACCCTGTAATTCCTGCTCGGCGCACAGGTGCTGAAAGGCCTTGTGTGGCATATATACCTCGCCGCGCACCTCCAGAAACTCCGGTGCGTCTTTAAGGGTCTTGGGGATGCTGCGGATGGCACGCACATTTGCGGTGACGTCCTCACCCACCACGCCGTCACCGCGGGTGGAGGCACGGACAAGCTGTCCGTTTTCGTACTCCAAGCTGCAGGAAAGACCATCGATCTTGATCTCCACGACATATTCCGGTTCTACTCCGGCCTCGCGGACGCGGCGGTCAAAGTCCCGCAGCTCGTCAAAGGAAAATGCGTCCAGCAGGCTTTCCATCTTGACGGCATGGGTCACCTTGGGCAGCTTGCTGCTGGCGGTGCCGCCTACTTTCTGGGTAGGCGATGTTGCTGTGATCAACTGAGGAAACTGCGCTTCCAGCTCTTTCAGCTCCCGTGTCAGGGCATCGTATTCAAAATCTTCCAGCTCCGGCGCATCCTGATCGTAGTAAAGCCGGTTGTTTTTCTCAATAACAGCGCGCAGCTCTTCCACACGCTTTTTTGCCTGTTCCAGTTCCAAATATTCCACTCTCCCGCGATATCATTTTGCCGCCCGCCGTGCTGCTTTCCCGGCAGAAACAGTGCTGTGCACCGGACACAGCAGACGAGCGGTAGTAGTTTGCATTTGCATCTTCCTTAGTATACCACATCCATGGATGGTCTGCAAAGCGTTAAATACAAATCGTATTTCTGAAGTGCTCTCATGCTTTGAAATCGATATCGGCGCAGTTTGTACGTTGATTTATAATCACTTGCGAAAGATACTAAATGTATATTAGCGATATTTTACATCGACAATGCGTTTTATTTTAAGTATCCTTTTGTAGTGGCTTTTAGTAATTCTTTGTGCCGCTTTTTTCTGCGCAGGCATAGGCAAAAAGAATCCCCCTCCCCGGCGCGGCAGCTTGTGCCATCCGGGAAAGGGGTACAGTTAAGTTTGCAGCTCAGGTGACCGGGATCAGCAGCCGCTGTGCCTGCGGCAGACTGGCAAGCTCCTCTTCCAGTTGGTTCGCTGCAAGGATTTGTGCCGGGGCCACATGGAACCGCCGGGCCACCGCAAATAGCTCCTCTCCGGCCTGCGCGTAGTAGATACGCAGCGCGATCTCGGGGTCGGTATCGGGCAGCGGGTCGCCAAGAGTGATGCTGCCGATGACCGGGCTGGTGGTGCAGCATAAAATCGCGCCCTCTGCCCGGACAGTAATCGTAGCTTCCAGTGTGCCGCCCGCACAGGTGCATTGCACGTTCTCGGTGCTCAGCCAACATTCCGACACAAGCACCGTTCCCTCCGGCGGCGTGATGGGCAGTGGGATGGCGACCTCCAAGGTTTTTTCGTAGCTTTCCAACTCACCGAGGGTATTCTCCGCAAGGGCTGTTACCACCGCTTTGGCGGCAAGTGCCCAGCCCTCCCCTTTTTTGACAGCCTGCTGCGGGCCATAGTGCACAAAGCAGGCCCGCAGCTGCGCCCCTGCATCCGGCAGCGGGCCAGAGCCTGTGGCGGTGGCGGTATCGTTCAGGGTGCAGAGCAGCTGTTCTGTGACAAGCGGCTGCGGTGTGAGTTCCGTTTCAAACCGGGTGGAAAAAGCACCCACTGCCACTTGCAGCTGATAGCTTCGCCATGCCCGCAGGTGTAGCATGACATTCGCCGTCAGCTGGGCGGCGGCGCTTTCTGCCTGTGACAGGGTAAAGCCCACCGGCTCTGCCACGCACAGACAGCGGCAGTCCTCGGTGATGCCCTCTAAATCTATTACCTGCTGGAAGGGCAGCGCCGCAGCCTGACTTTGCAGGGCAGTGTCCCCTTCTGCCCGCCATGCACACTGCACCCGCAGTTCCCCCTTAACCACAGCCTTTCCGGCAAGAAGCTTTACCTCTGCCACACAGGCGTTGCCGGTAATATCCAGTACAGCCGCCGGGGGCTTTGCAAAGACAAGCTCTCCCTCTAGGGTAACCAGCTTATCCAACACGGCCACACTGCGCACGCCTTGCAGGGTGCGCAGCTGCTGCTCGATGCCGCCATCTGCCAGTGCGGTGATGACCTCGGTCTTGCATTGGGTATGCACCGTGACCACCAACCCATAGGCACCCCGCACCTCGATGCGGCGCGGGTCTGCCGCGCGGGTGTTGAGGTACTCTGTCTGCCCTTCCACCACGGCTGTCCATGCCGTAAAGGCAAGTTCCGGCAGTTCCAGTTGTCGGGTGAAGGGCAGCTTTTGCTCGGTCTGGCACAGGCCTTTTTCTGTTTCGCTCTGGTAAAACACCGTACAGCGCAGATAGCCCTCTAAGGTAAGCCTGCCCGGCTGCAGCTGCCGCTGCAACACCACCGGGCGGACAAAGCATTTGACCAGTTTGCCCACCGGCGGCAGATCATCCGAAATGCGGATCTCGGTCTCCAGCGGAAGTTCTGCTTTTACGGTACAGCCTGCCCCGCCCTGCGGCAGCGTGTCCCGGAATATCTTCAGTTCCATGTGCAGTGCGCTCCTTTCCCTGTCCGTTTCCGTAAGAGTGTATGCGGCGGCAAGCGGCGGTATGCCGAAAGCAAAAGACCGGTGTGCAGCAATTTTGCAACACACCGGTCTTTCATGGATTCAGTTCTCTTTGCGAATGCCGAACAGCTTGCGCAGAATGCCGCACAGCGCTTTCGGGCTGCGAATGACCACTACCTGCATCTCCACCCCGCCTTTCGCTTATGTTTACCCCATTATAGCGTCTGGCAGGCAAAAATGTTCCGACGATAGTTCAATCTGCGATAGTCTCCACCACCACAAGCGCACCCTGCCGGGTGCTGACGGTGATGCAGCTTGAGCCTTCAGCGTACTCGTTGCTCACGCCCAGCGGATAGCCTGCTGTGAGCACGGCATCCTCCAGTTCATAGAAGGAGCCTTTTTCGTACACGCCCTCGGCGCGTCCCTCCATGGGGAAGGCCGAGAAGTAGAAAAACTCCTCCTTGGGATAGCAACGGCTCTCGCCTGGCAACACAAAGGTGATGCGGGAACGCTCGTCCTGCAAGGCGGCACGGATGCCGCGCTGCTCCAGCCCAAGGCCGGTGCACAGGTTTGCAAGGGTGTGCTCTACTCGCTTGCCGCCCAGTGCGCCCAGCAAAAGCACCTCGTCAAAGCCCTTTTGCGCAGCAAGCTTTGCGGCATACTCGGTATCGGTGTCGTCCTTGACGTGGGGCAGCACAACGATATCGTCCGCATCCTGCTGCGGACAGGGAGCGGAATCAAAATCGCCTACAATGATATCCGGCTTGAAGCCCAGCCGTTCGCAGTTGCGGTACCCCGCATCGCAGGCGATGATAAAATCATCGCTGCGTAGCAGGCGCCTGAGCTCAGGCTGCACCGGGCAGGCGGAAAGGATCACACAACGGGACATTTTATTCTTCCTTCCGTTTTACACTTTCGGGCGCTGCCAGTCCTTGACATCCTTTACTTCGTCGTACATGGCGCAGTAGCTGTCGTACCGGGTCTTGGAAAGTTTGCCCTCTGCCAGCGCTGCCCGCACAGCACAGCCTTTTTCGCTGCGGTGGGAGCAGCCGGTAAACTGGCACTGACCAAGATAAGGGCCAAATTCCGGGAAAGCGTGCTCCAGATTCTCCTTGGAGATGAATCCAGCGCGGTTGGCTTCCAGGCTGGCAAAGCCCGGGGTGTCGGCAATGCGTCCGCCGTAGGCTTCAAAGATGGTCACCTCGCGGGTGGTGTGACGGCCACGGCCCAGCTTCTGGCTGATGGCGCTGGTCTCGCGGGCTGCGTCTGGCAGCAGCGCATTCAGCAAGGTGGATTTGCCCACACCGGAGTTGCCGCAGAAAGCGCACAGCCTGCCGTTGATCCACTGTTTTACTTCGTCCAGACCTGCACCGCTTTCGTAGTCGATGCGGATAAACGGCAGGGTGGACTTTGCGTAGGCGTTTGCCAGAAAATCCGCCTCGGCAAGGTCGCTTTTGGTACACACCACCACCGGCTGTACGCCCTTATCCACCGCAATGGCCGAAAGCTTATCCAGCACCAGCGTACTGGGGGTAGGCTGGGTGGTGCTTGCCACAAGAAACAGCACATCCAGATTTGCCACCGGCGGGCGCACAAAAACGTTTTTGCGGGGCGAGATCTGCGCAATGACTGCTGCGCCGTTCTCGGTTTCCAGCGTCACCTCATCCCCTGCCACGGGGGTGATCTTTTGCTTGCGGAAGATGCCGCGGGGCTTGCACTCCACGATGCCATCCGACGTTTTTACATAGTAAAAGCCGCCGATGCCTTTTACGATATAACCGTTCATGCACATCCTCCATCAGCCCAGCAGCGAGGACCACCAGTCCAGAATACCGCCGCCGGTGGAGCTGCTGCTGGAGCTCGACTCGCTGCTGTGCCGGAAGTGCGCGCACTGCCGGGCTGCTCCGGCTCCTGTACCGGTGCAGCGCCCGCGCTGACCACAACGTTTACGCGGCTGTTCAACTTCGCGGTAGTACCTGCCGCAGGGTTCTGGCTGAGCACCGTACCTGCGGGCTGGTCGCTGTATTCTTCGCTCTGGCTGCCAAGACCCAGATGGTTCTGCACCAGCAGGGTGCGGGCATCATTCACGCTCATGCCGGTAAGGGAGGGCACTTTGGTGGTGGTGGACACCTGCGGACGGCTGATATAAAGGATGACCGTAGAGCCTGCCGCTACCTGCGTACCGGCGGCAGGGTCGGTGCGGATGACCGCACCGGAGGCCACGGTGGTATCCACAGCCTGCGTGACCAGCACCGAAACGCCCAGTGCCTTGAGCTGCTGTTCGGCATCGGTCTGCACATAGTTGGTCAGATCCGGCACAGTGACATACTGGGTACCAAGACTAACGGTCAAAGTCACGCTTTGTCCCTCGCGGACGGTGCGGCCGGATACCGGCGACTGCTTATAGATATAACCGGCGGCGTAGTTGCTGTTGTACTCTTCTTCCCACTCCGGGGAGATCTGGCCGGATGCGATCTGATCCGTGGCCATGGCCTGATCCTTAGTCATGCCGATATAGTCTCCAAGGGTGACATCGGCCTTGTTGTTCATCAGGTTGGAGGAGTCGTTCAGGATCATCCAGCACAGTGCCATGCAGGCCAGTGCAAAGGCAATAGTAATGCCGAACAAGGCCGGCAAAAAGACGGTGCGGTGCTTTTTGCCCGGCTTGTTTTTGCCGCTTTTGCGGGGAGCGGGCTGTTCGTTCTGACGGATCGCACGGTTCTGATTCATGGTACGTTTCACCACCTTTTCGGGTGCTTCTTCTGTAATATACTGATATTCAAACAGCACGGATGGGTTTTGCACATAGGTGTCCAGTGCTTCCAGCATCGCCCGTGCCGAAGGGTAGCGGTTCTGAGGGAGCTTGGCCATGGCCTTTTCGGTGATCTCCACCAGCGCATAGGGCACCTCCGGTGCCAACTCATGCAGCGAGCGGGGCTCGTCCGAGATCTGCTTGATGGCAACCTCCACCACGTTGTCAGCATCAAAGGGCAGATGACCAGAGAGCATCTCGTACATCATGACGCCAACCGAGTAGATGTCACTGGTGCGGTCGGTCTCGTCTCCCTTGGCCTGCTCCGGGCTGATATAATGCACACTGCCCATCGCCTTGCCGGCCAGCATCTGGTTATCTGCCCGGGAAATACGGGCGATGCCGAAGTCCATCATGCGCAGCTGGCCGTTATCCAGCAGCATAATGTTCTGGGGCTTGATATCCCGGTGCACGATGCCGTTGGCGTGGGCGTGCTCCAGCGCCTTGAGGATCTGGGAAATGAAGTGCACAGTTTCCCGGCTGGAAAGCTTGCCGCCCCGCTCGTTGAGGTACTCCCGCAGGGTCATGCCATCCACATACTCCATGACGATATACTGCAGATGGTCGTTGACCGAAACATCGTACACCTTAACGATATTGGGGTGATTCAGCAGCGAGATGGCCTTGGACTCGTTTTTAAAGCGGCGCACAAGATCCGGGTCGTGCATATATTCCTGCCGCAGCACCTTGACCGCCACCACAGTCCCGGCGGGCACGGGGCCGTTCTGGCCCCGCATGACTGCTTTATATACATTGGCCATGCCGCCGGAGCCGATCAGCTCCTGCACCTCGTACAGGCCGTCCAGTCTTTTACCGATCAGGTTATCCATGGCGCACCTCCATCGGCTCCACCCCCACCAGCAGGGCGGTGATGTTATCCGGGCCGCCATTTTCGTTGGCGGTGCGGATCAGAACATCCGGCAGATCGTAAAAAGACCCACTGCGCAACAACTGCTCCAACTGCTCCGTGGGCACGGCATTCGTCAGGCCGTCCGTGCACAGCAGCAGAATATCCCCTGCCCGCAGCGCCACGGTGGTGAACTCCGGCTCCAGCCGGTAATCCACACCCAGCGCCCGGGTGATGATGTTTTTCTGCGGGTGATGCTCTGCCTGCTCCTGCGTGATGGTGCCGCAGTCCACAAGCTCCTGCACATAGGAGTGGTCGTGGGTCAGCTGCGCCAACTTACCGTCCCGGTACAGGTAGGCGCGGGAATCGCCCGCGTGGCTCAGATAGGCTTTGCCGCCGCGCACCAGCGCGCAGACAGCAGTGGTGCCCATGCCGGCCAGAGCCTCCTCCCGCAGTGCCTTCTGGAACACATAGCGGTTGGCGCTGAGCAGCGCCTTTTTCAGAAAAGTCTCCTCTTCGCCGGGGATGCACTGGCTGTACTGCTCCTGAAAGCAGCGCTCGATGACGCTGCACGCACACTGCGAGGCTTCCCGCCCGCCGCGTGCGCCGCCCATGCCATCGCATACCAGCGCCCAAGCTGCATCGCCGGGCAGTTCCCCGGCACGGTAGTCATCCTGATTGTCCTGCCGGACGCGTCCTACATCCGTTTTTCCTGCAAGTTTCATAGGTTTCTCCCTCTATTTATGCCTTGCCGTTCATTTCGTCGCGGCGCAGCTGGCCGCAGGCGGCGCTGATCTCGCTGCCAAGGCGGCGGCGCACCGTGGCGTTTACGCCAAGGCTTTCGAGCTTTTGCTGGAACCGGCGCACATTGGCCGCGTCCGTGGCGGAATACGGACTGCCGTCCACCGGGTTGATGGGAATCAGATTCACATGCGCACCCATGCCCCGGATCAGATCTGCCAGCTGCTTTGCGCAGACATCAGAATCATTGACACCACGCACCATGGAATATTCAAAGCTGACCCGGCGTCCGGTGGTTTCCTGATACCGGCGCACGGTCTGGATCAGCTGCTCCACCGGGTAGGCATCGTTGACCGGCATCATGCTGCTGCGGATCTGGTTGGTAGGTGCGTGCAGCGAGATGGAAAGGGTGAGCTGCAACTTTTTCTCCGCCAGCTGGTCGATTTTGGGTACAAGGCCGCAAGTAGAAAGGCTGATGTTGCGCATGCCGATATTGACGCCCTCGGGCGAGGTGATATTCTCCAAAAAGCGCATCACTTCATCAAAGTTGTCCAGCGGCTCGCCGATACCCATGAGCACGATATGGGAGATGCGCTCGCCG
>ERZ791619.1156-NODE-1156-length-11014-cov-4.4348_pt1 | contig 11014 bp, 7 predicted proteins | sample MGYA00510271_ERZ791619 | MGnify/ENA primary metagenome ERZ791619 (study PRJEB30046, sample SAMN00715209) | human gut metagenome | study: EMG produced TPA metagenomics assembly of the A metagenome-wide association study of gut microbiota in type 2...
GGAGGGCAAGGTCGTTATGGCGGGCAAGGCCGGGGGCCTGCCCGGCGCTTACGTTGCCCTGTTCAAGAAGATCGAGGAGCTGGGCGGCATCAGCACCTGCGCCGACGCACTGGCCGGTTACACCCTCGCCCCCCGCGAGGTGCAGCCCATCCAGACCTACCTGCAGGAGAATCTGGGCCGGAACGAGGCCCTTGTGCGCCAGATTGGCTGTGTCATCGGCACCCACGCCGGCCCCGGCGCGTTCGGCCTGGCCTTCCTCGATGAGGGCTTCACCTTCTGATCTTACCCAATCAAAAAGAGGAACTGCTTTCCCGGCAGTTCCTCTTTTTTGTTGGTTCACAGCACCGCGTCCGAGACGATCTTGCCCAGCAGGAGCACCAGCACCACAAGCATCATGGGGCGGATGAACTTTGCGCCGTTCTTGAGGGCGAAGTGGGAGCCCAGCAGGTTGCCCACAATGCCGCTGATGGCACAGGGGATGCCGATGGAGAACACCACCAGCCCGCTGGAAAGATACGTTACAAGGCTGGCATAGTTGCTGGCAAGGTTGAGCACCTTGGCGTTGCCGCCCGCCGTGCGCAGGTCAAAGCCCATCAGGGTGGTAAAGGCAATGATGGCAAAGGTGCCGGTGCCCGGGCCAAAGATGCCGTCGTACAGGCCGATGCCCAGCCCGATGGCAAGGGCCAGCACCGCCTTTTTGGCGTTCAGGGTGCCGTCGTCCCGGTTCTCGTCGGGCAGGTCCCGCCGCCAGAGGATGAGCACCGCCGCCACCGGCAGGATGATGAGCATCATGGTGCGCAGCACCTGATCGCTGAGCAGGAGCACGATGTGGGAGCCCAGTGCGCTGCCCACAAAGCTGCCCACAGCCGCCAGCAGGCCGACCCGGATGTTCATGGCTCCCTTCTGGAAGAACTGCGCCGTGGCAAAGGTGGTGCCGCAGGCCGCGCTGAATTTATTGGTGCCGTAGGTGTAATGCACCGGCAGGCCCGCAAACAGGTAGGCGGGCAGGCTGATCAGGCCGCCGCCCCCCGCCGCCGAGTCCACAAAGCCCGCAAACCCGGTCATCAGCATCAGAAGCAGCAGCATTGGCAATGATAATGTAATTTCCATTCGTTCTACTTTCCCACTCTTTCGTTTACTTCAGATACAGCTTTCCCTCGCAGGCCAGGATCTGATCCAGGATCATCCGGGACACCCGGGCACCATAGACCATGGCGGGGTGGTCGTTGTACTCGATGATGTCATGGAACTCCTTGTTCATCAGAACGATCACATACTCGCCGTAGGGGGTGTGGATGATGCCGCCGTCGTTGCGGCAGGCGTTCATGCTGCCGCTCTTGCTGGCCACCCAGATAAGCTCCGGCTCGCCGGTCTCCTCGCAGTCCAGATAGAACTGGGGGAAATCGTGGGTCAGCATGGTGTTGTAGTGCTGCTGGCGGAAGATGCCCAGCATGGCGGCGCTGGCTTCTTTGCTGACCAGCGTGCCCTTTGCCACCTGCGCAAACAGGGCGGCGTAGTCCCGGGGCGTGGTGGTGCCCAGCTTGTCGTAGCGGTCAAAGTGGAGGGGATTGTGCAGGACGGTGTGCCCAAAGCCCAATTCCCGGATGCAGGCATTGATGGTGTCCAGTCCCAGGTAATCGATGATCATATTGGTGGCGATGTTGTCCGAGCAGATGATCATCATGGTGGCGGTGTCCTTCACCTTGAGCTTTGCCCCCACGCCCAGGGCCCGGAGCATCCCGGAGCCGTCCACGAACTGGCTGGCCTCGTAGGTGATCTCCTCTTCCAGGTCAGCCCTGCCCCGGCTGGCCTGCAGATACAGCACCGCCAGAATGAACGCCTTGATGGTGGAGGCCGTCTCAAATTCCTCGTCGGCACCGATCTCCACCGTGCTGCCGCGCAGGTCATCCACAAAAACGCTCATCCTGCCCTGATAGGAATAGAGCTCTGCGGCAATGCGCTTTTCCAATGTCATATTCTGATCCATCTGGAATCCCTCAACTTTTCTATACTTTCCGTTATACTTTATTCTTACCGTTAAGACATAATTATCATTGAAAACATTGATTTCATTGGTTCTCATTGATTCTAGTTCAATGATGAGCAATGATTTCAATGAATTCAATGAATCTTTTGATACTAACGGTGATTACAAGTTGTTTTCAAAGAAACGCTGTGCGTTGCGGAAGAAGATGGCTTCCACCTCATCCTCGGTGAAGCCCTCTTTCCGCAGGGCATCGGCCAGCAGGGGCATTTTGGAGCAGTCGCTCAGTTCCAGTTTGCCGCCGATGCCGTCAAAGTCACTGCCCAGACCGATGATCTCAATGCCGCCCACCTGCTTGAAATGAGCGGCGTGTTTGGCCATCAGGGCCGTGGTGCTGCGGCACAGGTCGGGGCTGGGCTGGTCATCCAGAAAGCCCGCGCAGTAGTTCAGGCCCACCAGACCGCCTTTTTCCGCCATGACCCGGATCATCTCATCGGTCAGGTTGCGGCAGTGGGGGGCCAGGGCGCGGCAGTTGGAGTGGCTGGCCGCAAAGGGGCGGGTGCTGTGCTCCGCAATGTCCCAGAAGCCCTTATCGGACAGGTGGCTCACATCGGCAATGATGTGCAGGCGCTCCATCTCGGCCAGGAACTCGAAGCCCTTCTCCTTCAGGCCGGTCTCGGTGTTGGGCATACAGGGCCAGATGGGGCCGTTGCCGGGCACCACGTTGGGGCTGGCCAGCTCGTTCTCGTGGTTCCAGGTCAGGGTCATCATCCGCACGCCCAGCTCGTACATCCGGCGCAGCACGCCCAGGCTGCCCTTGCAGCAGCCTGCTTCCTCTATGGTCAGCATTCCGCTGATCTTGCCCGCCTCGGCGTTTTTGCGGATATCCTCGGGGCGGTAGACAGGGGCGATCCTGTCGGAATACCGCTCCATCATCCGCTTGAACACATCGATCTCTTCCAGCGCCGTCACCAGCGGGTCCGCGCCCGGGGTGGGGTCGGCCAGATTCACAAAGGCAGCAAAGCACTGGAGCATATAGTCGCCCTTCTCCAGCTTTTCCAGATCGATGTGGCCGTTGTTGTGGGCAAAGGTCTGCCCGTCGCCCCGCATCTCCGCGCGCCGCAGCTCGCTCAGGGTGTCACAATGTAGATCAAAGACTTTCATAGCTTGTTCTTCCTCCTATAACATCCTCGCCCTCTCAGTCAAAGCCTGACGGCTTTGCCAGCTCCCCCAAAGGGGGAGCCTCTGGCGGTTTCCCGAAACCTTGCGGGGGAATTGCCAGTGCCTCTCCCTTTGGGAGAGGTGGCATCCCGCAGGGATGACGGAGAGGGTGAGTTACTTTATCAGAACACACTCCCCACCGCATACAGACTCTTGACCAGATCTTCCCGGTACAGCGGATCGGCGGGGTCAAGGCTGTTGATAACCACGCCGCCGCTGGCGGACGCGCCGGTGGAGTGGATGTAGCGGCCCTCGCCGAGGTAAAGGGCGATATGGCCGGGGAAGTAGAGGGCATCGCCCCGCTTTTTGTCTGCAAAGGGGATCTGGTGCATGGGCCAGCCCTCCACGATCCTGGCATCCCGGTAGATGAGCACGCCGCACTGCATATAGGCGCTGCTGACAAGGCCGGAACAATCAATGCCCCGGCCCGATTTGCCGCCCCAGCGGTACTCGGTGCCCAGATACTTTTTCGCCTGCGCGCAGACGGCATCCCGGAACGCTTCCTCGCTGCCGTCGTACCACGCCTGTAGTGTCTGCGGCACCAGCTCCCCGGCGGTGACATTCCGGGTCTCGGCCAGCGCGTCATCAAAGGCCAGCCCCTCCCGCTGGGAGAACACGGCGGTCATCTCAAACCGCACCGGCTCCAGCGCCACGTCCCGGACATAGCCGGTGCGGCCATCCAGCAGGGCCACCTTGGCCCAGCCGGTGTGGGCCTCGGCCTCCTCGGACGGCTCGGGCAGGCGGCAGAGCAGGCAGCCCCGCTCCAGTTCCAGCATCCGCACCCCCTGCACCTTGGGCAGGCTGAGCACATCGGTGGCACGGCCCACCAGCACCAGCGGCTGGGACAGGTAGTCCCGCAGTGTATCCTCATGGACAAATTTCAGCGCATCCCGCCGGACAAAGCCGTGGTAGCCGTAAAAGGTGACCACCTCGGCCACCTCCGGGGAGAGCGGCACTCCCTCGGCGGTCACGCCGCCGGGGGCGGTGCGCACCTGACAGGCCTGACCGTACAGCCCCTCGTCCCCGATGGTGGAAACAAGGCCCGCCTCGCTCTGTTTGGTGGTCTGGGGCAGGTCGTAAATGGTCACGACAGGCCGGGCAAATATGGCGTATTGCATCATTCGGTTCCCTCCAACAAATTCAGCAACTCCTCCGGCTTCATGCGCAGGATGGCACCATCCGCGCTGCCGGTGACGGTCTCGGCCAGATCCTGCTTGGCCTGCTGCAGCTCCACGATCTTTTCCTCAATGGTGTCCTGGGCGATGAGCTTGTACACCTGCACCGGGTTCTGCTGGCCGATGCGGTAGGCACGGTCGGTGGCCTGATTCTGAGCTGCCACGTTCCACCACGGGTCGTAGTGGATGACGATATCGGCGGCGGTCAGGTTCAGGCCGGTGCCGCCTGCCCGCAGGGAGATCAGGAACACGCTGGCCTCGCCGCCGTTGAAGCGGCGCACCAGCTCGGCACGCACCGGTTTGGGGGTGGAGCCCTGCAGGGTGAAGTGGCTCACGCCCTCCGCGTCCAGCCGTTTGGCCAGCAGTTCCAGCATGGAGGTGAACTGGCTGAACAGCAGGATGCGGTGCCCACTCTCCACGGCACTGGTGACCAGCTCGATGCAGGCATCCAGCTTGGCGCTGCCGCCTGTCCAGTTGTCGGCAATGAGCCGGGGGTCGCAGCAGATTTCCCGCAGCCGCATGAGGACGGCGAACACCGCCATCTTGTCCTCGGGCTTGGCGGCCCGCAGCTTCTCCCGGGCATCCACCACGGCGGCAAGATAGAGCTTGCGCTGTTCCTCTTCCAGCTCGATGCGGTAGACGTTCTCTGTCTTGGGGGGCAGCTCCTTCAGCACCTCGGACTTCATCCGGCGCAGGATGAACGGCCCGGTGAGCTGGTTCAGCCGCCGCACCGCCGCCGGGTCGTTTTCCTGCGTGATGGGCTTTTCAAACCGGCTGCAGAAGCTCTTGTAGGGCGGCAGGTAGCCCGGCATCAGGAAGGAGAAGATGCTCCACAGCTCGCCCAGGCGGTTCTCCACGGGGGTGCCGGTCAGCGCAAAGCGGACATGGCTGTTCACCCCGCACACCGCCTTGTATTTCTGGGTGGTGTGGTTCTTGATGGCCTGGGCCTCGTCCAGGATACAGGCATAGAATTTCTGGCTCTCGTAGAGGGTCTCGTCGCGGCGGAGCAGGTCGTAGCTGGTCACCACCACATCGGCCCCGTCCCACTGCTCGGCCAGCTGGGCCCGGTGGGCGGCATCCCCGTCCACCACAACACAGTTCAGCTCCGGCGTAAACTTCCGGCATTCCTCGGCCCAGTTCAGCACCAGCGAGGCCGGGCAGACGATGAGGCTGGGCAGGGGGTTCCCGCCCTGCTCCCGGAGGGCCAGCAGATAGCTGAGCACCTGCACCGTCTTGCCCAGACCCATATCATCGGCAAGGATGCCGCCCATGCCGTAGCCATCCAGCGTGCGGAGCCAGCGGTAACCGTCCCGCTGGTATTTTCGCAAAACTTTTTGTAGAGATGCAGGCGGTGTATACTCGCTGTCCTTTACCGCATGGAAGCTCCGGCTGAGCTGGCGGAAGGCATCGTCCCGGTTGAAGCGGATGCCGTTCTGCCCCGAGAGCGCCCAGTCCAGACTGGGGGCCCGGTACAGGGGCAGCCGGGCGTGGGTCTGGCCCAGTTTGGCCCCGGAAAGCTCCAGCGTCTCGTTCAGCTCGTCCAGCACCTCCATGGAATCGTCCAGCCGGAGCAGACGGCCATCGCGCAGGCGGTGGTAGCGCTTTTTCTGGTGGAGCGATCTCAGCAGGGCTTTCAGCTCTCCCACCGGGAACTCCCCCGTGTCCACCTCAAGGTCGAGCACGCTGCCGTACACCGACACCCCCACCGAGATCTTCGGCGGTGCGGCCTGCATACTGCGGAAGGCATCGGTCAGGTAGACCTCGCCCTCGGCCAGCAGGGCCGGGATTCCCTCATCGAGGAAGCGGTAGACCGCATCCTCCTCATAGGCATCGTAGTGGGCGGCAAGGCCGTTGCCCATGGTGTCCGGCCCCGGCTCCAGATACCGCCCCAGCAGCCGCCCGGCCCGCTGTTCGGCGCGGGCATCCCGCAGCAGACCGGCAGGCCCCGGTTCCTCCGGCGTGACGCGGTCCTCGCCGTACAAAAATTCAAGGTGCGCCCGCACCGTTTCCCGGGTGGGCGCGTCGAGATAAAACTGCACCACCGGCTCCAGCGGGATCTGATTCAGCAGCAGGCGTTCGGGGTCCTCAATGGTCACCCTGCTGCCCAGCTCTGGCAGGACATAGCTGCAAAAGGCGGTGGCATCCCCGGTGGTAAAGAACAGGCTCTTGCCGCACAGCGCCTCAAGGGCGGGCCGCATCCGGGCGCTTTCGGCCCGGTCCAGCTGCCAGATCGTATCCTCACTGTATAAATAGTCGTTGTCTAAACCCGTTTTCCACCCCAACGCGGGGGTCACGGACACCTCCACGCCGCCCCGGCGCTTTTCCACCCGCATGGTCAGGGCCGGGATGCCGGTCTTGAGGGTGTAGCCGCCCAGATTGCCGGTGGGGGCATAGAGGGCCACCAGACCGTCAAAGATCTCGCCGTTCAGCGGGATGCCCCCGGCAGGCCCGCTGCGGGGTGCATTGCCATAGCTGCGCAGAGCCGCCTCGACCCCTTCCTTTGCGCTGAGCTGCCGCCGCAGCAGGCGGAGGAGCTGCTGTGCCTCCGGAGCAAAGGCCTCCCAGCTGTGCCGGAATTCCAGCGCCTTGCCGTAGCTGATGAAGCCGTGCTTCTCCACGGCCCGCAGCAGGTCCGGGATGCTCTTTACCACATACTGCCGCCCGCCGTCTGCCGAGATGCGCAGCCGCAGCCAGGGCAGCTCCCCGGGCAGCAGGGTCAGCTCCGGCTCCAGCTCTGCGGAATGGGGGCGCAGCTCCGCGTGGCCGGTCACGCCATCCACCTCGGCCAGTGCTCCCTCCTGATAGGCCTGGAGCAGCCGCCGTGCCTCGTAGTCGGATTCCGGTTCCTCGCCCCGCCATTTCTTGCCGAACAGCATTTCCAGGCTGGAGGCATAGCTGTCCCTGCGGGGCGGCTCCTCAGGCTGGGGCGTTTGCAGGTTGGCCGTGCCCCGCACCACGCCCGGGATGCTCTCCGGGCTCTCAGAGGGCCTTTGCGGCGCTCTGCCGGAAAGGCCCTGACTCTCGCTGTCCCGCATCAGCAGCGCGCCGATGTGCTTGCAGCAGGGCCCCTCGCCGTTTTCGTTGTAGGGGCAGGAGCAGCTGGCGCTGACAAAGCTGCCGTTTTCCCGCAGCCAGACCTGGGTCTGGTACAGGCTCCGCCCGCCGCCGCGCACGTCGGCGCTCAGGTGGCGCACGCCGTTCCCGGCCACTTCGCAATTCAGATCCTGTATCCGGTCCGTGTAGGCCTTGGCCCGCGCGAATATCGTGCCGCCCAGCAGGTAGCGGATCTCTTCCATGTCCATCCGGGGTCTCCCTCCCTCTGCAATGCTCTATTGGTTAAGCATACCGCACCGGCGGGCGGGATGCAAGGGGTGCCGGGAAAAAAAGTTCCGGAAAGCACAGAAGCGCCTCATCCGGGAGAGGATGAAGCGCTTCTGTACTTTGGGATTTTTGGAACACTCAGCCCGCATTGCGGTTTACAGGCCAAGTGGGGGTTGGTTTAGGGCTGCTCAGGCATTCTGCTTGAGCTCCTGTGCTTTCTGCCATGCTTTCAGCACATCGATCTTGCTTACGGTGTTGTCGGGATAGAATTTCATCTCTTCCGGAGCCGTCCCCTCATCGTTCAGGTCAGGGATAAGCTCATTTTCCATGGCCCAGCGGGCGGCGTGCTGCAGATCCATATCCCGCTCTTCCTGCCCTACATCGGGGTAGAGCAGTTCGGATTCGGGCATGGGCTTACCTGCATCCTCCCACAGCATCATGGCAAGGGCGCTGCGGTTGCTGGGGAAGTAGGGCAGAGCCATCAGCTTGCCTGCAAATTCAGCGCCCAGGGAATAGGCCTGATAGCCCAGCACTGCACCGCCGACAACAACAGTGGTGCCGATCACGATGGGGCCAACGATATCGGGCTCGTCATCTTCAATGGATGCATCCTGTGTCATGGCTTTCAGGGTCACGGCCTTTGCAGGCATCACAAAGGCAAAGCTTTCCTTATCCTGATAAGCGTTCGGATCATCCAGACCGGTGATATCCCAGTGGCCAAATTTCAGACCGCTATCTGCAAAAGCATCCTTATCAAATGCAACACTCACCGTTGCACCCTCGGGGACATTAAAGGAACCGTCCTCGTTGGCATTCTTTTTAACGATCTCGGTGATATCCTCGGGGTCAGCACCATCCTTGTCGGACACTGTTACGCTGGTGATAACGCCGTCCTTCAAGGTCAGGATGGGCATTTCAGACACAACAAAGTCCTTTTCGTCCTTTGCCAGCTCATTCTTATCCTTCTTGACAACAGCGGTCAGGGTCTGCTTGCCGGTCTCCTTGGGAGCAATGCGGAACTCGCGCTTAACCTCACCGTTCCCCAGATTGATTTTCAGGCCGACATCCGGCATACGATGATACACACCGTTGTCGTCCTTATACTCGATCTCGCCGTTCTTGTCGCCAAAGTCGATGAATGCCTCACCCAGATTGGCATAGCCCTTGGGGTCAACCTTTACGGTAAAGTCCTTGCTTTCGCCCTCTTTGATGACGGCATCATCCAGGCCCTCAATGGCCACAGTGGTGTGGTCAGTGGCGGCATCACGGTACTTTGCAGACACATTCACATCATTGCTCATGGAGAAAGTGATGCTTTCTGCCTTGTAGTCCTGACCTGTGGGCAGGGAGGTAGACCAACCGTCAAACACTTTGCCATTGGGCACTGCGGTCTTGTCCAGCGTCACGGTCACTGTTGCGCCGTCCGGTACAGAGTAGGTCTTTTTGCCGGTGGTCTCGTCAGTAGTAACAGTCAAGGTATTGGTCACATCCTTGTCGTCGTATTTCACAGTAACAGTGCCGCCGGTCACGGTCAGCGAGTGGCAGCCCAGAGCATTGGGGTCGAACTTCCAACCGGCATAGAGCGTGATGCGATTGATGTTTGTAAACAGCTGTGCATCCGGATATCGGTTCTTGCAGGCTGCATCGGTATACCAACCTGTAAAGATGTAGCCCTGTTTGATAGGTGTGCCAAGCGCCGTAATGTCTGCGCCGTAGTCAATTTTTTTCGGCTCGCTCTTGTCACCATCTACGAGGGTCACATCAACGGTGGTAATAAAGCCTTCGTTCCCGTTGAAGTGCCGTAGTAGACGCTCTAATCTAGGTTCGCAATAAACATTTGTATTACAACTAGGCTGAAAAACTCCGTTACTGCCTTCGAAAGTCTCCTCTAATTGACTTGGGGCTTCAATTGTAATGTAAGGCAAGTGCCAACAATTATAAACGATATCATGCCCCAGTTTCTTCACGCTTTTGGGAATATTCAACGATTTTAGATTCGTAAGCATAAAGGCTTCAGTGCCGATCTCACGTATTCCTTCTGACAGGGTAACACTTTCCAAGCTGGTACATCTCTTAAAAGCACCACTACGGATTGTTTTGACACTCGAAGGGATCGTGATTTCTGTCAGTCCACTGCAGCCGTAGAACGAACTATAACCAACTTCTTCCAGCTGTGGCGGAAGTTCAATCTCTTTCAGTCCAGTGCATCCTGAAAATGCACTTTGCTCAATTTTTGTTACGGTGCTTGGAATTTTAACCTTGGTCAGCTCAGGGCTGCCGCAGAATGCTCTTTTCCCGATGTAGGTCAATCCATCCGGAAGTTTTACTTCACGCAGATTCGGATGAAAAGAGTGAAAATCACTGTTGCTATCAGAATAGCTGTAATAAAGAATATTATCGCCCAGCGTCGTTACGCCATCCTCAACGATAAGCTGTGTGATATTCTGTATTTTCTCATACCACGGAGCGTATGAATCATTAGATGAAGTTATATATCTGTCATAATTTGCCATGGGACCATCGCCCGTAATCGTCAAGGTATAGGTTTCGTCTCCATCGTTGTTCCGACTTAATGTCGCTGTAACGGTGTGCGGCGTTTCTCCGCAGTCATACGTAAGTGGTGTACTTTCTTCCGCAAATGCCGGCACTGCCCCCGCAGGCAGGAATGTCAGCATCATACTGAATGCCAGTAAAAGGCTGATGAGCCGTTTTTTCATAAAAATCCTCCTTTGTCAGTCATCAATACTCCCAGTTTCTCCACAAAAAGCATCTGGACAAAAAGAAAAAAGCGCCGCACCAGCCAAATGGCTGGTACAACGCTTTGCGTTTTGTACTTTATGGGTGCTCGCCCTCTCTATCTATGCTTTAACCCGCCGCTTCTCTCAAGGGCAGGGTGATCGTGGTACCCGGAAAAGCTACTCCCATAAACTTCCCCATAACCCCGCACCGGCTGCCCTTTGGGGGGTGCCGGCACATTTCCGCATAGTCGAAGAGGGTTGCAGAGCAAAGTGCAGCTGGCGGCCCATACCGGGCCTTCCGCCTTGCGTCACAGCCTTCCGACTGGTTTGCCGATCTTTCTGTTTTGCTGACAAGGTGCTCTTTGCACCTTATCATACCCCCCCCCCCCTATAAAAAATCAAGGGGTCTGGGCGAAGTTTGTGAACACTCACAAATCCATGTGATTTTTTCGGGATACTTTGATGAAAAGGCACACGCACAACAAAAAAGCCCTGAGACTTTCATCTCAGAGCTTTCGTTTAAGTCGGCGACTACCTATTTTCACGCGCCGTTTCCAGCGAACTATCTTGGGCAC
>ERZ791619.1162-NODE-1162-length-10962-cov-2.80746_pt1 | contig 10962 bp, 10 predicted proteins | sample MGYA00510271_ERZ791619 | MGnify/ENA primary metagenome ERZ791619 (study PRJEB30046, sample SAMN00715209) | human gut metagenome | study: EMG produced TPA metagenomics assembly of the A metagenome-wide association study of gut microbiota in type 2...
CCGCCGTTGTGAGGGTCATGCCGGAAAGGAAAGCCAATTTTTTCATATCGAATCCTTTGTCCCGTGAAGGGAACGGGGAGGTTGAACGACAGCAGTCGTCTCTTCCCCTGACATGGTGTTGCTAAGTGCAATGTCCTTGTGCTGAACCGTGAGCAGTTCGGAAAGCGCCTGCGCCCAAGCGCGCCAGAACGGATGTCTGGCATCCTGCTGCATGGCTTCGAGGAACTTCCCGGCCCAGTGGCCGAGATGTTCAGCCCAGAAGCGAGATGCCGCTTCTCTGAGCAGTTCGGCTTCCTGCGTTTTGCCTTCTTTTTCGTAGGCTGACGCAAAAGCATGCGTGGCGTAACAGAACTCCAGTTCATAGCCGAAGAAGTCAACGGGCTCGTTCATGTCGCCGACAGCGAGTCCGATTTCTTCATAGGAGTACTGAACGGCGGCGCTGAAACGATTGTTCAGCACACGTCTTCCGGTACGCCAGACGCTTTCGTAGGGCGGCACGGTCAGTCGATAAGGACCAATGCACATACGATTGAATTCCGCTTCGGCTTCGTCGGTGTCGCTCGCGGCCTGAGCGCACGCCAGTGCAAGGTCTTTGCGGTCGTATTTCTGAGCCCAGATTCCGAGCTCTTCATAGACCGAGGCCTTGGCAGGATGAAAGACGGGCTCTTTGAACAGCTTCAGAGCCGACACAAACGAATCGATCTGCGAGACAGTCATCAACGACGCTCCCTGATGATGATCATGTTGGGTTCATTGATGCCGTTCTTGTAGCCGATGCCGGAGCGCGAGGCAGATTTCTTGCTCGCGAGCACCTGAGCGATATTGCCGGCTTCAAGACACTTCACCGGGCAGCCGTCGACGCAAGCCGGGTTCAGACCCGCATCAAGCAGCTCAACGCAGAGGTTGCACTTGGCAGCCTTGCCGTCGAGCTTGCTGATGACGATTGCGTCATAGGGGCAAGCGCTCTTGCAGAGACCGCAGCCCGTGCAACGGTTGCGATCAAGCACCACGATGCCGTCGGGACGTTTCGTAAAGCAGTTGGCCGGACAAACCGCCATGCAGCTCGGATTGGTGCAATGCATGCAGGCGTGCGAGAGCCACACGTCGCGGACTCGACCCTCAGCGTCCTTGACCTCATAGAGATCAACCTTGCGGAAGCGAACGTCTTCAGGCAATTCGTTATGAATTTGGCAGGCTACCGTGCATCCGCCGCAACCGACGCAGTTTTCCTGGCGGAAGATGAAGCCTTTTTGCAGTTTATTTGTCATGGTCTATCCTCCTTCAGGCCTTTTCCACGTTCACGCGGGTGGAATGGTATGCAGAGCATCCACCCATATCGGTCAGACGCGAAGTCGTCAGCGTATTGGTGTTGTTCTTGCCGTAAGGATTGGTGCTGCGCCAATTGCACTTGGCGGTACGAACAACGCCGGGTCCGACGCGTGTAGACACACGTGCGATGAAATAAGCTTCGCCGCGCTGGTTGGTCAAACGAACTCGATCGCCCATCTTGATGCCGAGTTTCTGGGCATCTTCCGGACTGATTTCGCATTCGTAAGCGTTAAATGCGCGGATGTACTTCACGTTGTAGAAGGAGGAATTGACACGCTGCGGAATACCGGGAGAGAGCAGACGGAACGGAAGTTTCTTCTCAACTTCGGGCATATCGTCTTCGCACAGGCCCAGATCGATGACAGGATCGAAACCGGCGCGCTTCATCATTTCGGAATAAAGCTCGATCTTGCCGGATTCGGTGCCGCACTTGCCGCCGGAGCGTACGGGAACGCTGGAGGGATAAGGCAGCTTGATCCACTTTTCCTTCTGCAGGCGTTCGAGGGTGATGCCCTGATACCAAGGTGCCTTGGTATTGAGCAGCTGGCGCATGATGTCAAAGGACGTATCCTTGAAGGCCTGGTCCTTGAAGCCCATGCGGCGGCCCCATTCGGCAAAGAAGTCCCAGTTGGGCATGGATTCGCCGACCGGTTCGATGACTTTTTCGCAAATCTGCAGGAACCAGCCGTGGTAGTCGCCGATGATGTCGTCCGTTTCAAACTGCGTGGAGGCAGGAAGAACCAAGTCGCAGTATTCCATGCTGTCGGTCATGATCATGTCGAAGCCAACGACGTAAAGATCGTCGCGCTTGAGATTTTCGATGACCTGATTGACGTTGGGCGAAACGGCGACCGGATTCCCGTTGTAGAAGAAGAACAGATGAATCGGCTTGATCGGCTGCGGTGGCGTCGTGTGATTGTCGATCAAGTTCTGGCTTGTCGGATTCTTAGCCTTCAATGCCTGATCCAGGTCGGTCATGTTGACATGTTGTTCCTTGCCGGTCAGGAAGTAGTTGCCGCGACCGTCAAAGTTGTTCATGCCGGTGATACTGCGGACATTGTCATAAATAATGCCGGCATTGGGACGGTCAAACATGCCGCGAAGAGCGTGCATGATGGCGATGGCGCGAGTCATGCGGGCGCCGTTGTAGTTGCGCTGCATGCCATAGCCGCCGCGGATGATGCAGTTCTTGGACTTGCCGTAGAGGGCGGCAAACTTTTCGATTTCGGCGCGTTTGCAGCCGGTGACGCGCTCAATGTCTTCCCATTTGACGGAGTTGACCTTTTCGAAAACCTTGTCGGCGCCGATACAGCACTTGTCCAGGAATTCGTGATCAATGGTTTCGTCGTGAGCGATCAAATACTTCATGACGCCGGTCGCAACCCAAGCGTCACTACCCGGGTAGTTCTGCAGGTAGACGTCGGCTTGCGAGCAAATCGGCGTGCGGTTCGGGTTCACCGCAAGCACAACACCGCCCTTGTCACGCATTTGATTGATAAGCTTGATGCCGTGCACGTTGGAGACGGTTTCGTTGAAGCCCCAGCTGATGTAGCAGTCGCAATTCGGGATTTCATCGGGATCGGGACCGTCAGTCGTACCCTGAACGGAACCGTAACCCCAGACACCGGCTTCCGTGCACACCAGGCGATCCAGATAGCTGGCGCCTAGGCGGTTAAAGAAGCGTTCGCCGGAAGCGTGCATGCCGATGGCGCCGTAGTTGCCCGAGTAGGAATAGGGCAGAACGGCTTCAGGACCATATTTGGCAACGACTTCCTTAGTCTTGGTAATGAGTTTGGCCCATGCTTCTTCCCAAGTGATGCGGCGCCACTTGTGCGAACCCTTTTCGCCGATGCGTTCCATCGGGTGAAGAATGCGATCCGGGGCATAGGTGTACTCAACATAGGTCAGCCCCTTTACGCAGGGACAAGTTCCTGTCTTGGCTTGCTTTTCAGCGCCGCTTACGTAAGTCATGCGGCCGTCTTGAACGCGGAATTTCATCAAGCAGCGGTCAGCACAGTTGCGCAAGCAACTGTGGTACTTGACCGTACCAGCACGCTTGTTGAGCAGTTCGGGTTTGGCGCCCAGAGAGTTCATCGCATGCGCAGTTTCGGGGATAAGCCCCGAGAGGCTGCCGACGACGGCCATAGCGCCAGTGCCTTGCAGCAGTGTACGGCGGGAAATGCTCGGCATTGTTTTTCTCCTGGTAAATGATCTCCGTCTTGATTTACGGAGTATTTGTGCCGTGGAGCCGCATTTGGGGAAGTTGCGGTATCACGGTCCTTTGTTGTTGCTTTCTGAGGGGATTCAATGGTTTTATGACTTGGGATGTATCTCCTTTGAATTGGCTTGCAAGGCCAATTTCCAGTCTTCAGCCAGTCCGTCGACGAGTTGCCGAAGAACCCACTGAAACACCGGCGACTGGTTGGTGTGGCCGTAAGCGATATAGTTGCCGATGGGTTTGACTGCGCTGCGCAGTTTGCGGATGCGGGTCAAGATCGGAGTCGGAAGTTTGATGTAGTCCAAGCCCGTAACGGTGTTGGCGAAACGAAGCGTGAATTGGTTGCAGATGACCGCAACGGAATCGGATGAGGCAATCAACTGAAAAGCCGAGGCAACGGATTCCGTATAGGCGCGTACGCACATATTCGATCCGACCTCATGGCAAATGTCGACCAGCAGAGGACTGCTGTTGTCTCGGTAATTGTCGATTTCAACAAGCGGATAGCAGGACAAATCCGAGGCGCTGAAGTCGCCTGACAAAAGCGGATGTCCTTTGCGGCACAGCAAAAAGATGTCTCCCGTTTGCGAGAAACATTCAAAATTCAGACGGTTATCGTTAAAACCTTCGTACACGACGGCATAGTCAACCGTTCCGTTCAAAAGTTCATTGACGCAATCGTAGGTAAGCGCGCTTACATGAAAATGCATGCGCGGAGCCAACGGCTGAATGCGTGTTTGAATGACTCGCTGTACGGCGTAATTGAATTCGTCGTAAGCGCGAATTTCGATACTTCCCGTGCAAGTCGCCGGCAAAAAGCGCGTGTAACGCGTGTCAATTTTCCGCAGGATGGAAACAATGTCGCTCGTCGGAGAGGCAAGTTCGTGTGCCTTATTTGTCGGCACAAAACCATTGGCCGTACGAACAAATAAAACGTCGTCAAAAACTGAACGTGCGGCAGCCAGAGCCCGACTGACAGTCGAGTTCGTAACACCGAGCGCCGCGGCGGCCAAGCTCGCGCTCTTGTGCTTGTATACAGCCAAGAAAATCTTGAGTTGCTGGACGGTGAGTTGGTCGACGGACAGAAGGTTTATCCATTAAGAGTTAAGTCGAATATAGCAGTGAGGGTGGATGCTCCCGCCCTGAAAATATTGATGAAAATCAAAGCCAACAAAATTGCAATGAGGTAAATTTTCATTTTTTGAAAAACGAAATTAGCTTTGAAATCAATATGTTAGACGAGAAAGAAAAGGATCATTAAATGATCTTTATGTGACTGAGGAAGATCGAAAAGGCGTAAAAGATCGGCTCTGACGACCGCTATTTTTTAATGTAATAGCGAAATGGGGAAAATTACGCTCTTTTTGGGAAATGAGAGAGCGGTGAAGTGAGATCAGGCAGGAAGTTCGAAGATGTTTGGACGAAAAGCCGCATCCCGTTTCTGGTTGGGAACCAAAAGCTTAAGTGTTGGAAGGTGTTTTTCGGCACCGGCAACAAAGTAGGTGCAACGGAAAATATCGCTGGAAGACGGGTTTAACAGACCGGCTTTTTGAAGTCGCATGCGTACGACACGTGCAACGGGTTTGCCCGGTTCCAACAGTTCCACTTCGGGCCCCATGATTTCCGAGATTGCTTCGGAAAGAAACGGGTAGTGCGTACAGCCAAGCACGAGTTTGTCCGCACCTGCATCTTTGATGGGGGTCAGATATTTGAGAAGAAGTTTTCGCGTGGTTTCGCTGTTGAAGTCTCCGCACTCCACGCACTCCATCAATCCGGGAGCGGCTACGGTCACCACTTTGACGTTGCCCGCAAAGCGCCTTAAGAGTGACAGATAGCGCGCGCTTTCCGTGGTTCTGCGGGTGGCGATGACGCCTATGACGCCGGTTCGGGTTTGAGCGGCGGCAGGCTTGACCGCCGGTTCGATTCCGATGATCGGAATCGATAACTCCTTGCGCAAAATGTCGGCGGCTGCGGCCGTTGCCGTGTTGCACGCCAGCACCACTGCCTTGGCCTGCTTTCGTAAAAGAAAATGCACGATGGCACGCGTGCGCTCCACGATGAAACTTTCGGGTTTGTCGCCCCAAGGCGTGTGGGCACAGTCGGCGCAGTAGAGGAACTGCTCGTTGGGCAGTTCCTCACGCAGCGCTTTCAGAACGGAAAGCCCGCCCAAGCCGGAGTCGAGAACACCGATCGGATCGCGTGCCGCAGGCATGACGGGTTACGGCTTGGTCTTGTCGGCTGCGGCGCGGCCGAGACGGTCATTGACGGCAGCCCATGCGGGATCCGAGGGCGGAGCCTGCACCAGGATTTTCTTGGCGCCGCATGCGTCCAGATCGTGCATGGCTGCATAGAGAACGTGTGCGTAACCGGCGACATCACCGGGCGCCACGATGCAGCGGCGAGCCTTGGTCTGCACTTTCTGCGCAAGTTCGCTTTGGCCGCACATCAAAAAGGCGGTTTCTTCGAGAGCAATATCTTCGAGGTGCGCTTCCAGTTCTTCCGTGGGTACGATTTGCAGCTTTGTCTGCGGCGCATAGTGACTCTTGAGTCGCCCGGAGACGCGTGGTGCGTTTTCTCCGGCATCGAGTACCTCAAAACCGAGCTTCTCGGAGAGCATGGCGGCGGTCACGGCGCCGTGACGCAAAATGGTGGGCCTTTCCGAGGTGAGGTTCACAATGGTCGACTCCACGCCGACTTCGCATTCGCCGCCGTCGAGGATCATGTCGAGCTTGCCTGCGGGCTTAACGCCCAGATCATCGGCCACGTGCTTGGCGTTGGTCGGAGAAATGCGGCCGAACGTGTTGGCCGAAGGCGCCGTCACGGCCTTGTGTGTGGTGCCGGCAAAGCGCTTCAAAAGCGCACGCATCACCGGGTGAGAAGGGCAGCGGATGGCCACGGTGTCCTGACCGCCGGTGACGGCGTCGTTGACACGATCGCTCTTTTTGAAGACCAGCGTAAGAGGCCCCGGCCAGAATGCATCCGTGAGCGTCTTGGTGCACTCGGGAATTTCCGAGACCCAGGCCGACAGTGCTTCAAAGCCCGTCACGTGCACAATCAAAGGATGATCGGCAGGGCGGCCTTTGGCCGTAAAGGTGCTGCGCACGGCCGTCGGGTTGTCGGCGTCTGCCGCCAGTCCGTAGACGGTTTCCGTCGGGACGGCAACGAGACCTCCCGCAGCAAGCACCTGCGCCGCTTTTTCGATGTCTTGCAGCGTTTTGTCAGAAAGCGTGGTTTCCGTGGCCATTTCGCGTCTTCTCCGTTACAGAGGTTCGGGAAGACCCAGAACCGAAGCGGCACGCTTGGCGCGCGAAAGTGCTTCTTCCTGTGTGGCACCGAGCACCGTTACGTGGCCCATCTTGCGTGCGCGGCGAGCTTCGGCCTTGCCGTAGAGATGCAGCTTGACGCCTTCGATTTTGAGAAGTTCTGCCCAGTTGGGGTCGCGGTGATTGTCGTTTTCGTCAAACCACAGGTCGCCCAGCAGGTTGAGCATCACACCGTGGCACAGCGCCGACGTGTCGCCCAAGGGCAGACCGGCCATGGCGCGAACCTGCTGCTCGAACTGGCTGGTGACGTGACCGGAATTGTGCGGACGCGGAGCCATTTCGTTTGCCGAAACCGAACCGTCGGTGAGGACGAAGAATTCAATGCACAAAACGCCCTTGTACTGAAGCGTTTCGGCAATACGTGCGGCGTAGTCGCGCACCTTTTGGCTCACCTCGTCGGTTACTCGGGCCGGGAAAACGGTTGTGGCGAGAATGCCGTTGCGGTGCACGTTTTCAAACAAGGGGAATGTGACGGTCTCACCGGTGAGCGAACGCACGACGATCACCGAGACTTCTTTTGCAAGCGAAAGCTTCTTTTCGAGGATGCACACGCGGTTGCCGAGTTCGGCAAAGGCGGCCTTGGTTTCGGCGATGTTGTTGACGCTTCTCTGGCCTTTGCCGTCGTAGCCCATGCGGGCGGTCTTCAGAATTGCCGGGAAAAGCGATGCGTCCAGGGAGTCCGCATCGTCGGCCGACAACAGTGCGGCGTGGGGTGCCACGGGGACGCCCGCAACGCTTTGCAAGAAGGTCTTTTCATCGATGCGATCCTGGGCGATTGCCACGGCGTGGGAGGCCGGAGCCGTGACGCAGGCGCCGTCAGCAGCCAAGGCGCTCAGCACTTCGGCGGGCACGTTTTCAAACTCGGTGGTGACGGCCGCCGTCGTTTGACGCAGCTCTTCGATGGCCTTCTTGTCGGTGTAGGCGGCGTCAATGTGATAGGCACTCACCTCCGAAGCGGGGCATTCGCCCTTTTCGAGCACTTTGACTTTGTAGCCCATGCTTGCGGCGGCTTGCGCAAACATGCGGCCGAGCTGGCCGCCGCCGAGAAGACCGAGAACGGAGCCGGGGGGAAGAGGGAAATTGGCTTGCATACAAACGATGGCAGTGGAAAGTGTTTGATTAGAGAGCGGGCAAAGTCATGTTGCGGGCTTTTTCGTTCTGTGCCTTACGGAAGGCCTGCAGCTTGGCGTAAAGCGCCTCATCGGTGACCGCAAGGATGCTCACGGCGTAGAGCGCGGCATTGGCGGCGCCGGCTTCACCGATTGCAAATGTTGCCACGGGAACGCCCTTGGGCATCTGAACGATCGAAAGAAGGCTGTCTTCGCCGCGCAGGTACTTGGAAGGAACGGGAACGCCCAGAACGGGAACGACACACTTGGCGGCAATCATGCCCGGAAGGTGAGCAGCTCCGCCCGCACCGGCGATGATGCACTTGATGCCGCGTTCCTTGGCGGTTTCGGCGTATTCGAACATCTCGTCGGGCATGCGGTGGGCGCTCACGACGCGGGCTTCATAGGCAACGCCCATGTCCTTGAGAACGAGAGCGGCATTCTGCATCACGGCCCAGTCGGAGTCCGAGCCCATCACGATGCCCACAACGGGCTTTTGCGCAGTGTTTTCAGTCATGACAAAAATTCTTTCGAGATCAATAAAGCAAAGGTGCGCTCAGGCTTTGGCAAGCCCGGGCGCACGATCAAAGACGGTTAAAAAATCCAGATATCGAAATTATTCAACATCTTTACCGGAGAGCTTCACCAGCGCTTCGCGGTACTTGGCAGCCGTCTTTTCGATGATTTCAGCGGGCGGCACCGGAGCGGGCGGCGTCTTGTCCCACGTCTGAGTTTCAAGCCAGTCGCGGATGAACTGCTTGTCGTAAGAGGGAGGCGACATGCCGACTTCGTAGCTTTCGGCCGGCCAGAAGCGCGAGCTGTCGGGCGTGAGGACTTCGTCCATGAGGCACACCTGACCGTTTTCGTCCAGACCGAATTCAAACTTCGTGTCGGCAATGATGATGCCCTTTGTGGCGGCGAAGTCGGCGGCCTTCTTGTAGAGCGAGATCGTGAGGTCGCGCAACTGCGTGGCAATCGATTCGCCGTATAGCTCGACGACCTTTTCAAAGCTGATGTTTTCGTCGTGAGTGCCCACTTCGGCTTTGGCTGCCGGCGTGAAGATCGGTTCGGGCAGCTTTTCGGCCTGCTTGAGACCTTCGGGCAGTTTGATGCCGCACACGCAGCCGGTGGCCTGGTAATCCTTCCAGCCGCCGCCGATGATGTAGCCTCGGGCAACGCATTCGATGAGGATGGGCTTTAAGCGCTTGACGACCATGGCACGGCCGCGGACCTGTTCGCGCTCATCTTCGGCGACGACCGTTTCGGGATCGATACCGGTGAGCTGTGTGGGCATGCCTTCGGCAAGTTTTTCAAACCAGAAGTTGGTCAAAGCCGTGAGCACCTTGCCCTTCTTGGGAATCGGTACGGAAAGGATGACGTCAAAGGCGCTGATGCGGTCGGTGGCGATCATCAAGAGCTTGTCTTCGCCGACGGCATAGCACTCACGTACTTTGCCGCGGTAGACCAGAGGAAGGCTCTTGATGGAGGTCTGCATGATATCGGGCATGTCCGATTGTCTCCGTCAAGGAAAATGAAAATCGACGCACGGTGATCGCGAGCTTGAAGTCGCATCCAAGCCCGTGGAATGAACCGCACTGTAGCCGCTTAATTTTAAGCGCAAAGCGCTCTTCTCGCTTACACAAAAGTGCGCATTCGCTCAGTTTTTCTTTTTTTCAGGAAAAAGCTTCGAAATTCCTTTGACAAGACTGCCGACCAAAACGGCCGAAATCAGTGTGCCTTCTCGGATGCCGACAATTTCATTCAAAACGAAAAAGCCCAAAACGGCGGCCGACAAAACGAGAAAGCAGTCGAAAAACACCTTGATGCTTCCGAAGGCTTTCCGAGTCACCACAGAAATGGCGAGCACTGCACCTTCGCCCGGCTGAACCAAAGTTTTGGATCAGACTTGCAGCACGATGCCGACGGCCAGCCACAGGTTGCCGGCCAGGCTCATGACCAGACCTGCTGGCCACGATGTTGGTTCGATCAGTTTGGCAACAGCCATGCCGAGGTCAATGAAGATGCCGAAAACAAGCACAGCCGGAATTTGCAGGATGTTCCACTTGGGCATGGCCTTTCCAAGCAGCACCGCTTCAATCAAATAGAACAGAAGATTGATGAGAAACGTGGTGGTGCCGAAGGAAAGACCGGTAATGGCGGTCAGCGTCCACGGAACCGAACTGATCGGTGTGGTGCCCAAACCCGACGTCGTCGTCAGCGCGATACCGAAAGAGGCACAAGCCGTGCCGAACAGCAACATAAAAATGCGAAACGGCAGATGCTTTCGATTGGACTGTGAGGTGGCGTTTGTGTCGGTTGAATTCTGGTTGTTGATGGTCAAAGTTAGTTGCTCCGTTTGCGCCGCATTGTACGGCGAGGCTCACTCTGTTCTGTTGACACATTTAGTCGGATCAATCCGACTCGGTTTGTTCCGACTAAGTTAAGCACTCATTCAAAGAAATCCCGCAGGAATCCCCTGTATTCATACAGGGGAGAAATGCGGCTCTAAAACCCCGACGCTATTTTTTTTGAGAGGCAGGCAACAAATAGATGAATGTTGTCTGTACACTGCGTTCCTCGTGAAAGGAACCCTATGCTCACCGGACGCAAATTTGCCGCCAGGTTTAAGAATTCATCTGCACGCGAGGCCTACCTCACCTGGTCGGCCGGGCAGATGTTTATCTACAACGAATGCGTTCTGGAACAGAGGTTCTTTGACAGCCTCAGCCGACTGATAGCGGAAACTGAACGGCATAAGCAACCAATTCGCAATGAATGCCGCATTACGCGGCCCAAGCCCGATCAGAAGTACGCGCATTTCGTTGATAAGGCACAGAGACCGTGGTTGTCTCAGGTTCCCTCGGCAATTCTGGGCATCGGCGCTTTTCGTTTTTGTCAGGCCTCAAAAAGAGCGGCAACCGGACTGGCCGCTCGTCCCAAGTTGCGCGCCATCAAAGACGCCGATCGTCATCTGCTGCTGACG
>ERZ791619.1163-NODE-1163-length-10949-cov-4.75574_pt1 | contig 10949 bp, 7 predicted proteins | sample MGYA00510271_ERZ791619 | MGnify/ENA primary metagenome ERZ791619 (study PRJEB30046, sample SAMN00715209) | human gut metagenome | study: EMG produced TPA metagenomics assembly of the A metagenome-wide association study of gut microbiota in type 2...
CTTACCTTCCTGACCGGATTTAGTAGTAATGATGATAACACCGTTTGCACCACGGGCACCATAAATAGCAGTAGAAGAAGCATCTTTCAATACATCTACCGATTGAATATCTGTTGGAGCAATATCAGAGATACTTGATACGGGAAATCCGTCTACGATATAAAGCGGTGAATTGTCTTGAGATAGAGAACCGCCACCACGTACGCGGATTTTTACGTCTGCATCAGGAGAACCTTCAGTCGTTGTGATAGATACACCAGCCATTTTTCCCTGTAATGCTTCTGATGCAGAAGATACCGGAATGGCAGAGCTATCTGTTTGGCACTAACGGAAGATACGGAACCAGTCAGATCCTTTTTTGCAACGGTTCCGTAACCAATTACCACAACTTCGTCCAATGCTTGTGTATCATCGGAAAGAGTGACATTAATTTGACTTTGTCCTTTTACAGCAATATCCTGAGTTTTCATTCCGATATAAGAAATTGTAAGGGTTGCTTTTGAAGGAACCTTGATAGAATAGTTACCATCTAAATCAGTAATTGTACCATTGGTAGTATTACCTTTCTCTACTACAGAAGCTCCGATGATCGGTTCTCCTGTTGTGTCTTTCACATTACCTTTTACGGTAATTGTTTGCGCTGATACGCCAAGCGATATCGCTGCAAATAGCATTAGCAGCCAACTGCGCATGTTTTTCACCTTGTTAGACATTCTTTGCATGTTTATTAATTAATGGTTATTGTTTTGATTCTGTACTCACATTTAGAGTTAATTCCTCGGTACAAAAGTATATGAATGTGAATATAGATATGTGCAATATTTGTTTTTCACCTAGTATTTTTTGTTTTTTAATAGCCGGCAGGCATTTTTAGAATAGTTTTAAAACAAAAAATACACATGCTAGCTTGAAAAGCCTTGTTTTATCGATTTTAATGATTTGGAAAAACAAAATTTGAACAAGACTTTTCTTTATCCTGCCTACTTTTGCCCTCATTAATCTAATAATGTATGAAAATGGATATAATTCTAAGTAAATGGTGTTTGGCCATTTTGTTTGCTTTTGGAATCCTGGCGTGTACTGATGGTAGTGACGCAAATGAATTGCCTAAAGAACCTGAAGGGACTGGAGAAACTCAAGATGAAAAGATACCAGCTTTTCCTGGGGCAGAAGGACATGGACGCTACACAACCGGTGGGCGTGGTGGCGATGTATATATTGTTACTTCATTGGAGGACAAGTTACAGGACGGAACTTTGCGTTATGGTATTGAGAAACTAAGCGGAAAACGTACAATTGTTTTCCAGGTATCCGGAACTATTCATTTAAACGGTGATTTAAAGATTAAGAATGGAGATTTGACCATTGCAGGCCAGACGGCTCCGGGGGATGGTATTTGTTTGGCTGGTTATCCGGTTTTCTTGGAAGCAGACAATGTTATTGTCCGTTTTATGCGTTTTCGAATGGGAAATAAAGAAGATGTCAGTGCAGACGGAGCCGACGCCTTTGGCGGTCGGTATCATAGAAATATAATGATTGATCATTGTTCTATGAGTTGGTGTACTGACGAGTGTGTTTCTTTCTATCAAAATGAGAATTTTACACTGCAATGGTGTCTTATTTCTGAAAGTCTGCGTTTAGGTGGGCATACGAAAGGTCCTCATGGTTATGGTGGTATATGGGGAGGTATGAAAGCTTCTTTTCACCATAATCTATTGGCACATCATGATAGCCGTAATCCTCGTCTAGGTCCTGGAGTTAATTCGACAAAAGAGAATGAAATTGTTGATATGCGTAATAATGTCATTTATAACTGGTGTGGAAACTCTTGTTATGGTGGAGAAGCCATGCATGTAAATATTGTGAATAATTTTTATAAGCCGGGGCCTGCCACTCCTACTGGTACTTCTAAACGTGGACGTATTATTGCCATTGACAAAAAAGTGAGTGATTCGGATAAGAAATCATATCCGGCCATTTTTGACACTTGGGGAGATTTCTTTATCCAAGGAAATGTGGTGGATGATGGGCAAATTAATGGTGCGGCTGATTACGATCGTTGTATGAAGGCTACAAAGGATAACTGGGAGTACGGAGTTTATAATCAGTTTGATAAAAAGTATGGAACGTTGGATGAAGGTACAAAAAAAGCTCTTAAACGTACCACTCCTGTAGAAACAGGTACTGTTACCACTCATGATGCTCGTACGGCTTTTGAGCGTGTTATGGATTATGCAGGTTGTTCTTTGCACAGGGATAGAGTGGATGAACGTATTGTTCAGGAGACTCGTACCGGGACTGCGAACTATCAGGGAATGAACGAGCACAATGGTCAGGGAGTTGTTGAAGGTATTGATTGGAAAAGCGTGGGGTATCCAAAGAAAGGTATCATTGATAGTCAGGATGATGTGATTCCTGTTGGAGAATCTTCAGCATGGCCTGAATTGGTACAAGGTGTTATTCTGAAGGATTCGGATAATGATGGTATGCCTGATGAATGGGAAAAAAAGTATGGTTTGAATCCGAATGATGCTTCTGACCGAAATGGTAAAACAGTAGATGAGGAAGGAACATATACAAATCTGGAGATGTATATGAATAGCTTGGTACAAAAGATTGTTGAGGAACAGAATAAAGGAGGAGTACAATAAATAAATTTGGTGTATTTTTGTATTATTCCATAAATAAAAATATGAATATGAATTTGATCTTTCGTTGTTTAACCGTTTTATTAACTCTGATCGGAAATGAGGCTGTTTTTGCCTTTTCTGGTATTGGTAACACTCTTGATTTTGGAGAGTTGGCTGCTTTTCCCGGAGCAGAAGGATATGGACGTATGACTACAGGCGGACGTGGAGGTGAAGTGTATATTGTTACTTCTTTAGCAGATGATGGGATGCCTGGCACTTTACGTTATGGTATAGAAAAGTTGGATGGTCCTCGTACTATCATTTTTCAAGTGTCCGGTACAATATTTCTGCATAAAGACCTAAAAATACGGAAAGGGAATTTGACCATTGCGGGACAAACTGCACCGGGAAACGGTATATGCATAGCGGGTTATCCGGTGACAAATTATGCTAGTAATGTAATTCTCCGTTTTTTACGTTTCCGTATGGGTAATAAAGAATGTGTGCATCCTGACGGTGCAGATGCTTTAGGAGGAAAAGGGGCAAGGAATGTGATTATAGACCATTGCTCTATCAGCTGGTGTACAGATGAATGTGCCTCTTTTTATGAAAATGATGATTTTACTATGCAGTGGTGCATTATTTCTGAAAGTCTTAGATTAGGTGGACATACCAAAGGTCCTCATGGATATGGAGGAATTTGGGGAGGTGAACACTCTTCTTATCATCATAATTTATTAGCCCATCATGATAGCCGGAATCCCCGTTTCGGATTAGGAGCTAAGGTACGTAAGAATGGAGAATGTGATGGTGATTATGTAGATTTTCGCAATAATGTGATCTATAATTGGGGTATGAACAGTTCGTATGGTGGTGAAAGGATGAATATTAATATAGTGAACAATTATTATAAACCTGGTCCTGCAACGGTGACAGGCTCTAAACGTGGACGGATTTTTGCTATAGATGCAACAGAAAATAGGAATGGGGGGTATCTGTGGGGAAAGTATTATATCGATGGTAACGTTGTAGATGGAGGGGCAGATGATAAAAACAGCCAAAAGGCTACAGCTAATAATTGGGAATATGGAGTTTACAATCAATTTTCGAATAATTATAAGAAAGTAGTTACGCAAAAAACTAAAGACTCGATTCGATTGGACAAACCTCATGAATTTGCATCGGTAACAACACATTCTGCTTTCAATGCTTATAAACAAGTGTTGGATTATGCGGGGTGTTCATTGCATCGAGATGATGTGGACGCACGTATTGTGAAGGAAACACGTACGAGAACAGCTGGATATAAAGGTTTGAATGTTCATAATGGAGAAGGAGGTATTTGGAAAAGTGAAGGATATCCGAGACCAGGATTGATAGATAGTCAGGATGATTTGCTCTCGTTAAATACTTCGGAAAATGTTTCCGTATGGCCAGTTCTTTTACAAAGAAGTACCTTGATTGATTCTGATAATGATGGTATGCCTGATGCATGGGAGAGAAAATTCGGATTAAATCCTCATGATGCTTCTGATGGCAATGGAAAAACGATAGATAAATATGACCAGTATACAAATCTGGAAATGTATATGAATAGTTTGGTGCATGACATTATTGAAAAACAAAATAGCGGTGGAAAGAAGTAATCTGCAAACATCGTATTTAAGAATTATCTTTATCAGGTAAGATACTTTATAGTCAGTTTCACCGGTTTTTATCCGGCATTCATCGGAATTTATACCGGAAATCAACAGAAAAGGCTGTAGAAGCAGTGGGAAATGATGTATCTTTGAACCATTAATCAATTAATAATAGAGACAATGGAAGAGAAACAAAAATTTCCCACTGCTACAGGCTTTTCCGGTAAAATACTGATAGCTTCGCTTTTTATCCTTTCCGGGATTCTGCTGTTTGCCCGTAATATGGGATGGATTACATCTGAAGTCTTCGATATGATCGTGTCCTGGCATTCACTCCTTATTATATTAGGTATATATTCTATGATTCGCCGCCATTTCATCGGTGGAATCATCCTTTTGTTGATAGGTTTGTATTTTTTGATTGGAGGGCTTTCATGGTTGCCCGAAAATTCGCAGGCAATGGTATGGCCTATCGCTCTGATAACAGCAGGTGTCTTATTCTTTTTTAAATCCGGCAAGAATAGGCGGGGGCATTGGGCGCATCATCATGCCATGCAACATCGTCAGAAATGGATGAAGATGCATCAGGGACAACCCGGCATGAATTTTGAAAGTGAGCAACAGCAGGCAGAGTCAGTAGATGGTTTTCTACGTGCCGAGAATGTTTGGGGAGCTGCCCGTCACGTGGTGCTTGACGAATTGTTTAAAGGAGCTGTCATTCGCACATCTTTCGGAGGAACGACGATTGATTTGCGCCATACCCATATTGCACCCGGAGAAACATACATCGATTTGGATTGCAGTTGGGGAGGAGTTGAGATATATGTCCCTTCTGACTGGAAAGTCGTGTTTAAATGCAATGCTTTCTTTGGAGGATGTGATGATAAACGTTGGCAGAATGGAAATATAAATAAGGAGAGTGTGTTGGTAATTCGGGGAACACTTTCTTTCGGAGGCTTGGAGGTTAAAGGCTAGCGTATGAAAGCACATCCGATTATAGAATCTCCTTTTCGTTGGATTCCGATGCTGGTGCTGGCATTGATTCTGGTTGCATTCCAGGTAGCTTTGGTCTGTGGATACACCGGAAACGATTATCTTCCCGCTTTGGTAGATGGAATAGTAACGATCGGTTGGTTGGCGGCTATCGCCTATCTGGCATGGTTTGTGGTCGGTCTTGTCTCGTTGTTCCAGACGGATGTAATTATGATTATCGTTGGAAGTCTGCTTTGGCTGGCAGGGAGTTTTATGGTCTGTGACATAATGGTGAGAATTGTAGGAGTGTCCTATGTTCCTTTTGCGCAGACAATCCCTTTCCGGTTATTGTTCGGACTACCGGTTTTAATTGCTATTACTCTATGGTACCGCTTGATAGTCACAAAAGAAGAAGTACAAAATCAGGAACTGGAAAAAGAACTGGCTGTACATCAGGTGAATGTGGCTGAACAGCAGGAAGAGTCACCCATTGAATGGATAGATCGTATTACAGTGAAAGACGGTTCCCGGATTCATCTGGTGAAGGCAGACGAATTGATTTACATACAAGCGTGTGGAGATTATGTGATGCTGATAACCCCCACAGGCGAATACCTGAAAGAGCAGACCATGAACTATTTTGAAACTCATCTCTCTCCGGATACATTTGTTCGGGTGCATCGTTCTACGATTGTGAATGTTACGCAGATTTCCCGGGTCGAGCTTTTCGGAAAAGAAACCTATCAGTTATTATTGAAGAATGGAGTGAAACTTCGGGTTAGTCTTTCCGGTTACCGATTATTGAAAGAACGATTGGGGATATAAAATTTGGTCATTTTGATCGTAAAAACTAATTTATCCCCATTATTGGTCAAAAAATGAATATAGATATGAAAGGCTTCCACTACTTTTGTTTCATTATCTAATAATTATGAATGTGGAAATGAAAAGAAAATTAGTTTATGGTTGTCTGCTGATAATGGTTGCGGTAGGAATGATGTCCTTTTCTTATGATATGACCGGAGAGCAGGAGGCAAAGGTTCAGGAAGATAAAGTTGTGGCTTTCCCCGGTGCTGAAGGACACGGCAGATATACGACAGGCGGGCGTGGAGGAAAGGTGTATCATGTGACTTCTTTGGAAGACGATGGTTCACAGGGAACTTTGCGTTGGGCTTTGAAACAAAATGGACCTAAAACCATTGTTTTTGATGTGGCAGGTACCATCCGGTTGAAATCGGAGTTGAGAACAGGCAAAGACAATCTGACTATTGCAGGACAGACTTCTCCCGGTGGCATTTGTCTGGCTGATTATGGCTTTTCCATTAATTCTAATAATGTAATCATCCGTTTTCTTCGTTTCCGTCCCGGAGAGGCAAGTGGAAAAGAACCCGATGGGCTGGGCGGCTGTGATAAGAAAGATATTATGGTAGATCATTGCTCTATCAGTTGGAGTGTGGATGAATGTCTTTCCGTTTATGGAATGGAAAACTCTACAGTGCAATGGTGCATTGCGTCTGAAGCATTAAGAAAAGCAACTCATGTAAAAGGAGCGCATGGATATGGAGGTAACTGGGGAGGACATAAAGCTTCCTACCATCATAATTTGATTGCTCATTGTGAAAGCCGGGTACCGCGTCTGGGACCTCGTCCTTCCACACTGGCTCTTGGCGAATGTGTTGATATTCGCAATAATGTTTTTTATAACTGGGCCGGAAACGGTTGCTATGGCGGAGAGGACCAGCATGTCAATATTGTCAATAACTACTATAAACCCGGACCGGCAACCAAACAAGCCTCCAAACAGGTGCAATATCGCATTGCCAAAGTCGGAGTTTATCCGCAAGCTTACGTCTACATCGATGGAGAACCCAAAAAGAACCTGGCTTTTCAACCATACCTGCAGAAATGGGGAACTTTCTATATTGATGGAAATAAGATAGAAGGTAATAACAAAGTGACTGTCGATAACTGGACGGATGGGATCTATGCCCAACTGAAGAATGATGCAAAAGTAGATTTCCTGTGGACGGAAGAAGCCAAAGAAGCGATTCGCCTGAAAGAACCTCTTGATTTTGGAGTAATCACCACCTATTCGGCTGATAAGGCTTATGAACAAGTGATGAATTTTGCAGGTTGCAGCAATTATCGGGATGAAGTAGATAAACGTATCATCTCTGATACCCGAAAAGGAAAGGCAACTTTCACAGGAGAAGGAAACAAACCCGGATTTATCAATAGCCCCAAAGATACAGGTGATTCTCCCTGGCCGGAACTATCAATAGCAGGTTTTTCGGCACCGGTAGATTCGGACGGTGACGGTATGCCTGACGAGTGGGAAATAAAAAACGGACTTGATCCGAATAATCCTGCAGATGGGAATACAAAAACGAAAGATCCGAATGGACAATATACGAATCTTGAGGTATATTTGAATAGTTTGGTGCAAAATATAGTCAACGCACAGAACAAATAGGTAATCAGCAACTCTCCGTTCAATGCGGTGAATTTAGATGATATGCCCTTCAGGTGTTTGATGATAACACTTGAAGGGCATATCGTTTGGATACATGGCTACACTGGAGGGGCACTTTTTTGCCCCAGTCCGTTTTTTACTCCTTTTCTACTAAATCTTACTCTATCTTCTCTTGCTTAATTCTCAATTTTGCACTGGTGAAAGAACAAAGAATTCACTCTAGCGAAAAACATCATTAATATACAATGAAAATCTAAATAAATGGGAAACATGAAGTCAGCACTTATAATAGCCAATCCTCCTTAGGCTTGCATCTGCCTTTTACAGAAAAAGGGCATAGAATTTTTATTCTTTTAATAATTGTATATCTTTAAATTATATATAAACTAATATTTATGAAACATCTAGCAAGTTTATTTCTTCTGTCATTTCTGCTTTGCTGTTCTTGTTCACAGCAAATGGATGATGAATGGAAACCGAATGAACAACTTCCCAATGTGCCCGAAACCCATCCGGTGGGCGTTTCTTTCAGTAGGGCTAGTCTTGAAACTTTTGCTGAACATGGAATTACAGAGGTCGGTGTTTATGTCTACCTGCAAGATTCCATGGTGTATGGTAAAAATCTCCCTTTAAATGATGGATCTTTAAAAGTAGACCTTCCTTTAGGAGAAAATCTGCAAACCTTTATTGTGGCAAATGCCGATCACCTGGTAGATACAGATAGTCTTTCTAAAGTGGTGGTTTATCAGGATGCATACGCTCAAAAACCGGTTTATATTTCGGAAGTGGTAGGTTTTACTTCAGATAACTCGATCAGTTCGCTGAATGTAGAGTTGAAGCGTTTGGTAGGACAAGCAGTCTTCCAGCCGAAAGAGACGGAAGAAGAATTGAATGCAATCACCCGTTTTGACCAGTTGAATGTTACTTTTACGAATGTAGCAATAGGCTATAAAGTAAAAAGCAAAGAATGTATTACAGAAAATGTAACCATCTCCACTAATCTCTCTACCGGCTTTGGCGCTTCGGTTTATTCGTTTCCCACAGTGAATGGAGATTCCAGAACATCTATAGATGTGGTATATCTGGAAGATATCTGAAAGGAGGCGAGGAGGTGAATCGTATTATCAGTCCTCTCGATACCGGTATAGGCTTTGAGTCTTCCAAGCGTTCTACCGTACATATGAAAATTACGGATGAGAATTACCTGGATGAGCCGTGGCCTTCGGTACGCGCAATGGTGTATAAAGGTATATCCACTCAACCGTTTACAATAGAAGTTTCAGAATTTTAAAAACAGGAGTTATATGAGAAATATATTCTATTCGCTGACAGGATTCATACTCCTGTTGGGAATAACAGCTTGTTCGGAAGAAGAACGATACGCCACCTCGGTAGTAAAAGAGATAGAACTGTTTCTGGATGACCAGCCATGGGCTGTGAACACTGGTGCATCTAACAAACCTCTGTTTATCTATACGGCTGATGGTGAGTATGTAGCCAATTATTCGTCGCTTTATCGTTTTCAGTTGCCTAATGGAAGTTATAACATAATTTCCACTACACAATCCGATTCTATTCCCAGCCCGAGGAATCTGAATGACATTGTGATACATCAGGATCCGACTGCTAAAACAAAGTATGCTATTTCAGCACCGGTGACATACAAATCTCCATTTAACGAACCACTAAGCGTGCGTATGTACAATCGTACAGGTGTACTTCGTCTGAAGTCTACCGATCGTAAATCGGATAAGAGCTATTCGAAATTGCGCGCAGTTGTTTCTTCACCCATTTCGGGTTATAAACTTTCGGACGCGACTTTTGTAAAAACTCCGATAAACGTACAACGTGAGAAGGAAACGACTACTGGCGGAGTGAATTACACCGATGACTTTGTCTTGTTTCAAACTCAAAGTGAAGGCGAACAAGTATCCGTGCGTATCGACTATCTGGATAAAAACAATACAGTGGTTCAATCTAAAGCTATTGATGGAGCATTTTCCATCTTGCCCGACGATACAGTGCAAGTGGCATTTGCGTTGAACAACGTAGACGAACCGGTCATACAAGATTACACGGTAACGATTGCTTCGGAAGGCTGGAACGAAGAAGACATCAATCCGGAAGCTCCGATGAGAATTCCTGACGGATACAGATATGTAAGTCCGGAAGAGAACCTTGAATCAATCTGTAAATCAATGCTGGCGGATGCTTCTGTGGATGAGGTGAAACTTTTCCTGAAAGCAGGTGCTACCTATAAATTAGGTACACAGACCGAAATACCGAAGGCCCTCTACATCATGGGACAGGCACCGGGTGATGGTGAAGAATTAGCATTTATGGAAATGGGCAACATGAGTATCAACTGTCCTGATGCCATTATTGAAGCCTTCCACTTCGAGAATCTGAAAATAAAGGTGACAACTTCCGATTTCTTTAAGTTTAAAAACCAAGCTTTCCATGTATCTACTATCTCTTGGAAGAACTGTGAAATCAGCGATTTGGTACGTACAATGTGGTATCAGGAAGTAAACGCTGCACAGAAACAGATTGCCGATCATATTGTGATTGAAAATTGTCGTTTCTTAGGCTTGAATTCCGGTGGAAGTGGCCTGTTCGGTCTTTCTACCAAGCAGGACGCGCCGGTACACAACTTTGTGTTCAAGAATTCTACGTTCCATGCCAACAATCTCACAAGAGCTTTGATAACCGGCTTGGGTAGTATGACAGGCGAACTGAATGTGACAATAGAGAATTGTACATTTGTGAGTATGGCTCCTGCTGCAATGACCTTCTTCGACTTAAATCCGAAGAATACCTCTTCATTCCACTTGGTTGTCCGTAATAATCTCTTTAGTGGTGTTTGTGAAGCCGGTCAGGGAACCTGGTTTACTACAAGAAACGTCACAAGCAAGACTTTCGAGAATAACTATCGCACCAATGGCTTTGTCGTGGCTAATTGGGGAGTCGATGCTGCTGAAATGCCAGTAGAAACAACTCTCCCGATGGAAACACTCTTCAAAGATGTGGCTGGTAGAGACTTCACGATCACCGATAAAAACTCCGAAGTATATACCAACGGAATCGGTGACCCGCATTGGATTAAATAATCAATAGAGTATTAACAATATAAAGATATAAAACATGAGATATTTTCTATTCATATTATTGGTAGGATTGTTGAGCGCATGTAGTTCGGACGACGAATCTAATGTGGGTGCAACAGCTGGCAAA
>ERZ791619.1178-NODE-1178-length-10893-cov-2.49354_pt1 | contig 10893 bp, 9 predicted proteins | sample MGYA00510271_ERZ791619 | MGnify/ENA primary metagenome ERZ791619 (study PRJEB30046, sample SAMN00715209) | human gut metagenome | study: EMG produced TPA metagenomics assembly of the A metagenome-wide association study of gut microbiota in type 2...
AGTTTATTAAATGATACTGTATATGTTGTCGATTTTGGTACTAGATCGATGAAGAAATTTTATAATGGGCAGTTTATGGGAGGTTTTACACTTTCGAATGCCAATGAGAACCGATTTTGTCTCAATGATTCTATGTTATTCTTATCAGCTACGACAGATACAACGAGTTTTCTCAAAATTACTCTTAGGCATCCGAGTGAACAAGTTCAATTAGGAAAAGTAGTAAAGGAAAAAACAAAGACAAGAACTATTATGCTTAATAAAAGACATCTTCTTTATAATAAAGATGGATATATATATTCAATATCAGGAAACTATCCTTATATAGAACAGTATAATCATAATGGAGAATATATTAAAACATTTGATATTTCATCTATTCCTATAATTAAGAAGTCAATGGAATATGCAGAAAGTTTACCTTATCAAGACAATTCTTTTTATAGTTATATAATGGATGCTTATCTAATAAACGATATTATATATTTATTGTGTTCTTCAAGAACTACCCAAGGAGAATATAGAGTAAATACAATATTAAAGTTGTCAATTAGTGATAATATGAAAAATGTTTGTACTTATATACTTCCACATGATTATTACTCTGCTTTTTGTGCTTCGGATTCATGTTTATTTGTAGCACAGACTACTCGTAATTGTGTTATTGAGAAACTAAGAATAGATGATGATAAAAAATAAAATTTTCATATTGGTTATATTGTTATTCTTTGTTACGTGTTGTGCCAACAGACAAAGAGAAGAATCTATTTTATCAAAAGAGAAAGATTCTTTTAAACTATTAGGGAAAAAGGTCGCTTCTGTTGATTCAATTTTGCCTTATCAGAAAAATAAAACAGTTTTCCTCTTTAATTATTATGATTGCGGGAGTTGTGTGGATGCAGGTTTTTTAATTACAAAGAGAATCGATTCTCTTTATGGAGGACAAAGAGTTTATATTGTATCTACAATGGGAGATCCTTTATATTATCAAAAGCGCAATAGCTATGATTACTATGTATATCTTGATTCGAAAGATTTAATCAGAAAAGAGTTAAAGTATATTCAAACGCCAATCGTAATTTTATTTGACTCTGCAAATTATGTACAAGATTATATATTTCCTAATGTATCAGATAGTGGGGAAATTACTTCATTTATAAAATCAACATTAAGCGGGTGTTTACCTGCTTTCACCAAAGAATCTTACAAAAAGTAATAATGATTAAAGAATGAATATATTTCAAAGTAGATTGAATTTGGTGCAGATTACCAAAAGACAGGTAGCGGAAGTGATGATGCTTTGGGGAATTTTATTGTAGGCAAGGCTACCCGTATCTGGTATTCGGAAGATAAATTTACGGATAAATCTCGTTGGGATAGGATGATGAAGAAAATTAAATAAGGGTATATTGACTATCAAATTTAATATAAAATTAATTACGTATGAAAAAGAATATTTATTTAAAAATGGCTTTAGGAATTACATTACTAGTGATGATTGGTAGTAATATTTGTAATTCGTTTAAAAAAGAAACATTATCTGATTTGGTGCTGTCTAATGTTGAAGCGCTGGCAGATAGTCGTGAGAATGGCGATAAGACTTGGACAGCTCCTAGGACAATTGCATGTGATTATCAGCAAGGTCCGTGGCATACTGCCAGTATAGAAAGAATATGCGAATTTTGTGTAACTCCTAATTCTTGTACACCCAGAGCTTGTGGAATGTAATTGAAAAATGAATAAGTGTATTGTTATAATAATGGTAGTTTGTCTTGCTGTGTCGTGTACTCATAATAAAACGTCTTTAAGTGTCGGCTCCGGAGTTATTTCTCTGTCTAGTCCGCAGGACGTTATCGTTGAAATGACAGGAGAAACTTATGATAAACTGGAAACTATATTGCAACCGGTATCTTACGTTAAACTATCGGCGATTCCTTTGTTAAGCCGTATTAAAAAGATCCAGATTGCGGATGAACGAATTTATTTATGGGATATGGGAGCAGGCATTGTATGTTATGATATGTCCGGTGAATTGTTGTTTCAATTGAATGTCAGAGGACAGGGTCCCGGAGAATATACGGATATAAATGCTTTTGCAGTAAATGCTAGTTTGCATCAACTGGTGATTTATGATAATATGAAACAGTCGTTGATGTTTTATTCGACCGAGGATGGTAGGTTTGTCAAAAGTGAGAAGTTTAATAAACCTACACCGGCTGAAATAGCCTATTGGGGAGGATACTTCTTTTATCATAACCGTTTACATCGAAACTATCAAGATGATGTTTCCTTGCATTATTACCTGTTAGCATCAAAAGATGGCATTACCATAGGGAAACGATACTTTGAACATGAAAACAATAAAGAAGACTATCCATTTTCGCCTTCAGGACACAATTTGTATGATAATAATTCGAAGTTGTATTATTGTAGGGATTTTGATAATATTGTTTATCAGATTCATGAAGATAGTGTTGTTCCGCGTTTCCGGATTAATTTGCCGAACCCCTTGCCAGCATCGATGATAGAAGAGAGACCTAATGAAATGAGTTTGTTGCGTTCAGGATACTCCTTAGGTATAACTGATATATATGAGTATGGCGGATTATTGTTTTTTCGTTTTGTGAAGGATGGATATATTTGGTCTTGTTTATATAATGTAGAAGAGAGTAAACAAGTATACTGTACCAAAAGGATTAAATTTCTGCATTCATCTTTAATTGATACGATTGACGGTATTTATAAGGATTGCTTTTACAGCATATTGACACCAGAGTATCTCGATTATGCTTTTTCTGAAAATCCTCTTGAGGATTATCCGGATTTATTTAAAACGTATGATGTAGAGGGAGATAATCCGGTTATTGCTTTTTATCGGGCAGTAGTCAGATAATTGAAGAACATGAAAGTCAAATTAAAGTTGATAAAAATTGAAAGGAAAAGTATGGCAGGTTTGATAGCACTCTTAGGAGTTGCGTCAATCTTGTGTGTAGTAGCTTTTCCTACTCCGAACGACATTTCTGTTGGTGAAATGGCCTATCAAAAACTATGGTTGGGACGTATGACTGTTGTTTTTGTCATTTGTAGTCTGCTTTCTTTTTGCTTGAATAAAAAACAAAATCTGTCTTTTCCATCAACAGTGGCGTGGGTATTGATTGCATTGGGAGGAATTGAGGCTATATGGGGATTGAGGCAGATATATGGTTTTGCTGTTTCCAATCATTCCTTATATGCACTCACGGGATCTTTCTATAATCCGGGACCTTACTCGGGATATTTGGCTATGATATTTCCGCTCTGCTTATATGAATGGCTAAATTTGAAAGCAATGACGGAACGTACATGGATAGAACAGGGAAAGTATTACATGGCATTAGGAGTGATGCTGTTGATTCTTTGTGTGCTACCTGCCGGAATGAGTCGTTCGGCTTGGATTGCCGTCGCAGTATCAGGCGCATGGGTGTATGGAATGCATGTTTCATGGGGAAGTAAACTAAAGGAGATTAGAAAGAGATATAAGAGAAAAATAGTGTTGACCTGTATTGCAGGAAGCATTATATTTATAGTGATTGGTTACTCACTTTTTCAGTTAAAAGCAACTTCCGCCAATGGGCGCCTGTTCATGTGGAAAATTAGTACTCTTGCCATTGCTGAAAGTCCTCTTATAGGACATGGAACTGGGAATTTTATTTCAGCTTATGGCAAGGCACAGGAGAGTTATTTTGCAAACGAAGAGTATTCGGAAATGGAAGAATTGGTAGCGGGTAGTCCGGAATACGCTTTTAATGAATATCTTCAAATAGCAACAGAATATGGGATTCCTTTTTTATTTGTCGTTTTATTAATAATTGCGTTTTGTCTTTGGAAGGGGAGTAGGGAAGGACGAATAGGTATTTGCGGTGGTGTAATTTCTGTTTTAGTATTTGCTTTTTCTTCTTATCCGATACAGATTCCCGGATTTGCAGTGACCTTCTATTTCCTTTTGGCTGCTTGTGTTATTGGACGCTCGAAGATAATGCTATTATTTTTTATTTCGATAATAATTCTATTAGGGACATATTATTGGAAATACAATCAATATGATGCATGTAAGAACTGGTATCGTAGTAAAATGCTCTATAATATCGGAGCATACCAATCAGCTAAAGAAGAATATGAAAAGTTGTATTCCGAATTGAAGAATCGGGGAGCCTTTCTTTTTGAATACGGGTATTGTTTGCATAAATTGAAACAATATGATAGTTCGACTATTGTTCTGGAAGAAGCAATGAAGCACAGTTGCGACCCAATGCTCTTAAATATTATAGGTAAGAACTATCAGGCAGTAGGAAAGTATGAGAAAGCGGAAGAGAGTCTGATTCGATCTACGCATCGACTTCCGGGACGAATTTATCCATATTATCTTCTGGCCAAGCTATATGTGGAGCCGGAATACCAACAACCTGAAAAATTAAAGCGTATGGTTGAGGTTGTACTGACAAAAGAACCGAAGGTGCAGTCGATAGCAGTGAGGGAGATGAGGGAAGAAGTGAAGAAACTCAAAAGAGGTATTATTAAAAAGAAGTCTGATAGAACTAGTGGCAATTAGTGTGCAGCTTATCATCCACATTCTATCCAAATATATGAAAGGAGGTGCATCATGAAAATGAAATAAAAGATTTTAGTGAAAAAGATATGACTAAAAAGTTTAATAAAAAACACATTAGAAAATGAAAAAAAATATTGTAATTCTATTATTAGTATCCTTTGTCTCTTTTTGTGCATATAATATGTGTGAATCCAAGAGTTCTTTCTCGGATGTTCTTCTGACTATTTCTAATATTGAAGCTTTGGCATCTGGTGGTGAAGGAGATATGGGAGGAAAGATAACATGTTATTCTAGCTTTAATGGTAAGGATAGCGGTTCCAATACGGTTAAGGATTGTGGAACATGTCGTGATGTGGATTGTGTAAGCTATTGGGATAGCGGAAAATGTAAACCATAATTATTTACTGAGTCCGTTTGAAAAAAGATATTTCAAATGGACTCATAAATTCGAATGACATAAATATGAAAATATATATTAGTATACTATTTATTGTACTCTTATTTTCCTGTAGTGATAAAAAAGAAATCAGAATACAATATATCGGCGATGTAGAACTAGAATATAGTAATTTTGATGAATATCATCTTGATTCTTTAAAAATATTATATCCTACAGGTATTCATAGTTTTAAAAAGCACTTACTTTTAATAGAACCTAAAAATAATCCAACAATATCTTTTTGGTCAATGGATAATTTGGAGTATGAATTTTCGTCTGGATATAAGGGGGGTGGACCGGATGAATTGATCCATCCCAGAGCTGATTATTTTACAATATCAGATTCTAGCTTCTACATATTAGATTCTAATATAGAACGAGAGATGATTATAAGTAATGATAGTGTTATCCATATTATATCAAATATTCCTATACTTATTCCAGATGCTATTAATCAAATGGTACATTTGGACAGTTGCTATATAATGAGTGGACTTACTTCTGGAAAGGGCAAGGAGCATTTAATGTATAGACAAGGAGAAGAGTATACAGAATTTGGTCACTATATAAATGATGAGCATTTACTGAATGAGGAGCTGGCAATTTATAATTATAAGTTTATAGCTGGTATAAAAGGACATAATGAAATATTCGATTTTTATCAATATAGGAATCTAATTAGACGTTATGATATTCAAGGTAATTTAAAAGAAGAAATACAACTAAGAGGAATTCCAGAAAGAGATAATAGTTTTGATAAACTACGAGATGGTACAATTCAACCTTATAGAGGTTACTTGTTTGTCACGGATGATTATATCTATTCTTTGTATTATGAAAATATTTCTAATAATCAACTCTATGCAGAGGAAATTATTCCAGAATTACAGATTTGGGACTGGAATGGTTACTTAATAAGAAGAATCCGATTTAACCATTCTTTTAGTCGCTTCACTGTAGCAAATGGTAGAATATATGCATTGAATACTAGACAACCTTATACTATTTATGTTTATGAAATTGGGAAATAGATTGCTTTTTATTAGTTTCCTGTTAGGAGTGTTCACTATTCTTTCTTTTTTATGGATAAAAGGAAGATATGAGACTGGAAGAATTGTTATTGATATAATAGGGACAAAAATAGAATTATCGTCTGACAGTTTATTTCAAGAGAAGATATTTCCTAAGATTTTAGTGGTAGTGGAGGATACAGGAGAGTGTACAACATGTACTATGCAAGTGTATGATTGGTATCTATATAAACTGGATTTGGACGAACACAATCTTTCGTGTGATATAATATTAAATGATTCTGTGAGCTTATCTTCCGAGATCAAATCTTTATTGGGATATTATCATTTAAATTATATTAAAGATACAAATACTTTTCTGAATCAAAATGAGTGGATTAGAAAAAATTCCATAAGAACATTTTTAATTGATAAGGAAGGGCATATACAACTTGTTGGTTCCCCGATTGGTAATATGAAATTATGGACGTTATATAAGAATAAAATAGAAAAATTGATTGGATAGATTATAATAATATTTTATTTCCTCTAGGAAAATATCATAGATAAATATCGTGATAAAAAGCTCAATTATATTAAAGTAAAAGTGCCTTATGAGAAAATACTGTTGTATATGGATACTGTTGTGTTGTTTGACTTTTAGTGGAATAACGTCTTGCTCTGGCAAGAAAAACGATGTAGATAAACAGGAACAAGGTGTTTCCACTGTTCTTCCTGATGCTAAGAATGAAGTCACTACTCAAATTCTAAAGAGCCGTAATTTTCATCACGAATTAGTCAGTAACGGTAAAGTAAGTGCTTTCGGACAGGCTGATCTTCGTTTTGAGACAAGTGAAGTTATTGCCCATATTTATGTGAAGAATGGCGACCGCGTACATAAAGGACAGAAATTAGCTGAACTGGATAAGTTTCGCTTGGAGCAGAAGCTATCTCAAGCGGAAGATGTTTTGTTGAAAGCCGAATTGGAACTGAAAGATGTATTGATCGGACAGGGGTATACCTCCGAAGATTTCAGCAAAGTTCCTGTGGAAACAATGAAACTTGCGAAAGTGAAGAGCGGATATGAGCAGTCGAGATCTCAATATGAATTGGTGAAAAGGGAAACAGAACATGCTACACTGGTTGCTCCTTTCGATGGAATAGTGGCTAATCTGTTTTCTAAACCCTTTAATTTAGCTAATACTTCCGAGGTGTTTTGTACGGTTATTGATACCCGTGGGATGGAAGCTGATTTTACAGTGTTGGAGAATGAGTTGGCTTTTATTAAAACAGGTGATAAGGTGATGATTGCTCCTTATGCCGGAGGAGATTCGTTTGAAGGCAGCGTATCTGAAATCAATCCATTGGTAGATTCGAACGGAATGGTAAAGGTGAAGGCTGTAGTAAACGGACAAGGAAAACTGTTCAGTGGTATGAATGTAAGGGTAAGTGTTAGAAGAAGTTTAGGGCAACAATTGGTCATTCCTAAAACGGCTGTTGTGTTACGCTCCGGTAAGCAAGTGGTATTTACTTTACAAGAAGGCAAGGCTATGTGGAATTATGTGCATACGGGATTGGAAAATGCAACGGAATATGTTGTTTCGGATAAATCACAGAAAGGGATTGAAGAGGGGTTATTGGAAGGAGATACGATTATTGTGACCGGAAATCTGAATCTGGCACATGAAGCGGCAGTAAATGTAAGATAATCCGTGCCAAAATCAAGTAATTATGATAAAATTTTTAATTCAACGCCCTATCGCTGTATTGATGGCTTTTACTGCCTGTTTTATAATCGGGCTGGTGACATATAATACTTTGCCTATATCATTGCTTCCGGATATTGCCATTCCGGAGATAACGATACAGGTGTCTGCCGCCAATACCTCTGCCCGTGAACTGGAAAACACGATTGTGAAACCTTTACGGGGACAACTGATTCAGGTGTCTACATTGAAAGATATTCATAGTGAATCGAGAGACGGAGCAGGTATGATCCATCTGTCTTTTGATTTCGGTACTAATACGGATCTTGCCTTTATAGAGGTCAATGAAAAAATAGACGCTGCAATGAATTATCTTCCCAAGGATACTGAACGCCCGAAAGTTATTAAGGCAAGCGCAACGGATATACCCGTGTTTTACCTGAATCTGACCTTAAAGAATGATAGTGCTTATAGTACGGTAGGACAGCAATCTTTCCTGAATTTGTGTGAATTTGCCGAATCGGTGATCAAGCGCAGGATAGAACAGCTTGAAGAAGTGGCTATGGTAGACGTGACCGGATTGGTGGAGCGTCAGGTACAGATTGTACCCGATGAGGATAAACTGGCTATGATGGGACTTTCCATTGAGGATATTGAATCGGCTTTGGCTGCCAATAATGTGGAGCCGGGCAGTATGACAGTACGCGACGGATACTATGAATATAGTATAAAATTCTCCACTCTGTTGCGTACCGCAGAAGATGTGGAAAATATATACCTGCGTAAGGGGGATCGCATTGTCCAACTAAAGGACTTCTGCAAAGTTACTATCGTGCCCGTAAAAGAAAAAGGTGTATCTGTATCGAACGGGAAAAGGGCAGTGACTCTGGCTGTTATCAAGCAGGCGGATGAGAATATGGATAAGATGAAGCAGTCTTTGGTAAGGACGATGGAGCATTTTAGGCGGGTATATCCGGAAATCGATTTTAGTATCAGTCGCAACCAGACAGAATTGTTGGATTACACAATTTCAAACCTGCAACAGAATCTAACTTTAGGTTTTCTTTTTATCTGCCTGGTAGCTGTCCTGTTTTTGGGAGATGTGAAATCTCCGTTGGTAATCGGACTTAGTATGGTAGTCTCTATCGTGATTAGTTTTGTTTTCTTCTATCTGTGTAATATGTCCCTGAATATCATTTCGCTTGCCGGATTAATTCTGGCATTGGGTATGATGATTGACAGTTCGATTATTGTGACCGAAAATATATCCCAATACCGGGAGCGGGGCTATTCATTGCGTCGTGCCTGTATAACAGGAACAAGTGAAGTGGTGACACCCATGTTGAGTTCTTCCCTGACTACCATTGCCGTGTTTGCTCCTTTGATTTTTATGAGTGGCATTGCCGGAGCTATCTTCTATGATCAGGCTTTTTCGGTTACAGTGGGATTGATGGTTTCGTATTTTACCGGTATTATGCTTCTTCCGGTGCTTTATCTGTTGGTCTATCGGACAGGTATTCATACCCGGAAATGGAAATGGCTTTCTTTTAAATTCAATAACCCGATGAAGGATCACACATTGGATCGTTTTTATGATGCCGGTGTAGATTGGGTATTTCGTCACAAAACGTTTAGTGTATTGTTTTGTGTTGTCTCCATCCCGCTTTGTGTATTTTTCTTTTTCTTTATCGACAAGCAGCGGATGCCTGATATAGAAGAGAATGAATTGATTGCCCGAATCGAGTGGAATGAGAATATTCATGTGGATGAAAACAGGCGGCGTGTGGATGAGCTTTTTAGGGATTTAAAAGAACAGGTATTGGAGCACACGGCATCGGTTGGCAGGCAGGATTTTCTTCTGAATCGTGAAAGGGAACTTTCTTCTTCCGAAGCAGAACTTTATTTTCGAACGGAAACATCAGAAACAATCATTCCTTTGCAGCAGGAGATATACCATAAACTGAAAGAACGTTATCCGCTTTCCGTTATTTCTTTCTCTCCACCAGAGACTGTATTTGAGAAACTCTTTGTCACGGGAGAACCGGATATCATAGCTGAATTTTACACCCGTAATAAGGCAAAAGCACCGGAAGCGGAAACGATCCGGAGTGTGGAGTTGGAGTTAGCCCGTAGGACGGGAATTGCTCCTACAGGCATTGCCTTTGAGAACCAACTGAACCTAAGTATCAATAAGGAGAAACTATTGCTTTATCGTGTTGCTTACAATGAACTTTATAGAGTTTTGAAAACTGCTTTCCGGGAAAATAGTGTGACTATGTTGCATTCTTACCAGCAATATCTTCCGATCAACGTTGCGGGCAGTGAGAAGACGGTGAATGAAATATTACAGGAAACACTGATACAGACTGAACCGGACAATAGAGGAAACAGAGAGTACATTCCACTCCGGGAACTGGTGATGGTTACTCCTGCCGAGGACTTGAAGAGTATTACTGCCGGACGTAACGGGGAATATGTTCCTTTTGATTTTTATGGCGTACAGGACGGAAACAAACTGATAAAGGAGGTGAAACAAACGGCAGAAAATATGAAAGACTGGGATACTGGATTCTCCGGCAGTTTCTTTTCTAACAGTGAGATGTTGGATGAATTGGTGATCATCTTATTTATTTCACTGTTACTGATGTATTTTATTCTTGCCGCACAGTTTGAAAGCTTTTTGCAGCCTTTGCTTGTTTTGGCGGAGATACCGATTGACCTCGCATTTGCACTGCTTTTACTCTGGATTTGCGGACATACGCTGAATTTGATGTCTGCTATCGGGTTGATTGTTACCTGCGGTATTGTAATCAATGACTCTATTCTGAAGCTGGATGCTATCAATGAATTGCGTAAAGTGGGTGTTCCGTTATTAGAAGCGATACATGAAGCTGGCCGCAGGCGTTTGCGACCGATTATCATGACTTCGCTGACTACCATCTTCGCAATGGTGCCACTGCTTTTTTCTTCAGATATGGGCTCGGAGTTACAAAAACCGTTGTCTATAGCTATGATAGGAACAATGTCAATTGGTACGGCGGTGAGCTTATTTATCATACCGTTACTTTACTGGTTTATTTACCGTAACAAGAAAATAAGTATTAAGTATTAGTCCAAAATGAGAGTTATGAATAGATTAAAGAAAAGAAT